>OJCB01001005.1_pt1 | contig 9963 bp, 7 predicted proteins | sample 1591501 | NCBI WGS metagenome assembly OJCB01 (sample SAMN05416813, study PRJEB24817) | seawater metagenome | isolation source: Sea water | place: Canada:Atlantic | collected 2013-07 | reverse complement strand
CCTCTTCGTCGGCAGCGTCAGATGTGTATAAGAGACAGGACCAATGGCTTTCGTATTCAGCGCCTTCGGCGATCCACTGTTTCAAAAGGGCAATTTCCCGCTCCGTTACCGGCTTCTTAATTTTTGCCGGAGGCATCAAATCGAGATCGTCATCTGTCGTGATCCGGTAGATGAGCTCACTCGCCTCTACATCACCGGGAATGATTGCAGGCGGAATGTCCTCATCTTTTTTCGATTCAACAGGCTTGGGTGATTGATCTGACCCTGTTGGCTCGCCGTGAGCCAGCCCCAAAGCTGACTCGCGAATATCGAGACGCAAATCCGCTTCCAGTGATTCCTCGTCGGGACCGTGACATTGAAAGCACTTGTCCGAGAGAATGGGTCGAATGTCGCGATTGAAGTCGACCTTCTTTTCCACAGCGGATGCATCGTGCACAATCGCTAGGAAAAGAAATGACAGAAGAATGGGCAGATTGAGTTTCAAGAGCGATACCCTACGGGAAATCCATCAGACCGAAAAGGCACATTTGCGCGATCACACGCCGCTCGATTCCGGGGAAACCCGGCTCAGTTGTTTTGCTCGCGCAATTGAGATTTGGGCAGACTGCCTGAATCTCATACCGCCAGTTCTCGTTTACCGAAAACAGTCTCTGACTTCGAGCGCCTACTCAGGGAGCTACGAATGCTTTTCGTGAAGAAGCTCATGAACGACCGTCTTCCTGTATCCCGGAGGTCGACAATAAACAACTCTGGTGACCTTCGTGCGAAGAACTGAAAACATCTCGTGATCATCAAGGTCACAGAAGTTCCGAAAATATGCCTGGGATTTCCCGGGCATGGCGTCCCAATATTTTTTGGCTTCTTCCCCTCTGACGATTTGAGTGGGGCCTGAGAGATAAACCATTGACTCAAGAGAGGTGGAAGCAAACATCCATTCCGCTTGTGGATTTAATTGAAGATTCGCTACTTTTTGCGTCGTTGGGGCAGTAATGGTAACCACCTCTTCCATCGTGCTGTCAGCGAGTGCGTTCATCCAGGTAATATGAGGCATTCCACTGGCGTCCGCTGTCGCTAGCACTGCCTTTTTTCTTTTAGCAACCAACTGACTGGCCGCCCTCCATAATTCTCCCTGCTTACTCATATTGACCTGAAGGTGCTTGCGTATTCTCGCAGCTACCCCTGAGGCGGAATATAATACTGTTCAACCGGAGCGCTACGTATAAATTGCTCAATGATGCGTATATTTTAACTGAAAACATCTAATCATCAGTGAGTAAAATCGGACTCTATAACCATCCTCAAACGTCCAGCAGATCAGTTGGAGAACTTTCGTTAAATGCGTCTGGAAAGGATCACTCCAAACTTGTCGATCCCAATGCGGATAGTCTCTGCAGACGGAATGGCATTCCGCTCTACTTCACTCCAACCACCCGCCGGGTTGCGGAGTCGCCGTATCCTGTGTTTCTGCATACCATTCCTTCAAACTCTTCAACAATGACGATGTTCGCCCCGGCTCGGTTATAGCGAGATCCTTCTCTTCCAAAGGATCACTCTTCAAATTATAGAGCTCGACCTTTTCGTTCCCGAACGAGCCCGGTTTCGCTTTGGGATGCTGCACCACCAGTTTCCAATCACCGTCCCGTATTGCTTCGAAGCGGGAGCCATTGTTGCCCATCGAAGCCCAGAACAATGGCCGCGGCTTCAGCTTTTCCTTTTGAAACAAAACCGGAGAAATATCGATACCGTCCAAGTTCACTGCCGTATCTTTTGATCCTGCCATTGCCAATAGGGTCGGCATCACATCGATGCTGATAAGTAGCTCATTGGAAACGGAGCCCGCCTCAACTTCCCCCGGCCACCAGGCAATCGCGGGAACTTTGTGGCCGCCCTCATAAACACTGCCCTTTCGACCTCGCAAGTCCGGACTGCCACTGGGAAAGTCGCCGGACGGTCCGTTATCGGAAAAGAAAAGAATGAAGGTACTTTTATCGATTCCCATTTCAACCAGTGCTTCACGCAATTGCCCCACCCCTTCGTCGATCGGCAGGGTCATGCCTTTGTATTTTTCAATCCGCTCCTCTGCAGAGTGATCCTGCCACTTCCATCGATCCCATTTTTCGACTGTTCTGCGGACCTGATCACCCGGCACTTGAACCGGATTGTGAATTGCCTCGTGAGCAACATAGAGGCAAAAAGGTTTCTCCGACTTTCCGTGCTCCTTCACAAAATCGAGCGCGTATCGGTTGATGAGATGAGAACTGTAGCCATCTTCTTCGATTTCCTTTTTTCCGTGCCACCAGTCATGGGCGTAGTGATCCCCGACGTGGCTGATGAAATCGATATTGCCGCTGTGGTATCCAACGAATTCGTCGAAGCCGTGATTTTGCGGATGAAAGTCTTCTGAATTTTGGGGATAGCCTTGATGCCATTTCCCGATGAGGCCGGTAGTGTAGCCATCGAGAGCTTCCGCAAAAGTTAGCTCCGACTTCTGAAGTCCCTTTCGATGCTCGGGATGATCAGATACAGGATGAATCACAGCTTCGATTCCCGCTCTCTGTTGATAGCGACCAGTCAGTAATCCCGCCCGGGTTGGTGAACAGACCGTACCCGATGAATGGAAATCGGTCAGCTTCATTCCTTCCGCCGCGAGCCGGTCAATCTCTGGAGTTTTGAAATAGGGATTCCCGAAACAACTCACTCCCTCGTATCCCATGTCATCCACCATGATGATTATGATGTTGGGTGGCTTCGCGATTGAGTCGTTTGCAAAAAGCAAGGCCACCGCGGAAAGGATGAATAAAAGGTTTCTCATAGAGTTAAGTTTTGGCAATCTTCACAGTTCAGACCATCCATGTAAATCCGTTTCATCTGTGTAAATCCGTGTTAAGAGGCAATGCCTCCGAATCGTTTTTGCACGGATGAAAAAGGATGGAACACAAACTTTCACAGTCTCAGAATCGAATATGAAACCCATCGTCCAAATTTCTCTCGACCTCACCAACATCGATGAGGCCCTCGAAACCGCCGCCCTCGCTCGTCGAGCTGGAGTTGATTGGCTGGAAGCGGGAACTCCATTGATCCTCGCCGAAGGTCTTCACGGCGTCCGGGCTCTGCGCGAGGCATTTTCCGAAGTACCTATCGTCGCCGATTTAAAAACGATGGATGGAGGCTATCTCGAAGCAGAAATGATGGCGAAAGCCGGTGCGACTCAGGTCGTGGTAATGTCACAAGCCCATCCTGAGACCATCAAGTGCGTGGTGCAGGCGGGAAAAGATTTCGGCTGCGAAGTGATGGGCGACAATCTTAACAGTTCTGACATGGTGGCAGGAGCAAAAATTCTCGAAGACCTCGGCTGTGGTTACGTCATTCATCATATCGGATACGACGAACGGCGCGGAATTGCTGCTGCCGGCCAACGAATGCCCAGTCCGCTGGATGAGCTTCGGGAAGTTGTCGAAGCTGTGAACGTTCCGGTGCAGGCCGTCGGCGGCTTGAGTTTGGAACAGGCGATTGAGTGTCCTAAATATGGAGCTCCACTAGTTGTCCTCGGCGCTCCGCTCACCATTGATGCCGATGCTTTTAAAACAGCAGACGGAGATTTGGAAGGCTCGTTGCGGATGATCTGTGATGCTGTCCATGCGCAAGACGTCGCTCAATAAACCAGCGGGGCTGATGAAATAATTCTTACACCGAGGAGAGCCCGGCAAGAATTCCATTTTTCAATCGCCTCCAGGATTTTTTTCCCACAAGATCACAAGGTCTTTCCTTTATGAAATCAGCAGCAGTCGTCAATTTTTCTCCCGAAGCGGGATCCGTTGAAATCCGCGAGATCGAGAAGCCGGAAATCGGGCCGGAAGATGTCCTTCTCGAAGTCGCCAATGTCGGCGTCTGCGGTAGTGATCTTCACCAATGGACCGCTGATCATTCCTGGCCGGTAAACTACCCTGTCGTGCTGGGTCACGAGTTTGGCGGCCACATTGTTGAAACCGGAAAAGACGTCGAAGGATGGAAAGAAGGCGAACGGGTTGTTTCTGAAACCGCAGCCATTATCAGTCAGGACAATCCCATGACCCGGCGCGGCCTTTACAATCTTGATCCTACCAGGAAAGGATTTGGCTACGGGGTCAACGGAGCGATGACTCGTTACGTCCGTGTCCCCTCAAGAATTCTTCATCATGTTCCCGACGACCTCCCGTTTGATCAGGCCTGTCTCACGGAACCGTGCTCTGTCGCCTACAACGCAGTCGTAAAAAATGCAGATATTGAACCGGGAGACCGCATCGTTGTATTAGGGCCCGGAACCATCGGAATTCTCTGTGCCGCCATGGCCAGATTGTGTGGCGCCCAAGTGGCGATCGTTGGGTTGGAGAAGGACGCTCACCGGCTGGAAATTGCCCGGGGCTACGGCTGCGAAGTCATCATCGGCGATGCGAAGCCGTGGGCACTGGAACGCGACGGACTCGGGTGCGACGGAGTCATCGATGCGGCGGGGGCCAGTGTTACTTTACAAATCGCACTCGACATTGTTCGACCTGCCGGATGGATCAGCAAAGTCGGGTGGGGCCCTCAACCGCTCGGTTTTAATATTGATCCCCTTGTGCAGAAAAATGTAAAATTACAGGGAAGCTTCAGTCACAACTGGCCCATCTGGGAAAGAGTCATTGCTCTCCTTGCCAGCGGTCAGTTCGATGTGAAGCCCATCATTGGAGGCGTCTGGCCGGTCACTGAATGGCACGAAGCTTTTGAGAAAATGCACTCCGGAGAAGTCGTAAAAAGCGTGCTGAAGCCGGTTTGAACATCCATGTCGATCAATCTACTCAACCCGCAATTGCTCTGGCTGCTCCTCCTTGGACTGGTCCCTTTGCTTTTGCACCTGTTCGCGCGGACGAAGCCGCCGGTTTATCAATTCAGTTCGGTAGAGTTTCTTCGTAAAATCATTCGCAAAACGATGCGATTGAAAAAGCCTCAGGATTATCTACTCCTGGCTCTTCGAACTTTGGCTGTCCTTGCCCTGATCGGGATGTTCCTGCGCCCCCTCTTATTTTCTCAGGAAAAGTTGTCGGGCCTCTTTCAAAAAAAGAACCTCGTCGTGATCGTCGACGCATCCGCCTCAATGGCATTTGTCGAAGGAGCCCAGACCCGATTCGCCACCGCCTGTGCAGAGGCGAGCAATCTGCTTTCAGGTCTATCCGGTCGCGATACCGCGAATGTCATATGGTTAAAGTCGGAACCCGAGGCGGTCTTTCCGGATGAAATGGCCGCGAATCTTGGCTACCTGCGGGATCAGCTGAGACGTGGGACAGTAACGACGGAACGAGGAGCCAATGAGAAGGCGTTTTCTCTGGCGATGAGGCTTCTTGAAGAGGCCGAGGGAAAACGTGAAATCTGCGTGGTCTCGGATTTCCAGAAGGAAACATGGGAAGAGTTTGACCCTTCTATTCCTGACTCGATCGATCTCATTCATGTAAAGGTCGGTGACAAGCGTGCCGGGAACCGGGCAGTGATTCAGCTGTCCTTCGAACCATCGCGTCCCGTTGTCGGTGAGGAACTCTCAGTCTATGCCGAGGTCAAAAATTTCTCGACGGAATCCATTGAGACTACCGTATTCAGCGAGGTGGGCGAAAGCCGGCGCTCGCAAAACATCTCCCTACCGGCGGGCGGAAGTTCGACCGCTACTTTTCGTCACACATTGAATTCTGCAGGCGCCCTTCCCGTAAAAGTTTCCCTGGCTGAAGATTCATTCCCCGGAGATGACCAGCGTTATCTTTCGCTGAATGTCAGGCCCTACCTGCGGGTAGGCCTTGTAGTTGGTGACGACCCGGAAACCGCGAAACTTTGGACCAGAGCAGCCCAGTCACTGCGGTGGGCGGTCCCCGAGTTCGTAACTCCTTCGCAGTTGAGCGAAGATTTTGATGTGGTGCTTTTGTCAGGAGCAAAGCTTGATCCGCAAATCGAATTTCCAGCGACGACCAAAGTAATTGCCCTTCCCCCTTCCGGCGATGCTCTGCCACTTTGGAAATCGATGGGGGGCAAATCTGAAGATGCGCGATCAGTATCGAAGGTGAGCCCGGATGACTCTCCCTATTCGATCGAAGTTGCCTCGAATGAAAGCCCACTGTTTGAGCTCTTCCGGTCCGGGGAGCACGGTTCACTCAACGGTCTTGCCGGAAGCTCCCGTCTAACGATGAGCGGAACTGCGGAAGGGGATATCCTCTTGCAATACGCAGACGGAGCCCCCGCTCTCATCAAGCTGGATACGAATCGCTACTGGTGGATGTCTCCGCTCACTGACGGACCGGGGAATTTTGCAGGGCGCGTCGAGTTTGTCCCTTTCTTCGCGGAATTGCTCCTCGCGGATCGGAATACCGGAAACCGGAATCTAAATTCCGTCGACTACGAACCCGGTGAGACGCTCTTTTGGAATCCGGATGAAGAAATTGCCGCCGGAAAATTGAAACTGGTGGGATCTTCCGATGAGGAGTTGGAATTTTCTGTCGGTGAGGGGAATCAGTTTTCGGCAGGCCCGATGAATGCACCGGGAATCTTTGACTGGCAGGCCAACAGCAAAACCGTCGGATACTCTGCGGTCAATTTCCCGGTGACCGAATCCAATCTGGAAACGCTTTCCCTCGAAGACGCGGAGAGCTCAGCATCGGTGGCGGTGCAGGGTGGCGATGAAGTCCGCTACCTTCGGGACGGAATGAAACTCTGGCCCTGGCTTTTGGCGGCAGCTTTCCTATTCATCCTTCTCGAAACCGGCGTCGTGCTCTGGGCGGCGAAGACAGCCTGACACCTTGTGAAAAATTAATCCGTGGAAATCGACAACAGCATCACTTTGAATCCGATCGCATCGGCACCTCACCTGGCGCTGGGCTTCGTCATTATTGTGCTTCTGGCAGGATGGATCACTTGGAAAAGCACGAGACAAACAGGAACCGCAACACGACTTCTGATCCTTCTTTGCCGGGTTCTTCTCTTCTCCGCCCTGTTGCTCTTCGCTCTCAATCCGGGCAAGTGGATTGAAAACCGCGAAGAGAATGAAAGCTACTGGGCCATCCTCGCTGACCGAAGCCTGAGCATGAATACCCCTGACGGTGACGAGGGGAAAACCCGGTGGGAATTTTCAGGGGAAACAATCGAGTCCATCATCGACAGAGCCAAGAACCCGGAAAAGGCCTCGCTCTACACTTTTGATTCAAAGATAGCTTCCGTGGAAAGCCAATCCCTGAGCGACCTGGAACCTGATGGCGACTCCACTGATCTGGTTTCTTCCGTCGATGGAATGCTGAGTCTCGCTCGAAACCGGAGTGGAAATTTCAAGGGCGCGATCATTCTTACGGACGGTCGGCAAACCGACGAGCGCACCGACGCAACTCGAATCGCACTCAGGGCCCGGGCTACGGAATCGCCTTTTTACATTTTACCGGTCGGGGGCGAAGTGAAAGCCGTCGATCTGTCCATTCGTCCGGCCCGGCGGCAGTTCGTTGCCTTTGCCGGAAAGGAATGTACGATCACTGCAAAGATCAAAGCGGAAGGTCTGGGTTCAATTCGGCCGGAGGTAATTCTCAGAACTCAGGAGGGAGAAGAAATCGCCCGCCAGCAAGCTGAACTTCCCGAGGGCAAAGAACAGGAAGTGCGTTTTACCATTCCTGCTCCGGAACCCGGAGTTCATCTTTACGAATTCAGTACCCCTGATTGGCCTAAAGAGAGAATTGCCGCCAACAACTCTGCCGTCTTTACTTTGTCGGTCCTCGAAGGCGAAACCAATATTTTCATGGCGGAGGGGGCTCCATTCTGGGATTCAAAGTTCCTCGCCCAAATGATCCGTCGCCAGAAGAACATGCGAATCACCTCGGTTTACCGACTTTCGGAAGACCGCTTCTTCAAGATCGAAACCGGAGATGACCTGCCATCTCAAGAATCCGAAAACTCTTTCCCCGACACGAAGGAAGCTCTCGGGAAGTACGATCTGATCGTCATCGGAAAAGGGGCTGAGTATTTTTTAGACGAGAAACGGCTCGCTCTGCTAAGTGAGTTTGTTCGTGACCGCGGAGGCTCGGTTCTCTTCACCCGTGGAAAACCTTACCGGGGGGAATTCGAAGGGCTGGAGTTTCTTGAACCGGTAAAATGGGGAGGGAAAATCACTCAACCTTTTCAGTTGGAGCCAACCGAAGCAGGTGAGGCAGCCGGCTTGTTTGGCGACTTACTTCCCGGTGCAGATGATCCTGTCTGGCAGAAACTTCCCGCACTTGAGGAATCCCATCAAACCCTCGAAATGAAACCCTTCACAGAAGTCCTCCTTGAGGGACGCTGGGTTCTCGACGGACGAGAGCAAACTCTACCGGTCCTGATGAGCCGCAGATTCGGACGGGGTATGACGGTGATGCTCAACGCCGACGGCCTCTGGCAATGGGACTTTTTCCCTTCTGAAGAAGGAATCGAAGGCCAATACGAAGAGTTTTGGAACCAGTTGATCCAGTGGGCGATTACCTTTTCTGAATTTCTTCCGGGACAGGATCTATCCCTCAATCTGGATCAATCGATTATTCGACCGGGACAACGGGTGCGTTCCCGGATCGGCTATCGAGGTCGAAATGACGATGAAGTAAAACCCGAGCCGGCTTTGAGAATTTTTCGGGACGGGCAGCAAATTCGCGAAGTTCCAGCCGCTCGCCCGGGTGAAGCGTCGGCTCGCTGGGAATCCGTCATTACGCTGGATGAACCGGGAGCCTATCGCGTTCAAGCGATCAACCTTGCTGACCCCGACAAACCGGGGCCCAGCCTTCCGGTGACTGTCTTGCCCCCGCCCAGCGAAACCGAGCAACTCAGCGCGGATCCGGAATTCATTACTGTTTTCGCTGAAACCACCGGCGGAAGAGCGATCACCGTCGACGAAATTCCCGAAATCGTTTCTTCTCTGGAAACGGCGAAGGAGAGCGTTGATCGGGCAAAGGCCGTTTGGCAACCGCTCTGGGATCACTGGTGGTGGTTCGTGATAGTGCTTTTCATTGCCGCTCTCGAATGGTTTACTAGAAGGAGAAGTGGATTGTTGTGAGTACGGATGTCCAAATGCATGCGGAGGTCAATACGGTCGTCAAAGGCCCACCTCCCCTGCCAAATGTGAAGCGGTTTCAAAACCGGATCACCTCCTTGTTACGAACCTGGCGGCGAGGCATCTTTGCCTGCGGGATTCTACGAACCCTGACCTACCTGCTGATCGCGATCGCCATTTACGGCCTCATCGATTATTTCCTGGCGACAGGCAACACCACTCGCAAGATTTCCGGGTTAATATTAATCATCGTGAGTTCCGCTCTGGTTCTCCGGGAGCTAATTCGTATTTTTCGATACAGAGCAAGCGACCTCGCCCGACGTGCCGATGCTCTTTCCGGATCGAAACGCAACCCGGCCTTGAGTGCTCTGGAACTTATCAGAGAACAGAAAGGCGATCACACCGATCTTCAAAGTTTCCTCGTTAAGCGTAGCGTCGATGAAGCAGGCGAGTCTTTAAATTCCCTGACAAGAAAAGAAATCTTTCCGCGAATTGCCTTCAAAAAGCAAAGCCTGCGCTTTCTTGCGACCGCAGTGATCCTTGGCATCGCCCTTTATTTTCTCTGGCCCGTCGCTTCCGTTTTGCTCGCCCGAATCACTCAACCGTGGAAGGACATTCCTCCTTACAGTCCTCTTCAGTTTGTCGTAGATCCCGCCAGTCCGGAAATTTTCTATGGAGAAGACGCCACCGTAAATGTGGAAATTTCCGGTGGGGATGTCACTCAGCCTGTTAGGTTCCTGACCCGGGATGGCGATGCAATTTATGAGACCGTCTGCTTTCAGGACGGTCCGAATCGTTTTGCCCAAAAACTGGAGCGGGTCGTCAAGCCCACGGAATTTGCCTTCGCTCACGGACGGGCACGGAGCTGTCTCTTATACACATCTCCGAGCCCACGAGACCGAGGCTGATCT
>OJCB01001002.1_pt1 | contig 9975 bp, 8 predicted proteins | sample 1591501 | NCBI WGS metagenome assembly OJCB01 (sample SAMN05416813, study PRJEB24817) | seawater metagenome | isolation source: Sea water | place: Canada:Atlantic | collected 2013-07 | reverse complement strand
CACTATCCTCTTCGTCGGCAGCGTCAGATGTGTATAAGAGACAGTTCCTGAAGAATGCATCAATCAGCGTAAGCGGGAAGCGAAGAGGAAAGCCAAAAAGCAATCGAAAGCCAGCCTCTCCAAGAAGCACATGAAGTTGCTGGAGTGGGAGATCTACTTAACTAATTTGAGCGGCAAACAGGCGGATGCGGGAACGATCATCGAGACCTACCGATTGCGTTGGCGGATCGAAAATTTATTCAAAGCCTTGAAGAGCAACACCCATGGATTGCTTCTGGCCAAACACCGATCCAACCCCTCGCATGTACAGGTATTGGTGTTGGCGTGGTTGTGCCTGGTGGTGATGTCGGCGAGGACGGGGTATTTCGCAGTCTCGGGTACAAATCCAAGGCCGCGAAAAGTGTTTGAATCGAAGGATAGCGGAGACACGGCGCCCCCCGCCCGCTATGAACATGAGGTTAGTATCCTGAAATCTATCCGCCGGATCTACAAGCTGATGGCTCATTCATTGTTCATGGCTGCAGTAGGGAATACCGCCGGAGCGTTTAAACGTATAGAACAGCAGATCAAATATCACGACCGATATGAGAAGCGTCAAAAACGGAAAAATCTGGCTTAATGCGCGAGGGAAACCCTCGCCTTACCTTGACGCTTATGGGCCCTTCGGCTACCATCTCCACCGCCAGCTCACCGCGATGGGTGTGACCAACTACGTGGTGCAACCCCAGGTCTGGGACGAGCGCCACAAAGGCGTGAAGACCGACAAGCTCGACGCGCTGGCTCTCTGCCAGCGGCTCGATCGGTTTGTGCTCGGCAACCGCATTATCCTGAGCAAGCTCAGGCTCTGCGGTGAGGCTTCGCCGTTGTTAATGCCGCTGCTGCGGCCGCAGGAATTAGGGGTCATCCGACATTTCTCAAGTTTCTCCATTCCCTCACTTCCTTTGTCAGATCCCGCTCGGGTATCACCTCGATCAGCCTCACCGTGTTGCCTGGATTGGCACGCGAACTCAATCGCATCCTATTCTAACGACGGGTGACCAACGCTTGTCTCCCTCCCTATTCGCCACGCAACCGAGGCACGTCGTTAGTTCTTATGGGACAGACCCCATAAACGCGACAAGATCTCCATAAACGGGTGAAATTGGACCTAAACGGATGGAAATAGAGGCAATTGGAGGTAAAGTGCCCCCCATGCGTCTTCCGCTGCCACCGCAATTAGCAGGTACCAGGCAACATTCCATGACTGCTCGAATCAAATTTCCAGAGACCGCCCCCCATCACAACCCAACAGGGTCAACTCACCCATCCCACCCTGTTAGATCGCTTCGCTCACAGCTGCTCAAGGTAAGACGCAATCCTACGCTTCACCACCTCCTCACTAGCCAAGGTCACCGCATAAGCCAAAACCTCATCGAAATCGCGCTTGGCCAGTGCGGCCAGTTCTTCGGAATCGCCTCTTCCGAAATACGCGGCATTCCCACGGAGCAGATACGCCTCTCCCTTCCGATCATCACCCCAGCCAGAAAAATCGTAGTCGCGAAATTGCTCGACTAACTCTTTACTACTGCCCTGAGCTTTCAGAATGCGCATCTGGCAAATGACGGATACCGGCTCGGATTCGATCTGCTTGGCGAGTCCTTTGGCTTCGTCAAACTGTTCCAACTGGAGGTGACATTCCACGGCCTGCTCCATCGCGTCGGCACGTTGGAACTTGGTCAGGGTTTCGTCACCGGAGAGCTGGGTGAAGAGGGACAGGGCTTCGCCGGGCTTCTTCTCCGCGAGCAGCGCAACTGCCTCGGCGCGTTGTTCGATGAAGTCACTCGAACTCGAAGAGGTGGAGTCAATTTCGGGAAGAGGGTTGCCTTTTTTTCTCTTGCCGATGGCGAGCGGGGCGAATCGCTCCCGAACGTGGAAGCCGGGTTTGCCGGTCGGGGAAAAGCCATATTGAGCTGGCCGTTCTCTCGCTTGTACTGGCGGCCCACATTAAAATACCAGGGGTAGGCATCGTTCGGCATGCCGCCAGCGAGCGGCGAGCCGCCCCCGCCCGTCGAAGCGATCGACCTCTTTGTTTAATGCTTGTTAATGGATTCAGCAACCCTCACCACCGAATCTTCAGAACCCGGTCATTCCAACTATCGGCGATGTAGAGCGATCCCTCATGGAACGTGACCCCATGCGGTCGATTGAGTTTTGTCTCACGCCCCAGGATCGTGACAAGCGATCCGTCCTCCGGATCATACACCCGGATGAGATGATTCTCCGCGTCGGCGATGATGACTCGATCCTGATCATCGATGCAGAGATGCTTGGGGCCATTCAGCCCCGCCTTCAGTCCCGGACCATCGGCCGCATGCGCCTTCCCGGTTCCCGCCACCGTTCGGATCCGTCCCTTCGTATCGACCACCCGAAGGGCATGCCCACTGCGCTCCAGCACGTAGAGATTCCCCTTCGAATCCATCGCACATCCCCTCGGATCCCGCAGCGGCGCCTCCTTCGCCAGCGCACCGTCTTTCGGCACGCCCTTCTCTCCATTCCCGGCGAGCGTGCTGATGGTTCCCGTCTTCAGATCGATCCCGCGGATCCGGCGATTGTTGATATCAGAGATCAATAGCGTGCTCGCATCCCGGCTCAGCGAAATCGAGATCGGATCATTCAACTCCGCCGCCGCGGCCGCACCGCCATCACCGGAAAATCCCGCCGCACCCGTGCCGGCAAAGGTGCTCAGCCGATCGGCTTTTAGATCGATCTTCCTAATCCGATTGCCGCGCGTATCCGAAATATAGAGCTCATCCTCCGCCGTACTAACGGCGTTGTGCATCCCATTAAAGATCGCATCACGAGCAGGTCCCCCATCGCCCGCGAACCCTTCCTCGGCCTTCCCGGAAAAATGAACCACCGCCCCATCCTTCCCGATGCGGAAAATGCGCCCCCCGAGGTATTCCACGATGTAAGTTTTCCCCTTCGAATCAAAAGCAATCCCAAAGGGGTTCTTGAGACCGTCCGAAGCATCCGCGAACACTTCCGGCTTCGGCTCAGCTCCCACAGAAAAGACTCCTCCGAGGCACCCTATGACAAAGCCAAGGACAAGAGGCGTAAATTGGTTTCGAAAATTCATCATTTTAAATTGAGCATCATTAGGAGGCTCCAGCCTCTTTTATATTCGCGTCATTCCTTAACATTCACCTAGCGTTCGCGTTGCTTTTTTTAGAACGCGAATATGATTTGGACAAATTCCCCGGGGCCTGCCCTTTAGAATTCGTGAATTTGAAAACCCATCGATGAACACGATGGTAGGATTGTTCGATGGAGCGATTAGCTTAGAACATAAATGAATCTAGAGAAATACAGAATGCAGAAGGCCCAGCAGGAGCAGCTTGGTCGTGAAACCTGCTGGGAGTGTTGGCGCCCTCAGGTGGGCTGTCTCTGTGAGTGGATCCGCCCCTTTGATACCCGGGCGCATTTTGTGATTCTGATCCATCCCAAGGAGGCGCGAAAGCAGAAGTGCGGCACAGGGAGGCTTGCCTCCGAATGCCTGAATCAATCAAGTCTTATACAGGGGGTCGACTTTACCGAGCATGAGAAGATCAATGCCATGATAGCTGATCCATCCTGTATTCCCATGCTTGTTTACCCGGGGGAGGATGCGTTCAACATTTCAGAAACGCCTCTTGAGACAATGCCCTTGCCCGCGGATAAAAAATTACTTTTGTTTGTCGTTGATGGCACCTGGGCCTGCGCGAAAAAGATGATGCGGCTCAGTAAAAATCTTCAGGAACTTCCGCGCCTTTGCTTTTCGCCTGACCAGGGATCGGATTTTTCGATTAAGCAGCAACCCCACGAATTTTGTCTTTCAACGATCGAATCGATCCACTTTTTACTGGAGGAAATGGAGCGCACTGGATTTGAATCACTAAATGGGGGCCATCATAATCTCTTAGAAGTGTTTCGTCGGATGATTGATTTCCAGATCGCCTGTGCCGCGGATCCAAAGCGCCCTGGATATCGGCGTAAGCTGGAGTATAAACCCGCGAAAAATCGAAAGCCGGCGACCAGGTATAGCAAGCGGAGGCTGTTCTATCGATGAGGACATAGCCTTAAAGTGCGTTGCGGATTTTTTCCTCATGTCCGGGGTCAGGCGTCATTTCTGAGTTCCCGGGGACAGGTCCGAATGCCGCTGCATTAAGCCACCTTGAGATTTCATTTACCACTGTCGTATCACTACTCATCTGAATCCATGGAAATCCATGTTCCATCCTTCTAAATCCATGCCTTCTGAATTTTACATGGATTGAACATGGATTTTACAGGATTGACATGGATTAAGCGCTTCGCGCTGGTAGCGAAAGTCGTGAGACTATCGTCGATTGCTTACCGAACCCCGAATCGTCCTAATAAGGTGCCATTCGAGCATCTCCCTTAGCATTCCGCCCGCCCCTTCATTCCGTCCAAGCGCCCAGGGTTGGAGGGGGCTCAATTTTCAGAGTAGTGAGTTGGGTGAGATGAATGTTGATGGGGTGAGCGCTTACTGATCTGATTTATCAAAGACGATCTTTCCGCCATGAGTCATTATCACTGGACGACCTTTTCTGTACGTCCAGTGTCTCGCAACCTGACCGATACGTCCCGGTCGGATTTCATATTTAATGTATTCCGTTTTATACCCGTCAGGTCCGTAGAATTCTTCACTCGCCAAATGGCCTTCCGGGGTTTGGTAGGTCTGCTTCTTCAGCTTTCCTTTTGCAAACTCCTGAAATCGAATCGGCTTGCTGTCGCTGTTGTAATCCACATGAGCTGTTCGTTCTCCGCTTTCCCAAGTTTCTGTGGCGATTTCTCCGTCGTGCAGATGCACCAACTGCATCGTTGCCAGAGCCGCTTTCATCGCTTCCTCTTCGGACACTGTTTTACCATCGACAGTCCAGGTCCGAACGCTTGATGAATAATTGCCGGGGATATCTTCGAGGACTTCGCCCCTGTATTTTTCTGAAATCATCAAGGGGGTACTTGGAGGGCTTTCCAGCCCGCTCCACTCAACGGCACTGGCCGTGTATTCCCCCGGCTCCGAAACAGCAAAACTTGCACCGGGTTTGAGCAGTTCCGTAGAGAAGAGCTTGCCGTTCCGAAACAATCGATAGCCCTGAGTTTCCCAATGATTCTCACCGGGTATCAACTGAACTGCTCCACCCTCCAATCGAAGATGTGGAGGATCCGGCAACCTACTGACAACGATGAAGCAGTTGCTTTGCCCTTGGTAGAGCAAGGGATTGTCTTCCGGAATTCCAGCACGAATCATCGAAGGATCAGGTTTGGCGCGATCTTTTTCCTTCCCGGTCAAAATGAAAGCGGAAAGCGGCAGGATTTCTCTCACTTTACTCACCATATCCGGGGCGGGACGAGTGCCGTATTTCTGTCGAGTCAGGCCTTCGAATGTCGTTTCCGTTTTCCGGCTGTAGCCAATGACTTCCCATTTGGCGACCAATTCACCGGATTCGGGAAATCCCCCGGTTGATTCGACGTGAATGATGTCGGGTTGCTTCGTATCGTAGCTGCTTATGGTTGCTGCGGTGAGTCCCTTCAATTCGCGGGTGGAATGGAAATGGATTTTTGTTCCGTCAGGACTTCCTTTTGGGTCGATGTCAGACAGGGTTGAGAAATCGCCCTCCATCGGATAAATGATGGCTGAGTGTGACCGGATGACGCTCCAGATATCACCACTGCGTGTGTCCGCCATCAGGAGATCGGAACCGCATATGAAACGGCCCGATTTGCCACAGGGAGAAATATCGCCGCCACCTGAGTAGGCCAAAGTCACGAGATCACTGGGGAAAGGTTTATTCCAGGGACGACCGCAGTATTGGCGATTGCCGATCAGCAGATATTCGCCATTTCCGCTCCAGGACTTATGACCGGGTTCGCCCTGAGTGGTGGCAATGCGCAGGTTTCTCCCATTGAGATCAAAGAATCCACGATTCATTCCATAGATTGGATCAGTGGGATCTTTGGCCCGAACCATGATCTTAGGGTGAAAGGGATTTACATCGATGTGCGGATGTTTGTTGGGTGCTTCAGCGAGTCTTTGAATTTTGCTGTCTGGCTGGTTCCGAACACGCACGCCAACATATTCAGGCTTTTGACCGCGAAACCGTTGGGTGCCGTATAGCCATTCATCGTTGGAATCAAGTCCGCCGGGTGTCTCGATTCCGAAGGCAACTTCTACTCTTTCCTCAGTGTTGGCATCGTAACGAATGACTTGAGTTCCCGTTTCGTAAGGAGGTTTTCCGTCACCTGTAAAGTAGGCAAAAAACAACCAGTTGTGCTGGTTTGCCCAGCGGGGGTTGATGCCTTTTCCCACAAGCCGGTCTTCCCCCGTCTTTAAATCAACGATGTGAATCTCGGCAGAACCTTTTCCGCCGGGGCCGTCGTTTCCACCCCAGTGAGTGTAGCAGGTGTAGCGTCCGTCGTGGCTCCAGCACTGGGTATTGTGGTAATTACCCTCATCCCGAATGGCGGGGTCGTCTGTTAATTGCCATACGCCAAAGTTGCGCGTGCCCGATTGATTCACTTTGAACTTCTGAATCTCGCCACCATAACTTGCCTGTGTTCCAAAAAGAATCGCAAGCAATAGGACAGAGATGTTTTTCATAGTGATGGCTTGAGCTAGCACAGCTGAGTTACTCGCCGGTGTCACTAATTTTGTCGAAGATGGCTGTCACGCGTTTGCGTTGAAGGCGGAGAGTTCGCTCAGGATCTTCCGGTAGAATGCGAAATCAAAAAGCGATTTCCCGGCAGCCGGGATCTGCTGAATTTTGGTCTATCTCCCAATGCGCGGACCTACTGGAAGCGGCTTACCCAATCGAGGAGAGTTGCTGATCTACGTTTCTCCCAATCATCGGGAAGCAATTCCGGAGCTGGTGGGCCGCCCCTGGTCAAGCTGCGCCCGAAGTCGTTCTCTGCCTGATTCAATTCTATATGGGGAATGATCTCCTTGCCTGCTGCTTTATTGGAGGCGCGAACCAGATATCCCAGGGAAGAAAAGCCGAGCGTGGTAATCCGTTTGTCCTCGAAAATTTTCACAATTAAATTCAAGTATTTCTCGCTTCCCATCCAGTCGCAAAATCGATGTCGCCCGAAACCGAATGCGTTTGGATTGGGTGTTTCTCCGTAAAACCAGTCGACGACTTCTTTCAGGGCGGCTTCACCCTCATGCTTCCACAATGCCATGACGAGGTAGGTGCGTTCGTCCTGGATCGACGTGGACTTGGCGTTGTAAGGAATCTCTTCGAGACCTTTCAAGAGAAGATTGCGAGCCCGTTCCGGTCTCAAGTCCGACGCGGCGATGGTCCAGCGGACGGAGGGGAAGCGGGGATATATATTCCTCTCTTCCCGCTGCTGATGCTCAGACTTCCACTCCAGCATTTTCGGAAAATCCTCTGCCGTGAAGACTTCTGCGGCATGCTGGAGTACGAAGTTAACGACGGCCGCGTAGGGGAAAGTTCTCCGTCCTTCCTCCGTTAGAATTACATCGGGATCGTCCCAGTCTACGTTTCCTGAAAATAGATCGGAAATCCTGTCGGGACCGAGCCTCTTCAAGGCTGCCAATCGATCTAATTCCGATGCAAGTAATTCGCTACCGGAGTGGAAACCGATCCCGGTAGTCAGGGCCAGGATGGTCCAATCCCGCTCCACTGGATTCGCAAGCTGATCGATTTCTTTTCGGACCTCCTGAATCGCGACATTCGTTCCGTCACGATTTGGGGTCATGACTTTCGACGCCCACTTCATATCAGCGAGGAACCAGCTGAGACAATATTCACGGTCTCTGCGGACGGCCCAGTATTCATCGAAAGTCTCTTTATTGATCTCTTTGTAGATACTTGCCGCTTCGAGATAAGTTCCCAGCATGGCTCTGGCAAAATCGCTCACACTTTGCGACTTCAGTTCTGGTTTGTAGTCAGGGCTATTGGGATGTCCGATTGAATTAAACCGGCCTAAGTCTTCGGGAAACGCTTTGGCCTGGTCCTGGAGGAAAGGAACGAACCGGGGGAGATCTCCCGGATTTCTCAAATCAAAGGCTGCGATTAAAGCCAGTGTCCGGACTCTTGGATTGGCATCTTTGGTCAAGTGCCAGATGATTTCAGGATCGGCGGCTTCCTCCCATTTACGGAACTGCTCCAATGCAGGGTAGGCACCGAAGTGTTCCGTGCTCCGATGCCAGATCGCTGTATCCGTGTGAAGGATCGTAAAGTACCTGGCCATCTCCAATAGATCTTTCCGGTCGGCATCGCTTGCGATGGCAGAGCAAGAAAGCAGCAGGAATATCGGGAAGATGCAGATCCGTTTCATCTGAGAAAGGTAGCAGGAATCAGGAGGCTTTTGTCAGATGAATGTAAATAATTTCTACTACTGCCGGGAATTCGGCGAGCAATACAGCCCCCCGATTTTTCGATCTAAACCCCACCACTTTATAGCGTTTCAATAGATTCACGGACCACTGGGTTGAATCCAACCCGTCTTCATGGCCAAATCCCTCCATGAAGACAAGAGTTCACCCTTTCTCCCCCTGCCCCCCTCAATCCCGGTAGGACCGGCGCGCCGATAGCAATCATTGAGAAAGCAAATCCCTGTCAGCTTTCCACACGGGATTCCGGTGATCTGATCTTGTAAGCAAGAATAGCGACACTACCAGACCCCGCGCAAAATGAATTGGGGAGCTGGGTTTGCTGATGACAAGTGGCAAGGCGCGCCTTCTTCCTAATCAACTCGCGAGACAGAGAAATGCGGGCGAAGGAATGATTATACCAAATTCCTTTGCCACCATTCTTCTGCCATCGCCCAGGGGCATGCCGTCTCAGGGCTCGTTTCGATCCGTCCGAAACGGGTAAGCCGGTAGATCTGCACCGTTCTGCAAATTCACATCGGGCTTGCCGGTAAATGCGTAGCGAACCCGGGCAGGCTTGGCGACCTCAGGCGAATGAAGCTCCACCGTTTCGCCCACAATCCTCGCAAGCGCCGGTTTCCAGTCTTCGCCTGCTTCGTCCGAAACCCAAAACTCGCGGGGAGCCTGGCCATCGTTTGTCTTAAGCCCTTGTCCGTGCTCAAAATGAACCTCGAGACGATCACCCTTTGGCTCGACTCGTTTGAGAACGGGTCCGCTCGCCGCGATCTCTTTACCCAGGGTATCGCGTGCGGCCAGAAGTGCCAGCCGCTGACCAATCGGGGCCTTGTCTTTTGGGTGGATATTTTTGACGTCGCCCAGATCGATCGTGTTCGCGACTCCTGAGTGAGGCAGCTCCAGGGCCGCCAATTGCGATTCCCGAAACCACGCCCACGAATGCGAAGCTGGATGAGTCGGCTCCATCGTGGGACCGGATTTGAGGATGCTGCCGAATCCCGGTAACATCACCATGAGGAAATGGAAATCGTCGCGCCCCCATTCTTTCCGGTAGCGCTGCATCCAGCCCTTGAGGACATCGTCGTATTCTCGAATTCCAGCGACGCGGTGATACCACGGCTCATCAGGCATTCCCGTGATGTATCGCGTATTTCGCTCGCCCTGATACCAAACCAGTCCGCGGCAAGCGTATGGAGCGAGCGGCTTGATCATGGCGTTGTAAACGATGCACGATTGGCGGCGCATGAACACGTCTTCCTGACCACTCCACTTCCCCTTTCCCAGGGCCACCTTGATCTTCTCCTGCGCCTCGGAGTTCGCGTCCCATTCTTCCATGATGGTTTTGAAGTGGGGAAACTGCCCGGTCATATCCCTTGGCATCCAGGCTTCAATCGAGGAACTTCCCCAGCTCGCTAAGATGACTCCCACCGGCACGTCGGTCTGTTTCGTCAGATGGTGAGCAAAGCCAAATGCCACCGCGCTGTTCGGACCCGCGATCGCCCACTTGCCTTCACATGTTTCCTGCTCGGTAAACGCCCTGTCTCTTATACACATCTGACGCTGCCGACGAAGAGGATAGTGTAGAT
>OJCB01001000.1_pt1 | contig 9984 bp, 10 predicted proteins | sample 1591501 | NCBI WGS metagenome assembly OJCB01 (sample SAMN05416813, study PRJEB24817) | seawater metagenome | isolation source: Sea water | place: Canada:Atlantic | collected 2013-07 | reverse complement strand
GAGATCAGCCTCGGTCTCGTGGGCTCGGAGATGTGTATAAGAGACAGGATATATTACCAATGAAACTTAAGCAAAATCAATTATTTGAATTTAAATTAGTGAAATTTACTTAGATATTTAACTTTAAATACAACACTTAAAAGAGATGACGGCCATGGAAGGGAAAATGGCTATTGGAAACAGTATCCGTAAAAAACGGCGCAGGGTAGCCTTGCTACTGGAGACCTCGAATGAATATGCCCGCGGGATAATTAAAGGCATTTATGGATACATTCGAGAACATGACCAATGGGATGTCTATTTGGGTGAATACAGCCGAGGCCAGCCCAATCCTGACTGGTTATTATCCTGGAATGGAGACGGTATTATTGCCCGTATTGAAAATGAGAATATCGCTGATTTGATCAACCTCTGCCAGCTACCTACGGTGGATATGAGCTCGGCCAATTTGGTGCCAGGAATCCCCTGGGTAGAAACGGATGATAAAAAAATAGCCGAATTGGCCTTCGATCATTTGACCGGATGTGGGTTCAAAAACTTTGCCTTCGTAGGCTCCGATTTCAACTGGTCCAAATGGCGGTCTAGCCGATTTATGGAGCTACTTGAGGAGAGAGGCTTGCCTTGCCATGTTCATAACATACCGCTTAACTCGAATATCAATTTGGTCCTTGATCAAAAAAGCATGGAATCCTGGTTGACCACCTTGCCCAAACCGATAGGGATTTTTTCAGCTTATGATCAGTTGGGCCGTTTGCTGATTGATGCGAGCCATAATTCGGGATTTATGGTGCCAGAGGAAATAGCTGTTATTGGCGTTGATAATGATCCCCTGATCTGCGAACTGTGCTCCCCCTCGCTGACGAGTATAATCCCCGACACCTATCAAACGGGTTATCTGGCCGCGACAATATTAGAATCTCTGATGAATGGAGAAAATACCATGAAACTCACCCATCGAATCACCCCGTTGGGAATCAAAAAAAGGCGTTCGACGGATTCACTCGCCATTGGCGATCCCTACATTTCAAAAGCATTGCACTATATCTATGAACACGCTAATAGTGGAACCTTTAATTTAAATGACATCCTTTCTTTTGTCCCGATGACCAGAAGAGTTTTTGAGAAGAAGTTTCTAAAAATGGTGGGACGAACCCCTTATAAGGAGTTGCAAAGAATTCGAGTAATTCGCTTAAAAGAACTGCTTGGCGAAACGGACCTAAGCTTACTGGAAGTGGCTGAAAAATCAGGTTTTGAACATGTTTCTTATATGAGTTATCTCTTCAAAAGAGAAACCGGCGTTTCCCCAATAGCCTATCGGAATAGTATTGGAAAATTATCTTGAATGTAAAGGGCTTTCTCATAAAAAATAATTGTATCGAAAACTAGTCCGAAAGGTTGAAAATTGCTGAAACGGATTTTATGAGAAAGCCCTTCTTGAATGTATCATCTGGCCCATTTTTTAGTTGACTACCACTACCTAATAAGTACACTTCGAAGGGTCCCCCTTCACATAATAAGCCTTATAATTCTTCGCTTTAGGATCTTTACAGCCCTCCAAATTCAATAATTCAATATTCTTAAAATCAATAGGGTGGCTTTCTGCCTGTAGGGCGATATACCCACCACTTAAAAGTGTACCAGTTTGTTTGGTCCAGTCATCCATTTTGGTGATACCGAATCCTTCCCAATCCTCTTGGTTCTGTTTGATATTGGTGAATCCGCCGCCGATTTGCGATTTATCATATTGCAAAACATTCTCTCCTTCTATGAGGTGAACAATCGTAGAGTCACCTAGGACAATCATTTCTGCTTTTATCCATTGGTCTCCATCATAGGTTTTTGAAGTAGAGCTGATGCAATGACGATAATTAATGGTATCTCCCATGACAACAGCGGTCCCAGGCGTACAAACATTACCGGTAGTTCGCTTTTTTCCATCGCTTAGGCCGCCCAATAATTGTAATTCGACTGATACCGGAAAATGCTGCCCAATTTCATTGCTTGCCGCCGATTGCGAATGCACCATAATACCACTGTTGCGCACGTTCCAGTTGGCCCCACCTGGCGTCTGCTCTCCGGTGAATCGGTAATCAAAACGGAGTCTGTAGTAAGAAAACGGTTCTTTGTAATACATATGCCCGTAAGCATCATCAAATTGCTCGTACTCATCATAACTTACCCGAATCATGCTGTCTTCTACTACCCAGGTATTTCGGAAATTTTCACCTACCGGATAGCCTGCCATTTTGATATCCCATCCACTCAAATCTTGCCCATTGAATAGGGATTGCCATTCCTCTTCCTGACTGGTGTCAGGGGGTGTAGGAGTAGAATTACAAGTAAAAAGGAATAGGCTGATCAAGCCGAATAAAAAAAAGGGGAGAATAGACTGGTTTTTCATCTTGTTGGTATTCGTTATAAGGTTGTTGAGTAAAAGAAGCTCGTGTTTGGTCATAAATATAAGTATTATCGATTCAATGCAACTGTTTTGCGGGTTACACCGTCCTGACAATATGTACTTAGGGAGTTAGCCATTAATAATGTGCGTAAAATGAAGCAGGTGTTTTGTTTTTTATCGAGTCACAAATTTTTCGGCATAGCCGAGCTATGGCTAAAAATTTTGGCGAAGAGAAAAGGCAAAAGAGCCATTCAGCTGCGTACATTATTATTGGCTAATTACCTAAGTAGGAAAATCGACATGTCCTTTGATCCTTTCGATCTGTCCTTGATGTCTATTAAGATGAAAGCGGAGGAATTCAATCCGCTGGGTTACGTTTAAGGGACCAGAAATAGGATGAGGGTAAATAATTTGGGTAGGATCATAGCCATTTAGGGCTTTTGTTAAAGTAGCCAAGACCTGCTGGCAAGATTGCAGATTAGCAATCCAATAATCGAGCGCGCCACCCCATCGGGGGCGAGCCACGTCTGGAACTTGCTCTTTAGTTTGCCAGGTCAGGGCTACGACTTCTTCAATAGTTCGTCCCTGATGCTCAGGCTCTCCTTCCCAAATCGGCTGCCTATTTTTGGTGCCGTCGAGCGCCTTCCACATACCATTTACGCCTATTTGCTCAGCCCAGTATAGGTGTTCTACTATTTCAACGATGGTCCATTGATCAGGTGAGGGCTTAAAATTATATTGGTCAAAACGGAGTGAAGCCGCACTACCAATAAACGCTTGTCGTGCGGTTTCTACTGCTTCAATTAAAGCTTCCATTATTTTTATGTTTAGTTAGGGGCAATTTATTCGGATTCAGTAGTAAAACAGGAAGCAGGCAAACCAGCGCTATTGAATAGGTTAGGCGTAGCCAGGTTTCCCCACGCAAAACGGATGGCGGCGGGTCGTGAAACGGCAGCTGATTTTACCACTACTTTATCTCCTTCAATACTTGCTGTGGCGGGATGGAAAACGTTGTCCTTTCCTGCTATTTCAAAATGAGTGAGTTGATCTCCACGATGATGTAATCCTTCTGCATGATCGAAATAGACCTCGACCTTATTCTTCTTGACGACCATCCGATTAAACAAGGGACCGCTAGTCTCAACCTCCAACATTTTATAATGATTCGCTAAGGCTAAATTGGCAAAGCGCAGGCCAACGTCTTGTTTGTTTTTAGGATGAATATCGGTAGTGTCACCAATATCGCTAGTCACGACCATCGCCGTTTGTGGAAGTGCCAGGGTTCTCCGCTGTGCATCTCGAACGATAGTCCCCTCATTGGGTCGGTCATATTTGTAGGGCGCAATTTGTGCAAAATAAAACGGAAAGTCATAGCCCCACTTAGCGCGCCAGCTTTCAATTAAAGTCCCAAACATTTCCCGATAAGCTTCTCCATTGATGGTATTGGATTCGCCCTGGTACCACAAGGCACCTGCTAGCTTGAAAGCATGAAGTGGAGCGATCATCGAATTGTAAATACGCGCTACTTCAACCGGTCCCCAGGGGACGGGTTTCAATACCTCAGCAGCTTTGGCTAGCTTAGTATTCGAGCTGATGGCTTCAGCGGGCATCCAGGCCTCCGCTGGTGTTCCTCCCCAACTTGAATTGATCAAGCCAATTGGCACGTTGATATCATGCTGCAGTTTTCGAGCAAAGAAATAAGCAATGGCACTGAAATTTTGCATCGTCTCGGAGCTACATTCCTCCCAATTTCCTTCGAGATCAATTTGAGGCTCCATGGCTGAGCGATGATGAACAGAGAAGAAGCGAATATTGGGATAATTAGCCATTTGGATTTCTAAGGCCGCATTGTCAATGCCCGCGTTGGCGGACCATTGCATATTGCTTTGGCCAGAACAAATCCAGACCTCGCCAATGAGTACATTATTGAGGGTAATTTCGTTACTCCCCTTAAGATCTATGGCATAAGGCCCACCAGCTGTTGGGGTTTGGACGCTAGTCCTCCAGGTCCCCTGGTTAGTCACTTCAATGGTCTGACTTTCCTCAGTCCAGCCAAAGATAATGGTGATTTTTTCTCTTGGCAGACCCCATCCCCAGATCTCTACCTGGGCTTTTTGTTGCAGCACCATGTTATCAGCGAAGATGGCAGGGAGGGAAATACGTGCATTAGTTGTTGTGAATAAGAAAAGACACCCCACTAAGAGGGCTAGACATTGCTTAGTATTTGTTGGTTGTTTCATTGTTGATTTGTAATCTGGTAATGCGAGAAAATTACCAAATTTCTAGCGCATAGCCTAACCCTTAGGCCCCAGACTTCTGAAGTTTCCCAAGCCAAGTCTAAGTGAACTTCTGAAGTCTCGCCAAGTAGAATGGTATCGATGATTCTCCAGCGATTGCCCTGTTAGTTGATGAACGATATCAAGTCAAGCGAGTTACTAAATCCATATATTTCTTTCTTTGCAGAACAACCCACAAGATGGTGAAGCCCATCGCTACTCGAATCGCGGCATAAATCAAGGGCAAGCACCACAGGAACATATCGACCATTATGCCTTTCCCCATCCGGTATCTCTCAAAATCATAATTTACCGCATAAGCAGGTAAGCCTACTTTCATATACTCCCAATAGCAAACCAAAAAATAAACACCCAGAAAAAGAGCATTCTTGATTTGATTTTCCCAGCTATACGTTTTCCGCAGCGTAATCAATAGAACCGCACTAATGAAACAAGCTTGGATATGTACATTTTCTAGTGCCTGTGAAAAATCCGGAAAGGATAGAAGAAATAATAAACCTAGATTGACTACAGCCGCAACATAAAGGGAATTCACACTAACTTGAAAATCTTCTAACGCAAATTTTACTCTGGTATTCATCATACAGCAGAAATAATTATACTTCTATTTGCAAAATAGCCAGGACGAAGACTTCAGAAGTTTCTCAAGTCATGACTCAAGCAACCTCTGAAGTCTTGCTAGGACAAACAAACTTAGCTACGCTATCATTTGAACTCCACCTCTCCGTCTGGTTCTACTTCGTCTTCCGGTTCTACTTCACCTTTAGGTTCTACCTCATCAGGTGATTCCTCTTCTCCTATGAATTCTACTTCGCCAGCAGGCTCCACTTCATGGTATGGTTCTTCTTCGCCTACATATTCTACTTCGCCGGCTGGTTCTACCTCGCCAGCTGGTTCTGCATGCAAACGTTCTTCCTCTAAGAAAGCAGGATCATCATATTTACTGTTTCTGCATTGGGTAAATACCAGTGTAGTCAAAGCTAATAGCAGCAAAGTTGTCAGGTTTTTCATGATTTTGGTTTTTAGCGCATTAAGCAGAATATTATAATAGGGCTATGTTGAGCCTTTTCGAACTTACGGCTTTCCGCCCTAGTTCAGATTTTAGCAGTTCCCGTAAGCCATAACTCAGCTAATTGCTGAAGCCTTGTCAAGCCAAGGGAGTTCAAAATTCTGCCGCCTGCGCGCTATAAAATGGTTGTGCTACCAATCTAAATATAGCGCATCATTGATGCATTTTTTTCTGATTAGTACCGGGCATTTTTATATGAATGCAGTAAAAGCAGGGTAGTTTTTCTATTTTTAGCAGGCTAATGCAATCCGTTTGTCTTATTTGTAAACAAGGATCTAATATGAAAAATACTCGTATCGTTTGCTTTTTTCTAGCGCTATTGATATGCACCAGTCCTCTATATTCACAAGATATTACTGGCTTTTCACCCCGAGCGATCAATCTTGAGCAAAAGATTGAAGCCCTTTTCCAGACTTTCCCTACGCCTGATGGTTTTAGGCAGCATTTGCAAGAATTGACCAAGGAACCACACGTAGCAGGAAGTGCAGCTAACAATCGGGTGGCTGACTACCTCGTACAAGCCATGAGCAAAGCGGGTATGACGGTGGAGCGACACCCTTATGATATATACTTACCGGAAGGACCCGGCGATATACGCATCGAACTAGTCACCCCTATTCGCTTGCCCTTAAACAACAAGGAGCATGTTCTCAAGGAGGATCCATTTTCCAATCACCCTGACATCGATCCGGGTTGGAATGCCTTTTCAGGTTCAGGCGATGTGACTGCTGAGATCGTTTATGCCAACTTCGGCCGGAAAGAAGATTTTGAGCAGCTCGCTGAGATGGGTATTTCCGTTAAGGGTAAGATAGTGATCGCTCGATATGGCGGTAATTTCAGAGGCTTCAAAGCCAAGTTTGCGGAAGCAGCTGGGGCTATTGGTCTGATTATTTATACAGACCCCAAAGACTCTGGCTATATGAGAGGCTTGGTTTATCCAGAAGGGCCCTACTTCAATGAAAGCACAATCCAGCGAGGCTCCGTCCTCACCATGGACTATACTGGCGACCCACTGACGCCCTTCGAACCCGCTCTCCCGATGGATGGAGATAAAAAAATAGCGCGCTTAGATCCCGCTGACGTCGATCTACACACCATTCCGGTAACCCCAATTCCCTATGGCTCTGCCAAAGAAATCTTTGCTCGAATGACAGGTAGTCGCCCCGTACCAACAGCTTGGCAAGGTGGACTGCCTTACACTTATCGATTGGAAGGTGGCCCGGAATTGACGGTTCGGTTAAAAGTAGACCAGCCCAAAGCTATCACTAGGGTGCAAAATATAGTCGGAACCTTGCAGGGTAGTCAGTATCCAGATGAATGGATTATCCTCGGTAGCCACTTCGATGCCTGGGCCTTTGGCGCTACTGATCCCAATAGCGGCACAGCGATGTTATTGTCTGTCGCAGATGCCCTCGGAAAGCTAGTTGAAGCGGGTTACAAACCTAAACGAACCATTAAAATCGCTCATTGGGATGCGGAGGAATTTGGAATTATCGGATCTACAGAATGGGTAGAAGAGTTCAAAGAAGAATTAACCGAAAAGGCGATTGCCTATTTTAATGCTGATGGTGCTTGTACCGGTTTGACTTTCGGTGGAGCAGCCAGTCCATCGCTTAAATCCTTAATGATTGATGCGACGAAAGCAGTGGAGCATCCCAAAGAAAAACGGACAATTTATGAGCATTGGTTGGATCGAGCCAAGGATAAAAGCAAGGGACCTAGCATTGGTAACTTAGGAGGTGGATCTGATCACCTGCCCTTTTATGCTCACCTTGGTATCCCCAGTTTGAGTGCAGGTATGCGGGGTAAAAGCCTTTATCACTCCGGTTATGATGATTTCTATTGGTATAAAACCTTTAGCGATCCCGACTTTTTAAGCGGACCTACAACCGCCAAAGTTTTCGGCATTATGGCTTTGCGATTGGCCAATGCCAACATACTCCCCTTGGATATAGAACGCTATGGCACTGACCTCGTGCAGCACCTAAATACAGCAGAAAAAGCCATTCATGAATACGCGCCCAACTATTCCCTGGCCGCGCTGAAAGAACAGGCTGAGGCATTGACAGCCAAAGGGCAACGATACAATGAATTACTAGCCAAAAAAATGGAAAGAGCTGCCAAACAAAAGGTAAACTGGCAACCTTCTAATGCTGCACTCATCCAACTTGAACGTGCCTTTATAGATCCCAAAGGAATGGCCTATGGCAAATGGTATCAGTCGCTTTATGCTTCTTCCGATCCTTATAGTGGCTATGCTTCTTGGATGTTACCAGGTTTGCTCTACGAAGCCTCTATTAAATCGACCAAAGGTCTGCCGGACTGGGAGAAGCGGTATGGTGCTGCCTTTACAGCATTAGAAAAGCAGATTGAGCAGGTCATGCGATGGGTAAAAAGATAGACTCGCCCATAATACTAGGCATTTAGAAGACAGAAGCGAGAAAAGAGACTGCTGAGGTGGGGCTTCTGCCTTGTATCTAGCCGACCTCTCATCTGGCTTCTGGTCTCTCCCTTTGTCAAGTAGTATGAGACTCACTCTTGAAGGTGAGGTGCTGGGTGACAAAAGAGGTGATTACGGCCATCGATGGTGAAGCCCAGGCGTTGGTAAAGCGCCAAGGCTCGATCATTGGATGGCATCACCTCTAGGGCAAAAGCCTGGACGTCCTTAAAGTATTGCGCGGTAATAAAGTGCATGAAAGACGATCCAGCGCCTTGCCCTCGATGCGATTCTGCTATGAATAATTCATCTATAAATACCAGCCAACCCCCATATTCATTGCTCCAGTAGCGAATGAGAATAGCATACCCGATAGGTGTGAGCCCATCGAGAGCCATGAGTATTTCGCCAGCACGCGACTCCTGACTTAATACTTCAATGGTTTTATCGATTTTATCGCTGGTCATTTCTTCTCCAGCAGCATCAGCCGCATACAAGCCCATGATTAAGTGGAACAAAGCGGATTTGTCTTCCTCCTGATACGGTCGAAATACTAGTTTCATGCTTAATTAAACAGTTAGTCAATCGGATTCGTTCCTGCTGCCAAAACGCTAAATTGGCTTATTTTCAGTCAATGAAAGTCAGATTATGTCTTGATACATATAAGGTGCCAGTTTGCACTCGACTCAAGAAATATCATTTAGCTGACAAGCAAATCTGAAGAAAGATTTTATTGCTAGGTAATTTCTTCTTTCTTTTGTTCCAAATAAGAACATCATGCACCGGAGAAACACCCTGTTATTCGTATTATTCCTGTTTGTAGGACAACTGCTATTCAGTCAGCAGATTACGATACCTCAGTTTTATGAAGACAAGATTGGCAATAAGTCAATGGAAAGCAATGTAGAGTTTTATGCCTACCCATACACTTCCAATCAGATTGACCTAAGAACTTTTAAAAAGATATACCCCACCTTTGAAGCGCCCGATTACATCACGATTCAAGCACCCGATTTGAGTACCAATGAGGGAGCTATGGTCTTATTGGGCTTACTGGATAGAGGAAAAGACGGTGCTAATTCCCTCGTCATTTGGGTCGCAGCCGATTACTTCAGTCGGGAGGTTACTTTCTATATAGATAGAGATATGGATCGCAACTATTTCAATGATGGTCCAGCGGTTACATTGAAAGCAGGACAAAGAAAACAAAGAGTCATTATAAAGCCATACGGAGAAAACAGTCTTTCGCGAGAGCTTTTTCTAAGTGTTCCCAGAGACCAGGCAAGAAAAATGATAGGTGGGGTAGACGAACAGAAAAAACAAAAAATAACGAACCATTTTTTGAAGCAAGAATAGGATTGCACACCGGCCCATTAGTTGCTGGCGTAGTTGGTTCCAAAAAATTTGCTTACGATATCTGGGGAGATACCGTTAATATTGCTGCAAGACTAGAGGCTAGTGGAGAAGTAGGAAAAGTCAATATTTCTGCTACGACTCACCACTTAATTAAAGGAAAATATAACTGTACCTCAAGAGGAAAAGTTGCCATAAAAAACAGAGGAGAAGTGGAAATGTTTTTTGTTGGAGAAAACAACAAATAAAAAAAAGCTATCATTGTGATAATTAAAACAAAATAAACAATGGACTTATTTTCAATCATTACTATCCTCACCGTTCTTTCCGCTTTGTTCGGTTACATCAATGTTCGGTATTTAAAATTACCTGATACGATTGCTGTCTCTTATACACATCTCCGAGCCCACGAGACCGAGGCTGATCTCGT
>OJCB01000999.1_pt1 | contig 10000 bp, 9 predicted proteins | sample 1591501 | NCBI WGS metagenome assembly OJCB01 (sample SAMN05416813, study PRJEB24817) | seawater metagenome | isolation source: Sea water | place: Canada:Atlantic | collected 2013-07 | reverse complement strand
TCTACACTATCCTCTTCGTCGGCAGCGTCAGATGTGTATAAGAGACAGGCTAAAACAGACATTTTGAAGACCAATTTGGAGGAGCTAGATCAGTTTCCTACCCAAGAAAAGTTTGACTTGTCTATTTGCTTGGAAGTCGCCGAACACCTCAAGCCTGAATCAGCTGAAAACTTAGTGGCCTTTTTGACGAATTTGTCCGATGCCGTTCTTTTTTCAGCCGCTATTCCCCAACAAGGTGGCCTCAATCATATCAACGAACAATGGCCAGATTATTGGCAAGCGCTATTTGCCAAACATGGCTTCGAGTTTCACGACCTGATTCGCCCAGCGATTTGGAATGATAGTGAGATCAAGTGGTGGTACCGACAAAACATATTCTTGGTGTGTAAGGCGGGCGCTTTTGATTTGCCCGAATCGGGGCCAGTACGGAATATGGTACATCCTGAATTGTTCTTGCACAACATGAAAATGCAGGAAAATGATAAGTAGTCCACTCGTTCGTCAACGAGATGCCTGGGTGCAAGGATTGCCACACAAGGGTCCAGCCATTATGGTAGACAAGGTGATCGAACATGCAGCAGCCTCTGTAAAGGCACAGCTTACGGTCACTCCAGATAACATCTACGTAAGAAACGGCCTGTTCCAAGTAGCGGGCCTGATCGAACACATTGCACAGACCGTAGCGCTACATAAAGTAATAGAAGCAGCTGAAAAAAAAACCACAGCAAAGAAAGGATATCTAACGGCAATTAGAACGCTAAATGTCGAACAGGACATACCCATCGGCTCTTCCATCATCACCGAAATCTTCATTTTAATGGATCTAGGTAAGGCCATAAAAGCCAAGAGCATTTCAAGAATAGATCATCAAATGATAGGCACTTCAGAGATGCTATTTATGATCCAAGATTGAAATTAAAAACCGGGATGATAACCTCCGTCGATGGTGATAACCTGTCCATTGATATAAGAAGAACGATCGGAAGCTAAGAAAGCCACCAAGTTGGCTACTTCATCGGAAGTGCCAAAGCGTTTCAAAGCTACAATTTCCTTGTATTGATCTTCGGGGATTTCCTCAATCATCTCCGTTTTGATAAAGCCAGGCGTGATGGTGTTGATGCGAACATTTTTGACGCCTAGTTCGATAGCCAAGGATTTGGTAGCTCCGAAGAGGCCCGACTTAGCCGCAGAATAGTTGACTTGTCCCTTCCAGCCGGTACTACCGGATTGAGAAGATACATTGATGATACTGCCCGATTTTTTGGTCAGCATTTTTCGCAACACCTGCTTGGTGACATAGAAGAAGCTATTGAGGTTGATATTAATGACCTCTTCCCATTCTTCTTCCTTCATGAAAATCATCAGGTTGTCGCGGCGAACACCCGCATTGTTGACGAGCACTTCGATGAATTTATCTGGGTTGTTTTTCACCCAACCACCCAATTGCTCTTTCACTGCTTGTGAATCGCCAATATTGAAAGGAAGCAATTCAGCTGTTATACCAAATTGTTGGACGGCTTCCAAGGTTTCTTGCGCCTTTTCGGCATTCGAACGATAATTGATCAAGAGGTTGAAGCCTTGCTCGGCCAGTTTGAGACAAATGGCTTTGCCGATACCTCGAGAGCCGCCAGTAACCAGTGCATAGTTTGACATGGGATCGTTGATATTTAGTACTCATTCAATATGAATGGGAAAGTTAATCAAAATATTTAGATATGGAAAAGCGGATAAATTGGATTAGTGTACTCGTTTTCTATGTAATTAGCCTCGCTATTGCATGGGCCGCTTTGGATTACTTCCGCGGAAGTATTTGGTCTGGACTGAAAGGCTTAGGGCCTTTCATAGGGGCTATTGTGGTACTTGCGATTTGGAAGAACAAGAACAGGCAGTTTAGCATCTGGGGAAATAAGCCTAGCAAGAGTTTGATTGGGTTACTCATCCCACTCGGCTTGGCATTAGTGATTGGTATCCGACAAACCGACTTTTTCGACAATATTCATATCAATGGCTTAGCCATGGCAGCCTTGGGGCTGGCTTATGCTTTCGCCGAGGAATACGGCTGGCGGGGTTACTTACAGGAAGCTTTGTTGCCATTAGGACTAAAGGCCTCCGCTATGATCATCGGTGTGATGTGGTATTTCTGGCATTTCAGTTGGCTCAGTCCCCATACGAACTTCACCAACGAATTGAGCTTTTTAGCCCTCTGCCTATTCGGTAGTTGGGGAATGGCGGTCACTGCGATGAAAACCCAATCCATCATACTACCAGCCTGCTTGCATTTTGTCTTCAATCTATTTGGTGTCCTAGAAATAAAAAGTATCGAATTGGTCATCCCCATCGTATCCGTCATGGCCTGGGTCTACCTAGTCCAGTACTGGGAAAAGCCCATAACAGAAGAACCACTGGCATAAGACTTTATAAGTTCAACCTATTTTGTCAAAGTAGAAAATCTAGTAAAATGGCACACAAGACCACATACACACGTCTGACAAAGACCTTATTGGGCTTACTCTTTAGCTTGAGTACTATCGCAGCCTTTGCTAGCCCAAGCATACAAGTTAGTATTGAAGGCTACGTCAAAAACGTACATGGCTTTCCCGAAGCCAATGCCTTCATTTATATCGAAGGTACTTTTGATGAAACGGTCTCCGATTCTACTGGATTTTTCCGATTGTCCATAGAAGCAGAGATGGGAGCCTCCATTATGTTAATTGCCCATAAAAAGGATTATTTGGATGCGTTTGAGCCTTTGGTGATCTCTACCGCAAAGGTAAACCTGGAAGTGGTTTTTGCGCAAAAGATATATGACCTTGATTTGGTGACTGTTACGGCTCAAAAAACGATGGAAAAAGAATTCATGCAGGTCCAGTCCATCCAAACCTTGGAGGCGATTCTCTCCTCCTCCGATGGGAACCTACTCGCTTCTATGAACACCTTACCAGGTGCCCAGCAAGTAGGAGAAACAGGGGAGCTATCCGTCAGGGGAGGCGCGGGCCATGAGACGAGCTTTTTTGTAGATGGCATGTTGCTACGACAATACCTTAGCAGCAGTACACCTGGGACCGGTGGCAGAATGCGTTTTTCTGCCGACTTATTTCAGTCTTTCCAACTCAATACGGGTGGTTATTCTGCCGAATTTGGCCAAGCACTATCTTCCATTCTACTGATGGAGACCAAGGATTTGCCTACCCAATTCAATGAAGGCTTTTTTATCTCTCCGTTCTTCTTAAGTACCCAAACCAAAACTTCATTGAGTAAAACGGCCACCCTAGAAAGTGATATTTCCTACACTAATTTTGCACTCATTAGCCGTTTATTGAAAACCGAGGATCCAGATAAGTCATTATTTGGTGGGCCAGAGACCATCGAAGGCAATGCCTTTTTTAAGAAGAAATTAAAAGGCGGCGGCACCTTCAAAACTTTCGTTTATGGTACCAAGTCTAAAATTGGCTTTGCCGATAGAGATATCAATCGAGAAAACGGTCAAATACGCTATACCTTAAACAATGATAATATCTATACCACTAGCTCTTTCAAAAAACAAATCAATGGTTGGAATTTCCTTAGTGCTATTTCACTCGGCTATGACAAGGAGGATATTGGAATTGATTCGGTAGCGCGCGGAGAAGATATTTTGTATGGGCAGTTTTTCACTAGTGACAAGGAATGGTCGGGGCATGCCAAGGTAAAAGCTAGCAAACAGTTTGGCAATTCCATTTTACTAAACATCGGTAGCGAATCTTTCTACTCTGACAAAACGATTCACTATCGAGACCTAACGGCTCATTTGCAGGAGCTCATTTGGGCTACCTATACCGAAGCTGCTTTGCGATTATCGCGACGTGCGAAGCTCTCTTTAGGATCAAGATTCGAATATTCCACACTTTTGCAGAGAAGTAGCTTATCCCCTCGGGTTAACCTAGCCGTGGATCTCGGTGGTAATTATACCTTCAATGTTGCTGGCGGTGAGTTTTATCAAACCCCTCAGTATCGCTACCTGACCGTTGATCCGTCGGCGCTAAAGTTTCAAAAAGCCAGACATGCGATATTGGGTCTGGAGAAGCATTTCAGTCGAGATCGTTATCTAAAGTTTGATCTCTTTCACAAGAAATATAGCCAACTCATACAAATCCAAGATGACATTGTAAGTAGTACGGGTACGGGTTTCACGCGGGGGTTCGAGATCTTATGGAGAGATGAAGAGAGTATTAGATCGGTGGAATACCATATCAATTATTCGTTGACGGATACGAAAAGGAGATACCTGGAATATCCCATCGCGGCTCAACCTAGTTTCGTTTCCAAACACCAAGGATCGCTGGTGGTTTATAAAAGTTTCCCTAAAATATCTACGCTGGTAGGCACCAGTTACACCTATCAATCGGGGCGGCCATTTTACAATCCCAACCGCAGTGAGGAAGAATTCTTGACCGATCGTACCAAAGACTTCCATATTGCCAAGATTAATATTGCGTACTCCTTCAACTTGGGCGATCACTCTGCCATTTTGATTTGTTCATTGGATAATATCCTAGGTACGAAGCAAGTCTACGGTTATGAATATGGCATGCTCGATCCTGAGTTTCGCAGGGAAGTATCTCCCCTGTACCGACGCTTTTTATTTGTCGGGGGCTTTCTAAATATCGGAACCAGTAAAGACAGTAAGAAGATGAAAGAATTATTGCGCAACAGGTAGAGACATCAACAAAGGCTGCTGAGTTATCTCAGCCATTAATTTAAATCTATGGGTCATGAAAAACAATAAAATTTTAACACTGTATTCATTAGTATCGCCAGATGCTTTTGTAAGGTTATGCCAGACAATTTTGCCGCTATTGCCGGAGGTAGAAGCCCTAAAAGTCCTCAATACAAAACGACGGGAAACCGCTCTTTTGTCCTTGGCGGGCAAGTTTCTACTCAAGGAAGGCATGCATCGCTTAGACTTAGACTTGTCGCTACTCAAGCAGTTGCATTACAATGATCATCGGCGCCCGATCATTGGGCCTGAGTTTGATTTCAATATTTCTCACTCTGGCAGTTTGGTCGCTTGTGCATTGAGTCAACAGACCAAAATTGGTTTGGACATTGAAAAAATAAAGCCTTATCGGGATTCTCATCTGCATGCTTTCTTTGATGAAAGGGAACGAGATCTGATCGCCAAAGCCAAAGATAGTTTACATACCTTCTACGATTTGTGGACTCGCAAAGAGGCCGTTCTCAAAGCAGATGGTAGAGGACTGACCCTGGCCCGAAAAAAATTACACTTCGAAGGGAATCTAGCGATCATAGAAAATGATGCCCAATGGGAAATTCACACCTTGGCCATCAATGAGGAATATGCCGCCAATGTAGCGATTGAGCCTAGTTATCAATCAAAATTCATATTGGAAGAAATCAAAATTGACGAAAAATTATCGCAGTTGTAAGTCGACCACTTCAATACCTGGAATATTATTTTCAAACCATTTCAATGGGGACTGAATTTTATCTCCGGTACAGGTATCACATTTGAAAAACAAGTAAAACAACTGACGGTATTCTCCTAGCTGTTCTAGTAGTTTAATGAGTCGCTGTCGACCCTCAGCTTCTCGTTTGTATAGCACTTTGAGTCGCCATACATAGTAAGCCTCGTCGTGTATTTCGGTAATCTTTAACGCCACTTCATCATCCGTATAATTGGCGAGAAAATCACGTGCCAAGACACCATGATGTTGGGCCCAATCGCGTGGCCGGCGTTTATTTTCTTTGTGTTTAAACGAATCGTGTACCAAAGCGACCAGGCGCAACCTTTCGCGTGACAGTTGATCAATTGTCAAGCGATCTATGTTGTCAAAAACATCCCTAATGTGTTTGTAAACCTCACCTTCTGGATGGCCATATCTAGGCACACCCCACAACAATCCTCTTCTAAACGGTTTATCCTTCAGAATTAATCTTTCCAGGGAAGTTTCGGGTTGTAAGATCAACTCTAGATTCACCGCAGGTGATTCCGCCCTCGTTTCCTTCATTATTATAGTTAATATCCTGTTAAACTATTTACACAAAATAACCATTGGTAAAGGTAAGTAGTTATTTTTGTATGCAAGGCATACTCTATGCCCCACTGTTATTTTTAATCCAAAATAAAACGAAAATATGAAAAAGTTATTTTCGACTGTATTAGCCGGTATTTTTGGTGGCTTAATTACACTCGGTGGTATCTATCTCCTCAAAGATGATCCCGCTACGGTAAATTATTCAACCGCGTCCACTCCCGCTATACAACAGGTGAAGTTTAATACTTCTCCAGCCGCATCGAACACGGCCACTGCTCCCTTTGATTTCAAGGCCGCCGCCGCGTTAGCTACACCAGCTGTCGTCCATATTTCATCTAGAACAAAGGCTGACCCCAACGAATCAAATAATCCGTTTCGCTTCTTTTTTGAAGATGGCGGCAATGGAGCACCTAGAGGAGGTACGGGTTCTGGTGTCATTTATTCTGGTGACGGTTATATCATAACCAATAATCATGTGGTAGATGGTGCTGATAAAGTATCTGTTACCCTACATGATAATCGCACTTTCGAAGCCGAAGTTATTGGCACCGATAAAAAGACGGATCTCGCTGTTATCAAGATTGAAGCCAGTGATTTACCTACGCTTAAGGCGGGTAATTCCGATCAATCTCAGGTAGGCGAATGGGTCTTGGCAGTCGGTAATCCTTTTGACCTGACCTCTACCGTTACAGCAGGAATTATCAGTGCAAAAGGTAGAAGTATTCAAATTCTGGGAGGAGGAGATGCCATTGAGGCTTTTATCCAAACGGATGCAGCTGTCAACCCAGGAAACAGTGGTGGTGCCTTAGTCGACACACAAGGTCGGTTGTTAGGTATCAATACAGCTATCGCCACACGTTCAGGTAGTTACCAAGGATACTCTTTCGCTATTCCGGTAGATTTGGTGACACGTATTGTGGATGACATTATCGAATTTGGTAGCTATCAGCGCGCATACTTGGGTGTTCATATCTATGAATTGGATGATGATGCCGCACAAGATTTGAACATAAACATCAGTCAAGGTGTTGTAGTTAGTGAATTAATCGACGGTGGCTCAGCGCAATATTCTGGAATGCTAGAACAAGACGTAATTGTTGCCATCGAAAAACGCCGAATTAATAGTGTACCTGACCTGCAAGAAATGATAGGAAGGGCGAAGGTTGGCGATGTTTTGAATGTTACGGTACACCGAAGAGGTCAAGAAGTTGACATTCCCATCAGATTAAAGGCGTATAATGTAGATTAAAGTTAATTTTTTCTCTGATTCGCGGGGATATGTCAAAAATTATCCTGACATTTGTAACAAAATAGAACTGATTCTAGTTTTAAGAACTATATAAAGAGACTTGTTTAAAGTTGGTTTTTCGTTTTGTTTTGATGTGTCTGTCTTGCTTTAGCGAGACAGACTTTTTTTTGCCCTATACGAAAGCATTAGTTGTCTTTTTGCAGGCCACACGATTGGCTATCCTATAGATAAAAGAATGCCAGGTAAAAATGAAATAGCCCAACGGTAACAAGTACTCAAATATTCCCAGCTCTCAAAAAACGCGCGCTATGATCCAATCCTCCTTAAAGGAATCACTACAGCATTGTTTTTCCCTTTTTTATCCTAGGCTCTGTTTGGTCTGTGGAACAAAGGCTCCCCCCAAAAAAGAGATCATGTGTTTGAGTTGTCAACACAAATTACCCCAAACGCTATTCCATTTAGAAAAAGAAAATCCGCTGGCCGAAAGATTCTGGGGAAGGCTTCCCCTTACTGCTGCTACTGCTCTCTATCATTTCTCGAAAGGCGGCCGCACGCAACAATTGATTCATCAGCTCAAATACAATAACAAGCCTATCGTTGGTAAGCAATTAGGTCAGTACTACGGAAAACAGTTGATGAGCCATCCCGTTTTTAGCACAGTCGACTGTATCGTCCCCGTGCCATTACACCCGCGTAAGCAACATCGTAGAGGCTACAACCAAAGTGCTGAATTTGCAGCTGGACTTTCTCATAGTATGGGCATACCTGCCTTGCATAAGGTCCTCAAACGAGACACCTTTACGGATACCCAAACGCATAAGAGTAGACAAGAACGCATGGACAATGTCTTTACTGCTTTTGCCTTAGATCAGCCAGCGCCGGTAAAAGGCAAGCATATATTATTGGTAGATGATGTGGTGACTACAGGCGCTACTTTGGAGGCTTGTGGTGCACAGTTATTAAGGGTAGAGGGGGTGCAATTGAGTTTGGCTACGATTGGATTTGCGGCTTTTTAGGGGTGGGGACTTAGACTTCAGAAGTTTCCTCCGTCATATCTAGGAAAACTTCTGAAGTCTTGCGGTAGCTAATTAGCATCTATTCATAGATTTCTAGCCCCCTTAATAGCGGACAATTATGGCCTAACAATCACTACTTGTTGAATTTCCTTGGAGAGTGTAAGGAGAGAAGGAGTAAGATGGGTTCTCATAATAGGTAATGTGTTTTCTACAAAAGTAAGCTGTTGTAGAAAACACAATGACCATCAAATAGGCCAAAAATAGTCGGAGAAAAGGCCGAATTATACTTCGACCAAAGTTCCCACCTTTTCGCCTTGAACAATTTTCAGCAAATTATTCTTGCCATTAATATCAAACACGATAATCGGCAAGTCATTTTCTTGACAAATCGTAAAAGCAGTCATGTCCATCACATTTAGACCTAAGCTGATCGCTTTGGAGAAAGAGATGGTATCAAATTTGACGGCAGTAGGGTCTTTTTCAGGATCGGCAGAATAGACACCATCTACTCGCGTACCCTTTAGGATCACATCGGCATTGATCTCATTAGCGCGCAAGGCGGCGGCAGAATCAGTCGTGAAATAAGGGCTACCTGTACCGGCGGAGAAAATGACAACACGTCTTTTTTCCAGGTGACGAATGGCTCGGCGACGAATATAAGGCTCAGCGACCTGCTTCATTTCGATGGCAGAAACCAGGCGAGTATATACGCCTAGGCCTTCTAGTGCACTTTGAAGCGCCATGCCATTGATAACCGTAGCTAACATGCCCATATAATCTCCCTGGACTCGCTCGATACCTGAACCAGAGGCTTGCAAACCGCGGAAAATATTACCTCCTCCAATCACAATGGCGATTTCCACCTCCAATGCTAGTAATTCTTGGATTTGGTGAGCATAATGATGTAGCATATTAGGAGAAATGCCGAACCCTTGGTCTCCCATCAAGGATTCTCCACTCAATTTGAGTAGTACTCTTTTATATTTTAATGCCATCTGGTAGATTTATTTTCAATTCTTATTGTCATGGGTTAAAAGATAACCTTTCGACATATGATTTGAAACGGTATGAACTATTATCAATTGTGCAGTTGGCGATTTCCTGCCTTTATTTAAGGCATAAAAAAAAGGCGAATTATCGAGTAATTCGCCTTTCTGTATACGTTTTTTTTAACCGAGCGTTACATGCTTGAAGTCTGTAACGGTCAGCTCTTTATCTTTCGATTTTAAGAAGCCGCTGACAGTCAGCGAGCTATCCTTTACGAATTGCTGATTGAGTAAAGTTTTTTCTTTGAAAAACTTTTTCAATTTACCTTGTGCAATGCGTTCGATCAAATTGTCTGCCTTACCTTCATTACGAGCTACCTCTTTTCCAATCTCAATCTCTTTCTCGATAATGGTAGGGTCTACACCAGTTTCATCTACAGCGACAGGGTGCATAGCGGCTACTTGCATTGCTACATCGCGGCCGGCATCATAAAAATCAGCATTGTCATTATTCAAACCAATCAAGACACCTGCCTTATTACCCATATGGATATAAGGAGCTACTTGGTCAGCTTCTAATTTTTCGAAGGCAGCTATCTCAATTTTCTCACCGATCACACCTACTTGCTCTATTACTTTCTCACCGATAGTGATAGATCCGTAACTGTCTCTTATACACATCTCCGAGCCCACGAGACCGAGGCTGATCTCGTA
>OJCB01000998.1_pt1 | contig 10001 bp, 8 predicted proteins | sample 1591501 | NCBI WGS metagenome assembly OJCB01 (sample SAMN05416813, study PRJEB24817) | seawater metagenome | isolation source: Sea water | place: Canada:Atlantic | collected 2013-07 | reverse complement strand
TCGGTCTCGTGGGCTCGGAGATGTGTATAAGAGACAGCTTCTGATGCGGCGGCAAGCTGTGCTGAGCGAGAGCCTATTCCAGAAATAAGCAGCTTTAGGCTATCAATGAGGTTATTACAGTTGGTGGCTAATGTGCCAAACTCATCGTCTGAAGAATCGTCTAAACGACGGGTTAAATCGCCAGAGGAAACCACCTTCAGCATCTCATTTACTTTGTGTAAAGGCTTGATGATGGCGCGCACGCCAAAGAAAGCGATGACACTGGCAATCAGCACTGAAATAATCACAATAAAGATAGTTTTTAAGTTACCTGAACTGATAGAGCTCTTAACTGATTCTTTGGCCACCGTTGCCTTGTTGTCTGCCAATTTCGACAAGATATTAAGTTTGGTAATCGCGAGTTCAATATTCGCATCTGACGCTCTGTAGGCCGCGGTCGCATCGTTTTGTTTGTTGATCTTTTTAACTTGGTTTTGTAACAAGCCGGTTGGTGAGCTGACTAAATCTAAGACTGAACCGGTCATCTGATATATCTCAGATAAACTGCCGCTTGGATCTCTTCCCCCCGCAGCATTTTGAATATCACTCAAGGATTCACGGATTTGATTGAGCACCAATTTAACTTCATTACCCAAGGTGTCGGCTCTAACCAGATTTTGGGTTTTTATATATTCGGCACTGACAGTGATAAGTGACATTAAATTTGTTTCGAGGCGATTCGCTAATTCTGATGCTTTAGTGAGTTGGGCGTTATTTTGTACTTCATCTAAATCTGAGAAGTCTAGGATTAACGACGATGTATCGTCTGCATTGTCTTCAATATCCCCTAACTGATCTTGCAATGTATTGCGTAATTCTAAGTCGTCTTGGCGGCTATTAAACAGTGTCAGGACGTTAACTTTGTAGTCTTCATAAATAGTATCAACCTCAGCGAGTGAGGCTTTCAAGTCTGGCTCTTGGCTAACCACACGTTTGAGGGTATTAAACTCGCTTTCGAAAATACTTTGGCTACTGTTGAAGGCTTCATTCTTTTCATCTAGCCCGCTGAGCCCATCGCCATAGTACGCTTCGGCGGTTAAGCGCCCCATATTTAGAAATGATACCTTCAGTTGGCTACTTCCGCTTACGGTGGGGAAAGCTAGGTTACTCACCTCCTCCGTGGCGTCGTCAATATCATTTAAAGTGGCGAGTGAAAAGATGCCCATGACGATAAGCAGCGAAGTAATAATGGCGAAACCGCCTACAACGCGCATAGCTACTGTCATTTTCATGTGTGATCTCCAAGAAACGAATTTATTATATGTGTTCGAGCGATTATTATGCTGTCGATTCAAGCTAAACTGAACCAGCGAGTGTTACACAGAGCTCATCGTCTTCCATCAGGTTAGGCGTATGCCATTTGGCCTTTAATTATAAAAAACGATACCAGTCTTTTTATCTTTTCTATATCAGCTATTTAATCTCTTCTATGTAGTATCGACATACATTCGAGTTACATTAACTAACTTTCTGACTTTACTCTAATTATTTTGTAAATAAGGAAGCCTTACCCAAGGGCTAATATTCGCCACTGGCTTGAGGGGAAATGGCTTAACTCGTCGATATTTGTTGCTGCGTGTCACTTCGCAGCAAGGTCATGTGCCCACCCCATACATAACCTGTATCCAGAGCTATAAATTTCTCGTTATTTGTGTCGCCGTCTAACGCAGCCCAATGACCAAAAACAACCTTTTGTTGCGCTTCAAGCTGTGGGTTTTCAATTGTGAACCAGGGGGTAAGGGATTTTGGCGCATCACTTGGGTGGGTTTTGCAGTTGAGGTCTAGCCGATTGTCTTTTTCCAAGAATCGCATTCTGGTAAATGCATTGATGATGAAGCGTTGCCGTGCTTCACCCGTTAGATCATCACGCCAGCGGTTTGGTTTATCACCGTACATGTTTTTTACTAACTGCTGCCATTGTGTGCTTTGTAGAGCGCCACTTATTTCAGCACTTAATTCGAGCGCTTTGTCAAAAGACCAGGTGGGATAAAGGCCGGCGTGAGCCACAAGCGTCGTGTCGTTGATATTCATCGCCAGCGGTTTTGTGCGCAGCCAATGGCAATATTTGGCAAAATCCGCCGAGGCAATAACAGCGTCTAGTTTATCGCCTTTTTTCGCGCGTTTTACACCGCAATATATGGCTAACAGATTAAGGTCGTGGTTTCCCAGAACGGTTTGAAAACTATCACCTAATCCATAAAGATATTTAAGCGTGTCTAAGGATTCAGAACCGCGCCCTATAAGATCACCCACCGCATAAAGTGTGTCAGAGCCTGGGGTAAACCCAACTTTGTTCAACAGATCTTTAAGGCCGCTTAAGCAGCCCTGTATATCACCAACGATATAATCAGCCATAAGTAAATTCGGGTTTAATTGATTTGATGAGGCACAGCTAGGCGAAAAATATCAATGGGTACACGAAACAGCGCGCCATCTTTATCCTGCATTTCATAGAAACCTTGCATAGAGCCAACTGGGGTATCCAGCACTGCGCCACTGGTATACTGAAAACTGTTACCACTGTCTATTTGAGGTTGTTGGCCGATTACACCCGCGCCTTCAACTTCAGATTGCTTACCATTTCCGTCAATGATCAGCCAATAACGGTTAATCAGTTGCACGCTTTCGTGGCTATTGTTGGCTATGGTAATTTCGTATGCGAAGGCATATTTGTCTGCTTCGTTAGCAGCATGTTCCGGCAAATGCTGGGTATTGACACTCACATTGATTTTGTCACTTAGCTCGTGACCAGAAACGAAAGGGGTAGTCATCTAATTCTCCTGAATACTAAACGCAAGATCAGCTATTTGCCCAAATTGAGCCAATGACAAGTTCTCAGCACGCAACTCAGGGTTAATATCCAGTGAAAGTAGTTGTGCTTCACTTACGCTTTCTTTCAAGCTATTTCGTATGGTTTTGCGACGTTGATTAAATGCTTGGGCGCAGACTCGATTAAGTACCTCTTCGCTTTTAACCGCCACAGGCCTTACTTTATGCGGAATAAGGCGCACGACAGCTGAATCCACTTTAGGCGGTGGGTTAAACGCGCCTGGAGGTACGTGGATAACCGGCATAATATGGCAGTGATATTGCGCCATTACCGATAAACGCCCGTAATTTTTATTACCCGGAGAGGCGGCAAGTCTGTTCACTACTTCTTTTTGCAGCATAAAATGCATGTCTTGTACTTTATGAGCAAAGGAAAACAAGTGGAACATCAAAGGAGTTGAAATATTGTACGGCAAATTCCCGAAGACCCTAAGGGGATTTTCTTCACTGAACAGCTCAGAAAAATCAAATTTCAGGGCGTCTTTTTCAACAATATTTAGCTTGCTGGCAATAAAGGGATGTGTGCGCAAACGTTGGGCAAGGTCACGGTCTAACTCGACTACCGTTAATTCATCGATGAGTTCGCAAACAGGCTCTGTGATTGCACCTAAACCAGGACCAATTTCCACTACATTTTGCCCATTCTGTGGGTTAATGGCAGAAACGATTTGATCGATGATGTAGGGGTCATGAAGAAAGTTCTGACCGAAACGTTTTCTGGCTGTATGGCCTAAGTGTTGTTTACTCATTGTTTACTTTTTGCCAATGAAATGGCTTCCTTAATAGCGATGCTGAAACTACCAACATCGGCTTGGCCCTTAGCGGCTAAATCGAGTGCGGTTCCATGATCCACTGAAGTACGAATAAAGGGTAATCCCAAAGTGATATTGACTGCCTGTCCAAAGCCTTTGTATTTTAACACAGGAAGACCTTGGTCGTGATACATGGCAAGTACCGTATCAGCTTGTTGTAAGTACTTCGGGTTAAAAATGGTATCTGCTGGTAGCGGCCCCGTGAGGCGAATGCCGTCTTGACGCAACACTTCCAGAGCTGGAATGATAGTATCGATTTCCTCGCGGCCTATGTGTCCATCTTCGCCGGCGTGGGGGTTTAACCCACAGACAAAAATATGCGGTTGGTTAATACCAAATTTGGTTTTAAGGTCGTGATCTATTATACGGATCACCCGATCCAATTTAGGCCCAGTAATCGCAGCTGATACCGCAGTTACCGGAATATGCGTGGTAGCAAGCGTCACACGTAAACCTTCGGTAGCAAGCATCATAACCACTTCTGGCGTATTTGACTGCTCGGCAAAGTATTCAGTATGCCCACTAAAGGCAATACCTGCTTCGTTGATAATGCCTTTGTGTACCGGGCCTGTCACCAATGCTTGAAACTCATTACTGAGGTTCATTTGGCATGCCTGATACAAAGTATTGAGCACGTATTGGCTGTTAGCCTTATCTAATTGCCCTGGGGTGACATCGGCGTACAGCGGGATATCAACAATATATAATGCGCCTGCAGGTTGAACGTCAGTGCAGTTTGTATCGTAAGGCAATAAGACTAGAGGCAGGCCTAGTGCATTTGCACGGTCACGCATCAGTTTTGCACTGGCAAAAACCACTAGCATTGCCTGCCACGATTGCTGAGCAAGGGTGATAATTAAGTCGGGGCCAACCCCTGCAGGTTCGCCCGGTGTAATAGCTAGCTTAGTGGTCATTGATTAGCTGTTGTCTTTTTTATCAAGTAATTCAACGTACGCGCTGTCACGCATTTCTTTCAACCAAGCCTCGGTTTCTTCAGCAAACTTACGTTGGAACAACAACTGATAAGCTTTATCTTCTTTACGTTTTTCAGTGGCGTCTTGCACACGTTTGTCCATCAGTTGCATTAAATGCCAACCGTGGGTAGAGCGTACAGGTTGACTGATTTCGCCGACCTCTAGTTTCTGCAATGTGTCTCTAAAAGCGGGAACATATACGTTAGGGTCTGCCCAACCTAAATCACCGCCGCGTAGCGCCGAGCCAGGGTCGGCAGAATGTTCTTTGGCCAACTCAGCAAAGTCAGCTTCACCCGCCAGTAGCTGTTTTCTGAATTCAATCAGCATTTTTTCTGCTTTCTCGTCGCTCAGGATCACCGACGGTTTAATCAAAATATGGCGTGATTTGAGCTCGGCGACTTCAACTTTTTCAATACCGCGGATATCTATAATTTTTAATACGTGAAAACCCGCGCCACTGCGAATAGGGCCGATAAGATCATCTTTGCTTGTGCCTTGCACTGCTTCGGCAAACAGAGTTGGCATAGAGTTAATATTCATCCAGCCTAAATCACCCCCTTCAAGGGCCTTAGAGCCAGAAGAAGACGCTGTCGCTATCTTGGCGAATTCAGAGCCGTTATTTAGTAATTCGAGCACTTTTTCAGCTGTGTCTTTGGCTTTGCTCACATCGGCGTCAGTTGGCTCTGGCGGGAAGCCAATCAAGATATGCCCTAAGTGATATTCAGCTTGTTGGCCGCCTTGCTCGTCAATTAACTTAACGAGGTTACTAATTTCTTGCGGTGTGATGTAAATACGACGACGCACATTCGCACGGCGAACCTCACCAGAGATCAACTCTTTACGTACTTGCTCACGATAGACCTCAAAACTGACGCCTTCAGAAGCAAGACTTTGGCGTAGCTGTTCAACAGTGGTGCCGTCTTCTCTTGCAATATTGTCAATGGTTTGATCTAACTGAGGATCGCTAATTTGAATCCCCATGCGATCAGCCATTTGGCTTTGCAAGCTATCAACGATCAAACGTTCTATCGCTTGGGTACGTAGTACGCGATCTGATGGTAAGGTTTGATTATTGGTTATCGCGTTACGCTTTACAGTACTAACTAGCTCTTTAATTTGGCTTTCTAGTACCACGCCCTGATCGACGATGACTGCCACATTGTCCAAGCGGGTTTGCTTGGCGAATGTGCTAAACGAAATAAATGCCAAAAGGGCAAAAGTGACTACAGTTAATTTCATATTTATGGTTACTTATTAATTAAAATTTACACCTAGGTGTCTGGGTTATATTTTTATTGTACATGGGGCTAATCTAACAGATAAGGCTGTCGATAGCCGAACAATCCATCTCTTAACATGTCGCGCCCTGAACTATCACCGCCAATCCCTTTAAACAAGAATTGAATGGCGATACCTGAATCAAACTCGTCTGTGCTTTGTAGCCCGTCATCATCAAAACGACTGGTTAATTGACGCTGAGCGACGATGCGCAGTGCCCAACAACAGGATTCGTATTGCAAACCTGTGTAGCTTTCGATGGTGCGATGACGTTCTATATCACGATACCAACGGCCTACCCAATACCAATCGCGAGTAATAGGCCAACTGGCGGTTAACCCCAATTGACTAATTTGTTCGCCAGACAAATCACGCACAAATCTATGATTAAACTGCACCATTTTGTCTCTGGCTAGTCGATATTCAAGGCCAATACTACTGCGCTCAACTTTGTCAGTTTCGGTGGATACTTGCACTTCGCTGTGGGCTAACCACTTACTGCCGATGCGCCAGTCCAACTCGGCGGCTAAGGCTGAACGGTCGTCTTCTTTACTTGCTGCTGTGACCTTGTTGTCTTCAAGATAGAAAATCTGACCCAAGCTAAGTTTAAATTGTTCCCTATTATCTTTATCAATTATGCGCGAGGTGACACCAAGGGTCACTTGATTTTGGTCGCTGATACGATCTAACCCAGTAAATTCCTGCCCTCGGAACAATCCACCGAAATCGTTAAACAGGCGAGTTGTGTCATATAAACCGATATCTGATTGGTCCTGGTAACTGGTGTATAGATACTGAGCTCTTGGCTCTAATGTTTGAGTTACGTCTGAGCCGAACCAATGAGCTTGCCTTTCAAATACCAAGGCACCGTATAGTTTGGCTTGACCTAAAGTACGTGACACATCACGAGAAAGGTCGGTTCCTTCGATGTCTTCTTGGCGATATACAGTATGCATAACGGATGTTTCGGCGAGGAATTCACCCCAACTGTTTTCAAGTGGCAGGCTTATTGTTGGCGCTATGTGCGCACGTGTCGCCTTAGGGCTTGTGCCGTTGGCATTGTCAAAACGAGCCAATTCCGAGTGAATATCAAACTTAAAGCCAGCGGGTAAGTCGCTTACGTAATCGAGTTTTAGCTCAGGTAAAGCACGGTAGGTATCATCATGATCGCCTAATATTTCAAAATCCCGCAGTTGCAAACTGACATTCAATGCATCTGAGTAATAGTGCAAGCCTAGGGTTCTGAACAAATGGGTATCAGCTGAGTTGTAATAGTCAGAGCCCAAATCAACAATGTAGTTATCATCACTCAAACCGTTGAAGTCGACATTTACTTCCCAATTTTCAGACAAGGCGCCTTTGTGGGTGAGGCGGTAAAAGTAACGGTCTTCATTAGTGCTTGAGTCAGAGTCGTTAGGTAAATATTCAATATCAATCTGACCACTGTTTTGCTCAGTTAAATAACGAAATTCTGTTTTTAACTGTAAACCGCGTTTGGTCATGTACCGAGGCGTAATAGTCGCATCATACTGTTGATCAAGGTTTAAATAGTAAGGTTGCTCGTAAGCAAATCCGGTACTGCTACTGCTGCCTACCTGAGGAAAAAGCAAGCCTGTCTCTCTTGCATCCGTAACAGGGAAAGAATAATAAGGCAGATAGAAAATAGGAATATCTTGCACATAAAACACCGCGTTTCGTGCCACACCGCGTGTTTCATCGGGTTTGACTTTGATGCTGTCAGCTCGAACTAACCAATCTTCTTGGCCTGTAGGGCACGTTGAAAAAGTCACCCCATTTAATTCTAAACCTTGGGTTTGATCCACAACCAAAAGTTCTGCGTCACCCCGCGCATTGAGCGTCGTTAATTCATATTGGGTGTCGGCTATTTCCATGCGGTTGTTTTGCGTGTTCAGCAGGACCTTCTGACTGGTAACACTCAGCTCAGGAGTTTGATAGGTAACATCTCCTGTCGCAATGAGCTGTTGGGTCGTACGGTCAATTTGCGCTCGATTCGCAATAATTTGCGAATCTTTATTGGTTATTTCTACTTCTCCCTCAAATTCTGCGAAATTATCTTGCTGAATTGAGGTCATATTAGATATAACTTGAATTTGTCCGTTAGGCAGACGCTTCTCTACCACGAAAGTATTTGCAGGTGCTGGACACGTTTCTTGAGCTGCCGCACTAAGCGAGCATAAAGAGAAACAGAGCACGTGAAGAGGTTGCTTGATTTTCATACGGTAGGGTAAAAAGGCAGCCTGATAATGGTTAAAGTCACGGGAGTTAAGCTCCAATTTTAAGGGTTTCGCGCAGATTTACTAGTAAACTTGCAAAAAAAGAGATATTTCGCCATTCTTCGCTGTCAAATTTTACCCCAACATGAGGTCCTAAGTGAGCCCATTGGCACAAAGACAAGCACAATTGATGGATTGGATTAATCATTCCACACCTTTTTTGTGTCAACAATTACACATGGTTTATGGTGATGCCAGCTTTAGGCGTTATTTTCGCTTCACCTTTGATGAGCGCACGATTATCGCTGTGGATGCTCCACCAACATTTGAAGACAGCGAAAAATTTGCGTTAGTCGCAGAGTCTTTTGCTGCTAACGGATTGCGCGTGCCCGATATATTGGCCGCAGATCACACGTTAGGCTTTTATTGTCTCAATGATTTTGGTGATGAGCAATTGGCCCATCAACTAAATGACCATAGTTGTCATCAGTTGTACCCAAAGGCCCTAGCACTTTTGCCAAAGGTACAGCAATGTACAGCTACATCTCAAGCAACTTTACCTGCTTATGATCACAAACTATTTACGCGCGAGTTTGAAATATTCACTCAATGGTTATTAGATGTGCATTTGGGTTATCGTTTAACGCCTGAGCAGCATGCGATGCTGAATGATACATTCAACGTATTAGCAGACAACTTCTTTGAGCAACCCAAGGTCGGTGTGCATCGCGATTTTCACTCCCGTAATCTAATGATGCTGCAAAATGATGAAATTGGCGTCATTGATTTTCAAGACGCGGTGATTGGCCCGATTACCTACGATGCTGTGTCTTTGCTGCGTGACTGCTATCGACGCTGGCCCGATGAATGGGTCAGTGACTGGTTAGCTGCATTTCAGCAACAGTTTTACCCGCAATACCCACTTGCTAAATTCACTCGCTGGTTTGACTTAACAGGCATGCAACGGCATATCAAAGCCAGTGGTATATTTGCTCGTTTGCATCACAGAGATGGCAAAAGTGACTATTTAGATGATATTCCACGAACTTTGGGGTATCTGGTGGATATAGGTAAGCAATATTCTGAGCTTGAGGCGTTCGCACGATTTGTTGAACAAGAAATTCTACCCAGTGTGTTGGCATTAGCAGATTCAGCGAAAGGTAAGGTGGTGTCACTTGCAGGCAGTAAGCGCTAGTCAATTGGGTCGCTATAAGAGATGAACAAGCAGATTAATACAGCAATGATTTTGGCGGCGGGGCGCGGCGAGCGCATGCGTCCGCTGACAGATACCACCCCAAAGCCCTTGCTAGAAGTACACGGCAAACCCTTGATCGAATACCATATTGAACGTTTAGCGACAGCCGGTATTAAACGCATCGTGATAAACCATGCATGGCTTGGCGAGAAAATTGTTCAGCGCATCGGCAATGGCTCGCGATTTAATGTGGATATAGTGTATTCCTCAGAGGAAACCGCGCTAGAAACCGCTGGGGGGATAAAACAAGCACTTCCGCAGTTGTGTGAACACACTGCCAGTGATGCGTTTTTAGTGGTTAACGGCGACGTATTTACTGACTTTTGTTTTGCAAATCTGCTCGAAAACCTGAGAGATCATGGTAAAGGTTTAACAAAAGAGTTACCGCTGGCCCACTTGATATTAGTGCCAAACCCCCCACACAACCCTGAAGGCGATTTTTACTTGCACGGTAACCGTGTGTGCAAAATTCAATACAAAGATGTAAGCGCTGAACAAAGAGCACCACACAAATATACGTTTAGTGGGATAGGTGTGTACCGCCTGTCTCTTATACACATCTGACGCTGCCGACGAAGAG
>OJCB01000997.1_pt1 | contig 10003 bp, 6 predicted proteins | sample 1591501 | NCBI WGS metagenome assembly OJCB01 (sample SAMN05416813, study PRJEB24817) | seawater metagenome | isolation source: Sea water | place: Canada:Atlantic | collected 2013-07 | reverse complement strand
TCTACACTATCCTCTTCGTCGGCAGCGTCAGATGTGTATAAGAGACAGAGATAAACACCGCAGAGTGGATGATATTCCCTACGGAGGAGGTCAGGGAATGGTGATGAAGCCTGAGCCGTTCTTTGCGGCGGTGGAGTCGCTCAAAACTGAAGACTCAAGGGTTCTCATGATGACGCCTCAGGGACAGACATTCTCCCAAAGAAAAGCGGAGTCACTGGTGAGCCATTCGCATTTGATCATTTTGTGCGGGCATTACGAGGGAGTGGACCACCGGGTGATCGAGGCTCTGGTGGATGAGGAAATTTCTATCGGTGATTACATTTTAACCAACGGAACTCTCGCAGCCTCAGTGGTGGTGGATGCTGTCGTGAGATTAATTCCCGGTGTCCTCGGTGATGCGAGATCTCCGGAGGAAGAGTCGTTTTCCGGTGATGGAAAAAGAATTGAGGCGCCGCATTACACCCGACCAGCTGAGTTTGCCGGCATGGAGGTACCTGAAGTCCTGTTGTCCGGCCACCACGAAAATATTGAGAAGTGGAAGGAGCAGGAATCTATAGCCAGAACCCGCGCCAACCGGCCCGATCTTCTCGATTCTGAATAATTTCACGAAACTCCGCAGGCGCGAAAAATGCCTGCGGCTTTGTGGAGAGTTTCCTCCCATTCCATTTCCGGAATGGAGTCAGCAACAATGCCGGCGCCGACGTGGAAGTGGAGTTCGCCCTTTTCTTCGATTGCTGTGCGGATGGCAATGTTGAAACGGCTTTCTCCGTTAAACCCGAAACAGCCGATCGCACCGGTGTAAAGCCCGCGCGCGACGGGTTCTAATTCGGTGATGATTTCGCGGGCACGTTTTTTCGGGGCTCCGGTGATACTTCCTCCTGGAAAGCATGCGTGGACCGCTTCAATATGATCGACTTCTTCGCGCATGGTTCCCTCTACGGTGGAGACGAGATGAAAAACCTGGGCGTAGCGCTCCAGTTTCAACAGTTCGCTTGCTTCGACGCTGCCAAATTCACAGATCTGCCCGATGTCATTCCGTTCCAGGTCGGTGATCATGATCAGCTCGGAAATCTCCTTTGGAGAAGTGATCAAGTCGTAGGCCGACTTTTCATCACGCTCGCGGTCGCGAAAGCGGGGGCGGGTTCCTTTGATTGGCCGGGTCTGGATGGTCCGTCCGCTGATCCTTAGAAACTGCTCGGGCGAAGAGGACAAAACCCGGCGATCGCCGGAATCAAGATAGGCGGAGAAGGGAGCCGGGGATGCTTCCCTGAGATTTCGATAAATGGAAAATGGATCGGCGCCCTCGGGCCACGCGGCACGAAACTGTTGAGAAAGATTGACCTGATAGATGTCGCCCGCTGCGATGTATTCTTTCGCAGCGGCCACCATTCCGCAGAATTTCTCTTTAGAGACTTCAGATTGAAACTGAATTTCCGGGGGCTCGGCGATCTTTGCACCGCAGTCCCATGCTTTTGACGGGGATCCCACTTCCAGCCACCGGTTTTCTGATCCGTCGTGAATCAACATTTCCGGGTAGCAACCGAAGTGAAAAGATCCATCATAGTCGATCGTCCCGATGAGTCCTCCGAGGGGGAATCCCAGGTCGGGAGCACCTTCGATCCGGTGTTTCCTCCAGAGCTTTCGAAGCGCTTCGCGGTCGGCCTTTTGGAAGAAATCACCGGTGATTGTTTCAATCGGATTGGCGGCGATGAGCGAAAAAGACTCATCTCTACCGGAATCACTGGAGAATTCGCTTCGCGAGGAATCCAGAAACACCATTCCCGGGAGATAGCGAAGTCCTTGCGCCACCTCTTCCGGTGACGCTTCCAGTTCGACTTCAGCCAATGGTTGTTGAGGCGTGATCGCCATAATTCTTCTTACTCAATGACTCATCCATAAGCACGATTGTCACCTGTTCCAAGTATTTTGACGGCAGATACCGTAAGAATCAAGATGGCTGGGGAGTTGAACAATTGAAGAAAACACGCGTGAATCTATCAATGGCCAACCCCGCTCCATCAAGCCAGTAACACAAATCTACTTTTGGACTACACTATTTCCCATCTTACCAACATGATTCGTCTTTTCTTCGTCACTTTGATTCTATTTTCACTTTCTCCTGTGCGGGGTGAGGAGAAGATCGATTACAATCGCGACATTCGTCCGCTTATTTCCAATCGATGTGCGGCTTGCCACGGTCCGGATGAAGATGAACGAAAAGCAGACCTGCGTCTGGATACTTATGAGGGCGCAATTGTAGATCTCGGAGGTTATGCGGCGATCGTTCCCAAAGATCTCAAGGCCAGTGAGTTTGTCTATCGAATCGAGACGGACGACGAAGATGATTTGATGCCGCCGAAAGGAAAGGGCGACCGTTTTACCAAAGGCGAAGTGGATTTGATCAAACGCTGGATCGAACAGGGTGCGGAGTACGATCAACACTGGTCCTACAAGCCGGCTGTGAGGCCGGACCTCCCCGCAGTGAAAAACAAAGAGTGGCCGAACAATCCTATCGACCACTTTATTCTGGCACGCCTGGAGAAAGAAAATCTGAAACCGTCTCCCGAAGCAGATCGCTGGACCCTGGCGCGGCGGCTCTCTCTCGATCTCACAGGCTTGCCACCGGAACTCGAGGAAGCCAGTGCTTTTGTGGCGGATACTTCTCCTGATGCCTACGGAAAATACGTGGACACTCTTTTGGCGAAGCCAACATACGGTGAGCGTTGGGCGAGAGTGTGGTTGGACCTCGCTCGATACGCGGATTCAGCAGGGTATGCTGACGACCCTCTCAGGACCATTTGGGCATTTCGGGATTATGTGATTCGATCCCTGAATGAAAACAAGTCTTTCGATCAATTTACGATTGAACAGCTTGCGGGTGATCTGCTGGAGAATCCGACCGATGATCAGTTGATTGCGACTGCGTTCCACCGGAATACTCTCACGAATAGCGAAGGTGGCACCAACGATGAAGAGTTTCGAAATGTTGCCATTGTTGATCGCGTAAATACGACGATGGCGGTCTGGATGGGAACGACGATGGCCTGCGCCCAGTGTCACACACACAAATTTGATCCGATTACCCACGCTGAGTATTTTCAGATGTTCGACTATTTCAATCAGACGCAGGATACAGATAAAAAGGACGAGCAACCTCTTCTCGAAATCTGGTCAGACGAAACGATCGCGAAGAAAGAATCTCTTCAGAAAGAAATCGCGGAGCTGAAAAAACTGACGACAACAAAGACGCCGGAGCTGGAAAAAGAACAGGCGGAATGGGAGAAGCGTTTTGCCGAGGTTCCTGAATGGAGGGCCATGCCGGCAAGAAATGCATCTGCAAAAACCGGTGGGATCTCTGTCACAGAATCCGGAGGATTGGTCGTGAAGGAAGAGGTGGCGCAGGACGTTCATACTCTGGAGTTCGATCTTTCCAAAACGGGTGATCAAGCCATCAGGGGATTGAAGCTGAATATTTCCCCTGAACAAAAAGAGAATTCTGTGCTCAGTCAGATTACGGCACGGTGGGAGCCGGACGATGCGGGACAATCTCCAAAAGGGAGGTATGTCAGGATTGATCTTCCCGGGAAGAAAAAGATTCTCCAGCTGGCTGAGGTCGAAGTGTTCTCTGGCGGAGCCAACGTAGCAATTCCGGGCAAAGCGACCCAAAGCTCTGACTACAGCGGAGCAGGCGCCGCAAGAGCGATCGATGGGAAGACCGAGGGTGATTACTACAAGAAGAGCGTTTCCCATACCGGCACTGAAGACAACCCCTGGTTTGAAATTGATTTGGGTTCCGAAAAGTCGGTCGATGAAATCAAGGTGTGGAATCGCACGGATGGTGGAACTACCATTTCGGAAAGGCTAAAAGGGTATGTGGTGAAGCTTCTGGATAAGGATCGCAATCTGGTTTCCGAACTCAAGCCTGATGGTTTTCCCGAGCCTTCGGAAGCGCTTGCTCTGTCGAGCGGTCGGAATATTTTAATTCGGGCGGCATCGGCAAGCTTTGAGCAACCCGGTTTCCCGGCTGCTACGACAATTGCGGCAAAACCTGATCCCGCGAAAGGATGGGGAATCGGAGGAAAAACTGGAACCGCCCAGGAATTGTTACTGGCCTTGAAAGTCCCTCTGGAGGATAAAGAAGGGAAATTGATTCTGACATTGCGACAGGAATCTAATCACAAGGATCATCTATTGAGGAATTATCACTTCGAGTATTCCCCTGGATCGAGAGTCGTTGAATGGGTTCTTTTGCCATCTCCGGTGCGAAGCCTCTTGGGGAAACCCGCGGGGGGAAGGTCCGTCGAAGAACTCGCCCTGGTCTCGAATCACTACCTGGGAATCGCTCCTCTGTATGCAGAAAAACGTAAAAAACAAGTCGCTCTGGAAAAGCAACTCGCGGCAATCAAGCCGACGACAACGGTTCCGGTGATGCGTGACATGGCTGCCGATAAAATGCGGGAATCCCACGTTCAGATTCGCGGTAACTATCAGAACAAAGATGAAAAAGTCACCGCCGGGACGCCGGTTGCATTTCATCCACTTCGAAAGGAGTACCCTGCGAACCGCCTTGGATTGGCGAAGTGGTTGGTGGATGAAAATAATCCGCTCACTCCCCGGGTGATTGCCAACCGGCAGTGGGAGGAAATTTTCGGAATCGGAATCGTCGAGACAAGTGAAGAGTTTGGATCCCAGGGAGAGCTTCCCAGTCATCCTGAATTGTTGGACTGGCTCGCCGTTGAGTTGAGAGAGAATGGTTGGGATATGAAAGCGCTGACTCGTTTTCTTGTGACCTCTGCAGCTTATCGCCAGTCTTCGAAAATGACTCCGGACCTGGAAGAGGCCGATCCTTCTAATAGGCTTTTGGCTCGGGGCCCCCGCTTCCGGATTTCCGCTGAAATGGTCAGAGATCAGGCGCTTGCCGTCAGTGGACTGCTCAGTGGTAAAATGTACGGTGCCCCGGCGAAGCCGCCCCAACCTGACTTTGGTCTCAAGGCTGCCTTCGGGAGTGCGATGGATTGGAAAACGAGCGAAGGTGAGGACAAGCACCGACGGGGCATTTATACGATGTGGCGTCGTTCGAATCCCTATCCTTCCATGGCAACCTTTGATGCGCCGAATCGTGAAGTCTGCACTGTGAGACGCGGTCGGACGAACACGCCTCTTCAGGCCCTCGTGACTCTGAATGACCCCGTTTACGTTGAGGCTGCTCAGGCCCTGGGAAGAAGCATTGAGAATGGAACCGGGACTATCGAAGAGCGAATTTCGGAGGGGCTGAAACTTGCTCTGATCCGTCCAGCGAAAGAGAATGAAGTGAATCGTCTCGCCGACCTTTACCGGAACGCGAAGGCGGATTATGAAGCCTCGCCCGAAGAAGCCAGGGAAATGGCCGAAATGCCGATCGGCCCTGTCCCGAAAGATTCCGACATGGCATCACTTGCTGCTTTGACGGTAGTGAGCAATGTAATCCTCAACCTCGACGAACTGTTTTTGAAACGATGAACCCCTTCCTTGAAAATATTCAACAACAGACGCGGCGTCACTTTTTGCGGAACTCCACCGCAGGAATTGGTGGGATTGCACTGAATGCGTTTCTGGCGGATGAAGCTGGAGCAGCCCAGACGAATCCCCTTGAGCTGAAGAAGCCGCATTTCCCTGCGAAAGCGAAGCGAGTGATCTATCTTCACATGACGGGTTCGCCTCCGAATCTGGACCTCTTCGATTACAAGCCGAATTTGGTCAAGCGCAGCGACCAGGAGTGTCCGGATGAGTTTGTGAAAGGGAAAGAGTTCGCCTTCACCAAGGGTACACCCAAGTTGATGGGGTCGCCTCGAAAATGGTCTCAGCACGGTAAAAATGGAATGTGGATGTCCGACGCGATTCCAAATTTTCACAAAGTGGCTGACGATCTTTGCGTGGTGCATTCGATGCATACCGATCAGTTCAATCATGCTCCCGCCGAGTTGCTTGTCTACACCGGTTCGCCGATTGCGGGACGTCCGTCAATGGGATCCTGGACGACTTATGGTTTGGGAACAGAGAATCAGGATCTACCCGGTTTCGTTGTCTTGATTTCCAGCGGGACTCAGCCGAACGGCGGGAAAAATTCTTTTGGTTCCGGATTTCTTCCTTCGGTTTATCAGGGCGTTCAATGTCGATCAAAAGGGGATCCCGTTTTGTATTCTTCAGACCCTGCAGGAATGGATCGAAAAATGCGTCGGGCAAGTCTCGATGCGCTTCGCGACTTAAACGAAATTCAGGCGGAGGAAATGGGTCACCCTGAAACCCTGACAAGAATCTCACAATATGAGCTCGCCTACCGGATGCAGACCTCAGTGCCTGAGGTGATGGATATTTCTAAAGAATCGAAAAAGACTCTCGAAGATTACGGAGCGGAAGTGGGCGGCGCCAGTCTGGCGAATAACTGTTTACTGGCGCGCCGGCTCGTTGAGTCCGGAGTTCGCTTTGTGCAGCTCTTTGACTGGGGGTGGGATTTTCACGGAACCAATGCCGGAACCGGCCTCACTGACGGACTTACGAATAAGTGCGCCACGATGGACAAGCCGATTGCCGCTCTCATCAATGATCTTCGGGAGCGTGGTTTACTGGACGACACTCTGATTGTCTGGGGCGGTGAGTTTGGTCGGACACCTTTTCGCGAAGGGCGGACTGCCAAGAGCAAGGTTCTCGGCCGCGATCACTTTCCGGATGCATTCAGCATGTGGATGGCTGGCGGCGGAGTGAAAGGCGGGTTCGACTACGGTCAGTCCGACGATCTCGGTTTCAGTGTGGCCGAAAATCCCGTTCACGTTCACGATCTGCAGGCAACCATTATGCACTTGCTGGGAATGGATCACGAGAAGCTGACTTATCGTTTCCAGGGACGCGACTACCGTCTCACCGACGTGCACGGGCACGTCGTGAAAGACCTGATCGCTTAAAATAAAAGCGTTGAAGTAGCGCTTTCGCCTATTGGGCGGAAGCCGTGGAAGACTTTTTCTCTTTGAGGATTCTCTCGAGATTTTTGAGGGAAGCGTTTGCTCCGCCGGAAGCATCATCGAGAACGGTGCCGTCTGCACTGACAATGTGAATCGAAGGAATGAAGTTCGCTTTTCTTCCTGACTTCAGCGTGGAGGCTTCGCGCGAGCCGTGCTTGAGAGCGGGCCAGGGCATTTTGTATTCCTCGACATAGCCTTCCCAGGCGCTTTCGCTGTTGTCTGCAGAAAGGAGAACCAACTCGAAGTTGTCGTATTTCCTTTTGAGAGAGTTGTACTCCTTGATCAGTGTTGGAGTGAACGCATGACACGGACCACACCAGGATGCGGAACTGTAGAACGCGACGACCTCAATTTGGCCAAGGTTTTCGTGCTCATATTTTTTGAGACGTTTTCCATCGAGGATGACCATATTTCCATCGAGAGCACTGAGGATGGGGGAGTCGGCTGCTGCCGCTTTGGCCGCCTCTTCATCCGCCGCACCGGATTGCCAGTCGGCGATAAATTTCTGATCCGCTTCGCTGAGGGATTTGACTTCGACTTCGAATTTTCGACCCTTGACGATCAGATTCGCTTTGCCGCCTGACACAGACTTGAGATCACCGGTAATCGTTTTGCCGGCTGAATTGGTCCAGTCGCGGGATTCGGCTTGAGCGATTCCTGCGAATAGAAGCGTGATGAGAAAAGTGAGTCCTGTTTTCATGTGTTTGGAGTTTATGGGTTGGTAAAAAATGCCACATCCCTCTGCAATGGACAAGTGACTTTAGGGGACAGCGTTACGGAGCTTCAGCCTCGGCAGGCCTATCCAAAATCATACCCACTGTTCCGTTCTTCCAGATGACGGCTCGTCTTCCAAAGAAGTCGAAAGGCGAAATGAGGATTGCAGAGCCATCTGTGGCATTTGGATTGTATTGGAACGGTGCCGTTTTGCCACCAGGTCCCTCGCACTGGATGCTTGTAGCGTCGGGCAGATACTTTGGAACAAGCTCATCCAGAGTAGCGGGAAGCTGATTCTTGTCGGTTTGATGAATCTCAAGTTGGGCATAGATCGCCTGCATCTGTGCCTGGCTTTGGGTTTGCAATTGCCTGTGTTGAACACCGTTGACCGCCGGGAAAATCAATGAAGCGATAATCCCGATGGGGACCATTCCCGCAACCGTTCCAACACTGCCGGTAACAATCCCGGCAATCGAAAGACCTTTTCCACCGAGAGTACCTCCGGATTTATTGATCTTCATAAGCCCGACGATTCCAAGAATGATCGCAGGGATCGACGCGATAATCCAAAGGCAGCAGATGGAGAGAATGCCCGTAATAAGACTCCAAATCGCCAGTTTGGAGGTGCTTGTTGGTGCGTTTTGAATATGGGTTGCTTCCTGTGACATAGTCAGATTCAGTTAAATTGCTGCAAACGTTTTATCGAGAAGGGCTTTGGTCTTTTTAATGCCCTCGACTTCACCGAGTTCTTTTCCTTCATACTCGATGCCTACGTAACCGGTATACCCGGATGCTTCGACGATCTGCATCATTTTGAGGAAATCAGTATGGATCTCATTTCCGTCTTCATCAAAGTCGTGTGCTTTGGCAGACACTCCTTTAGCAAAAGGCATTAGCTCTTTGGTCCCTTTGTAGCGGTCGTAACCAAGGCCGGTTTCGTCTTCGGAGTAGGCAGGGTCACCCAGGAAGGGGGCTTTTGCCGCTTCCCATTTCTTCTCATCACCGCGATTCTTGGCGACATAAAAATTTCCGAAATCGGGAAGCGTCCCGCAGTTGTCCATGTTCACTGATTTCATGACTCCGGAAAGCCAGGCTCCGTTAGAAGAAAGTCCGCCGTGGTTTTCGACGATGACATTGAGTCCCATCGGCTTGGCGAATTCGGAAAGCTGACGAAGTCCGTCGGCACACAAATCGGCCTGTTCTTCCGGACTGAGTTTGGCGTCGGAGCTGGCATTCACCCGGATGCTGTGACAACCGAGCATCTTCGCGGCATCACACCAGGCATAGTGACCGGCGACGGTTGCAGTCCGCTTGTCCGCGTCAGGATTTCCGATCTGACCCACTCCATCGCACATGATGAGAACACTTCTCACACCGAGATCATCGCAACGCTGCTTCATCTGGGTGATGTAATCTTTGGTTTTCGGCTGCAGTCCGAGATTCGTGTTTTTCACGGAGAAAAACTGATTCACCCACTCGACCGCATTGATGCCGAAGTTCTCCTGCGTAAATTTTGGATAGTCGAGATTGTCCAACTTGCCTGCCTTTAGAGCGACATGCATGGACCATTGGGCCAGCGAAATCTTGAAGGGGCTCTCTTTGACCTCGACTTTTCCATCAGGCTCAGGGGCATTATCACCACAGGAGGAGAAAAATCCGGCACCACCAAGGGCGAGTCCGGAGGTGGTCAAAAATTTACGACGATCAAATTGCTGCATTCGGGGAGAGTAACCCTGTCGCATCGGGTAAGTCAAAACTTGTCGCTAAAGGATTTGGCTGCTTGAAACAGTTTTCAACTCGTGAAAAGGCACAGGGGATTCGGACGCAAAATGTCGCAAGAATTTCGGAAGTCGGATTTCGAAATCAGGATTTTCGGCGCAGCCGGGACAGGGTTCAATCGATCGCCTGACTCTCTTCAATCGATTCTGTCTTCGAGCGAAGCCTCTCTTTTAAGCCAGTCCATCGCTTCGAGCTTTCCTGATTCCGAACCGCCATTTGCATGGCTTTTTTCTCCCCTACAATAATGACGAGTTTTCGGCCACGGGTGATTCCGGTGTAGATCAGGTTTCGCTGAAGCAGCACAAAATGCTGAGTGGAAACCGGAATGATGACGACGGGAAATTCGCTTCCTTGCGATTTGTGAATGGTGATGGCGTAAGCCAGCTGCAGCTCATCGAGGTCTCCCGGTTCGTATTCGACGACATGATCGCCATCAAAGACGACTTCAATCCGAACGGGTTCAGTGCCTGTCTCTTATACACATCTGACGCTGCCGACGAAGAGGATAGTGTAGA
>OJCB01000994.1_pt1 | contig 10025 bp, 9 predicted proteins | sample 1591501 | NCBI WGS metagenome assembly OJCB01 (sample SAMN05416813, study PRJEB24817) | seawater metagenome | isolation source: Sea water | place: Canada:Atlantic | collected 2013-07 | reverse complement strand
GTGGGCTCGGAGATGTGTATAAGAGACAGGGATCGCGGCGACCGCAAGGATGAATTGCAGCCCCTGCCCACCCTGCCGGAGCGAGTGGAAGGCAAGGTAGTGATGGTTACCGGCGCCACCTCCGGCATCGGCAAGGCCACCGCACTGAAGCTGGCCCGTGCCGGCGCCACCGTGCTGGTGATTGCCCGTACTGCCGAAAAACTGGAAGAGACCCTGCACGAAATCGACCAGCTGGGCGGCACGGCCCAGGCCTACAGCTGCGACGTGTCAGATCTGAGCAGCGTGGATGATCTGATCCAGCAAGTGACTGCAGACCATGGCCATGTGGATGTGCTGGTCAACAATGCCGGTCGCTCCATCCGTCGTTCCGTGGTGCATTCCTTTGAACGCTTCCACGATTACGAACGTACCATGCAGCTCAATTACTTCGGTGCACTGAGACTGATCATGCAGCTGATGCCGGGCATGATTGAGCGTGGCGGCGGCCACGTGATCAACATTTCCAGCATCGGCGTACTGACCAATGCGCCGCGTTTCTCCGCCTATGTGGCGTCGAAAGCGGCATTGGATGCATTCACCCGTTGCGCCTCCAGCGAACTGGCCCATGAGGGCATTCGCTTTACCACCATCAACATGCCGTTAGTACGCACCCCAATGATCGCGCCCACCAAGATCTATAATCATGTGCCTACCATCAGCCCGGCCCAGGCAGCGGATATGATATGCGATGCCATCGTGCGCCAGCCCAAGCGCATCGCCACCAACCTTGGCGTGATGGGTCAGGTGATGCACTTCCTGACGCCCAAGGTCACCGAGACCATCATGAATACCGGCTACAAGCTGTTCTCGGATTCCTCCGCGGCCCTGGGCGACAAGGAAAGCTCACCGAAGAAAATTCGCCGCGAACAGGCAGCCTTTTCACGCCTCTTCAAAGGAATCCACTGGTAACAGGCAGGAGACACTACGCAGAGCACGCACCTCACCAGTTGCATGAATGCGTGCCGTAAATAAAGAAAAGCCCCGGAGACCGGGGCCAAAGAGTTTCCGGAGACAACCGGAAGCATACGCAGCGGGATCATATCCCGCTGCTATCCTCTCTCCTTGCCCCTTTCCTCGCCTTGATCGACATCAAGGTTTTTGCCCGTAGCCACAATCTGCAGCTGTCAGTGAAGACAAGCACGCATTCCCAAGCTGACTACACTGAAGCCATGGGACAACTCACGCTTCGCCATCACCCCACCGCCATCGCCCTGTGCCGCGCGCTTTTTCCCGCAGGGGAAACACTACCGGCAGCGGATACCGATGCCCTGCTCGGCAAGATGGATGCGCAACTGGCCGGCCACCCGGCCCTGCAGCGCAGCCTGAAAGCCGGTTTACTGTGGCTGAATAACCGCCATCGACTGGTACGAGGCCAGGCCTTCCATCGAGCCAGCGCGGCCCGCCAGGCCCGCTTTCTCGACAAACTGGCCGCTACGACGGTGTCCGGCAAACTGCTGCGCCTGCTGGCCCTGCCCTTCAAGGCCGCCTATGTACTGGATGATCGGGTAGAGCAAGCCACCGGCTGCCGGGAACCAGTGCAACTGCCCGCCCAGACCGAAACCTTTCGCTGGCAACAGCAGATCACCGCCGCCCGGGACTGCGAGGAGGACCTGACCCTGGAAGCGGATGTAGTGATTCTGGGCAGCGGCGCCGGTGGCGCCGCAGCGGCCTACGAGCTGGCCTGCCGCGGCCTGGCAGTGGTGATTATCGAGGAAGGCCAGTATTACGACCGCAGCCACTTCACAGGCAAACTCACCGAGGTGATCCCCAAGCTCTACCGCAGCTGGGGCGCCACCGTGGCCACCGGCAACGCCATCATCCCGGTACCGGTGGGCTGCAATGTGGGCGGCACCACCACCATCAATTCCGGCACCTGCATGCGCACCCCACCATCGGTGCTGGCCCGCTGGCGGGAGCAGGGGCTGCATGATTTCACCGAACAGAGCCTGGCACCCTGGTTCGAGGGCGTGGAGCGCATGCTCTGTGTGCAACAGGCAACGGCAGAGACCGTCGGCCCTATTGGCGACATCATCGACCAGGGCGCCGCCGCCAACGGTTTTTTGCAACGCCAGCCACTGATGCGCAATGCCCAGGGCTGTGACGGGCAGGGGCTGTGCCAGTTCGGCTGCCCCACGGATGCCAAGCAATCCACCAACGTGAGCTACATTCCCCGGGCTCTGGAACGGGGCGCCTTCCTGTTCAGTGGTTTCCGGGCCGAACGACTGCATCGCCAAGGCAGCCGCATTACCGGCGTCACCGCCCGCGGCACCAATGCCGCCGGGCACCCGGTAACCCTGCGACTCACCAGCCAGCGCACCATTGTTGCCATGGGCAGCCTGTTCACCCCCCTGTTCCTGCAACAGCAAGGCGTGCGCAATCGCCATCTGGGTCGCCATCTGACCCTGCACCCGGCGGGGGTGGTCAATGCCCTTTTTCCGCAACAGGATCTGGCCAACGGTCGCAGCATTCCCCAGGGCTACGGCGTATCGGACTGGGAAGAACAGGGCCTGATGTTCGAAGGCGGCACTATCCCCCTGGCCGGGCACAGCCTTCTCAACCCCCTGTTCGGGCGCGACTGGGTGCGCTTTACCGAAGACTATCCGCACACCGCCTACTTCGGCTTCATGATCCGCGATACCAGCGAAGGACGGGTGCGCCGGGGCCCCCATCGGGGCCTGCCGCTGATCCGCTATCATATGAACCGGCAGGACTTTACGCTGTTTAAACGCGGCATCCATGCCCTGGCATGCTGGTATCTGGATGCCGGTGCCGAGCAGGTTTTAATCCCCGGCCTTAACCGCATCGTGCGCATTCACAACCGCGCCGAGCTGACGCGCTTTCTGCGCTCCCCACTGAAACCCACCGATTTCCTGATCAGCGCCTATCACCCATTGGGCACTGCCCGCATTGCCGCCTCTCCCCGACAGGGCGTCTGCGACAGCAATCACCAGGTATTCGATAACCCGGGCCTGTATGTGATGGATGGCGCCAGCGTGCCCACCAGCCTGGGCGCCAACCCCCAGGTCACCATCATGGCCATGGCCAGCCGGGCCGCCGACATCCTTGCCCGGGAACTGCTCGACGATATGGATTCCACCCACACACCACCACAAGGAGAATGCGCATGACTTTGGGCCTGTTACTCAAGGAACGCATGAGCGGCTGGCTGCAACTGGACAGTCAGGGCCACCAACAACCCTTCGCCTTCCAGATTCGCGCCTTTACCACCCGCATCTTCAGCGTCAGCGCCCCGCGTTACTTTCGCGGCACTGTCAACCTGGACGGCGAGGACTTCGCCTGCGAAGGGGAACTGACCATTCATCTGAACGGCCCCCATTACTGGCTCACCTTCAACCACCCGGAGCAGGGCATGCTTCGCGTGGAAGGCAAGAAGCAATATGGTCGCAACGGCCTGCTCGCCTCGCTGATCACCTGCCCGATGACGGTCTACCGGAACCAGCAGGCCATCGGCCAGGCGGAAGTGGCCTACCGGGAAAGCATGCTGGCCTTCCCGTTCACCGCCCTGCGCCTGGTGGACGAACAACAGGCTTACCAGCAAGATCATAGCGTCAGCTCGCCCCGCTAATCGGCCAGACCCAGGAGCCACGCATGATTCCCTACTACGGCCTGCAGGCACCCGCCAAAGGCGGCCACTACGAATCCTGGTTTGTGCGCGCCAACCACCCGCATAAACCCCAGGCCATCTGGATTCGCTATACCCTGTTCCGCGCCCGGGACCGGCGCCCTGCCCTCGGCGAAGTGTGGGCGGTATGGAGTGATGGTGCCCGGCAATGCACCCACGCGTTCAAGGAAGAGTTTCCCCTGGAAAGCTGCCGTTTCAGCACCTCACAGATGCAGGTGGACGCCGACGATAACCATCTGCAGCCAGGTGCCCTGCAGGGGCAACTGCGCCGGGACAGCGAACAACTGAGCTGGGATCTGCACTACGATGACGGGGAATCCCCACTGCTGTTTCTGCCTGAGAGCTTCTACCTGCGCCCCCTGCCCAAGGCCAAATCCCTGGTCAGCCGTCCCCATATCCGCCTCAGTGGCACCCTGACGCTGAATGGGGAAACCATCGTGCTGGACCAATGGCCAGGGAGCGAAAACCATAACTGGGGAAGCCAGCATACCGACCGCTATGCCTGGGGCCAGGTGGTGGGCTTCGACAATGCGCCGGACGCCTTTCTCGAATGCGCCACCGCCCAGGTGAAGGTGGGGCCGCTGTACAGCCCACAACTGTCCATTGCGGCCCTGCGACTGGACGGGGAAACCCTGCTGTTCAACAGCCTGTCCCGTGCCCTGCGCGCTAACGCGGACTACCGCCCTTTCCAGTGGGCCCTGCAGACCGGTAACGGCGATGCTCGCTTAAGCATCAACATGACCACGGTGGCAGACAGGGTAGCTGCCCTGACCTATTACAACCCGCCCGGCGGCAACAAGATCTGTCTGAACAGCAAACTGGCCAGCGTCACCGTTAGCCTGTCCCGGCGCGGGCAACCGGAACGGATGCTGCACAGCGCCCATGGCGGGGCGTTTGAAATTCTGACGGACCGATTGCCTGCGGGGATGGCTCTGCAGATCTAGTCTGAGCCGTTCGCTGCTGAAAACGCTCCAACGACTCGCCGGAAAGTGGCTGGCAACGCAAACCCACAGGGCAAAACGAGCCTCACTCATTATTCCGGGTCATTACCGCTCTGACGGGCCAGCACCGGAGCCAACGCCGGCGGCGAGTAGGCTGGCCCCTTGAGGACCTTGCCACGAGCATCCTTCACCGGTTTGCCGTCAGCGCCCAGCTTGCTCATATTGCTGCGATGCACTTCCTCGCAGGTGGCATTCAGGTCTATGCCAAAGGTATGCCCGGCACCATAGGTCACATAATTGATATCGGTCAGCGCATCGGCCACCTCTACCATATCCACGCGAAATGACTTGAGCGAAGCCAGTTGTTCCCTGGCCGTCGCCAGAGTATCCAGAAAGGTCTGTTGATCCGCATCGGGCTGCTGGCAGGTAGCTTCGGCCAGTTCATGAAACTCTTCTAGCAGCAGGGCCAGACGCAAACGGATGGTGGCATCGTCCGGCACCACCGGCTGCGGTTCCACCGGCAGGGAAAAAGCGCGATGAAATTCGGCCACCCGGTGAAAATTGCTGGGTTGCTCAGCCTTTGCCATCCACTTCCTCCAGGAATGCGATCATTTCACGGTTAACCTCGGCGGCCTGCTCCATCTGGATCCAGTGCCCACACTGGTCCAGCATCACCGTGCGCAGATCCGGAATATAGTCGGGCATCCGCTGCAGGGCTTTTTGACCAAACACGATCACCGGGTCCTGCATGCCACCGATAAACAGCGTGGGCATGGGAAGCTGCCAGTTATCGTCGTCACGGCTTTCTTCCCAGGACGCATCCATGGCCCGATACCAATTGATCGGCCCGGTAAAGCCGCTGTGCTGGAAACGTTCCACGTAATAGGCCAGATCCTCTTCACGCATCCAGCGCGGCTGCTCGGCAGGGGTAGACATGGATTGCAGGAAACCAGTGTCATCCGGGTGTGCCCGGAAATCAGCGATACCATCCGCTGACAGGCTGTGGAAGATCTTGCGCAGACTGATGGGTACATCTGCTTCCAGCTCCTGCTCCGGCAATTGCGGCTGCTGGAAGTAGAGCATGTAGAAAAAGCGGTCCTCGAACAGCCGCTGCATGGACACGGTGGGGGCCTCCGGGGCCGGCCCGCCATAGGGGACCGACATGCCCACCACCGCACGAATCATTTCTGGATAGCGGCGCGCCACCTGCCAGGTCAGCGCACACCCCCAGTCGTGGCCAATCAGGATGGCCGACTCATGGCCGAGCGCCCTGATCAGGGCGACCACGTCCTCCGCCAGCACGCTTTGCCGGTAGGCATCCACCTCCGCCGGGCCACCGGTATAACCATAACCGCGCAGATCCGGCGCCACCGCGTGGTAACCGGACTGGGCCAGTACCGGCAACTGGTAGCGCCAGGAGGCCCAACATTCCGGAAAGCCATGCAGACACAACACCAGAGGGTTTCCCGGTTCCCCGGCCTCCGCCACGAAAAAATCCAGACCATTGGCAGCCAGCTGCCGCTCACGCATAAATGCCATACTCACTCTTCCCGATTCCGATTCAGCCGGTCTCCGTAGACAACTACTTACCCGACACGACGAAAGTGCTATTGTTAGCATATTCGTCTGCTCATTGTTGTGATGTCGGCGCAGGTGTAAAACCAACAAGAACTCTGCGCCGTATCGGCGGTCCTAGCCGAGGCAGCGCCACTCCGGGCCCACCAAGATTGCCCGGATTGACCTGTGAATCTGACAGCATGACCCGCCGCTGACAAGCGCGCAAAGTGACCGTTACGACTCAAACAGGGAAGCATCGTGACCGAGCCGCAAGGACAAGCCCGCCCCACGAAGCCCAGCCGCATTGGCGAGTGGCTGGCTCCCTATGTGCCGGAATACTTCCCGGTGGCCTGGAAGCTGGGCTTGTCTATTTCCCTGCTGATTCTGTGCGGCATGACCATTCTCGGTTCCCTGCTGCTCAACAATCAACTGGACCGCATGCGCGATCAGGCAGACACCTTCGGTGAAGCCATTGCCCTGCAACTGGCCAATACCGTGCGCGAACCCCTGCTGGCCGATGACACCTTCCTGCTCAAGGTCCAGCTCAATAACCTGACCCGCAGCGACAGCGTGCACGGCGCTGCCTTATTCGACCGCAGTGGCAACCTGGTCGACAAGGCCGGCATATTACCTCTGGCCGCCAACCCGCTTCAGGAACAGATCAAGCACTGGGAGCTGCAGGGTGAACCCATCACCACTTACTACGCTGCCGTGGATGTGAGCGACACCGTCGCCGGTTACACCGCCATTTCCCTGTCCGACCGTCCGATCATGGCCGCCCGGGAGTCAGTACAGGGCACCATGATTAATGCCACGCTGATCATGAGCGTGATCGCCATCATCGCCTCTTTCCTGATCAGCCGGCGGCTGGCCCGTCCTATTCACGATCTACTGGCGGCCACCAGCGCCATGCGTCGTGGCGATCTGAATTACCGGATCCAGGATCGCCGCAATGACGAAATCGGCGGCCTCATCGAGGCCTACAACACCATGGCCCACGGCATGCTGGAAAAAGATCAGGTGGAGCAGGTACTGAAGCGTTTTGTCAGCCCGTCTGTGGCACACAACATGATGGCAGACCTGGACCAGGTGCAGCTGGGTGGCCGCGATGTCCATGCCACCGTGGTGTTTGCCGATATTGTCGGCTTCACCCGGCTGTCAGAGACCCTGCCCCCGGATGCCATTGCCGACATACTCAATGTCTATTTCGATGCCATCACCACCGCCACCACCTTCTACCGTGGCACCATCGACAAGTACATGGGCGACTGCGCCATGATTGTCTTCGGAGTGCCCGAGAAGGATGACGAGCACCTGTTCCATGGGCTGTGCTGCGCGGTCATGATCCAGCGAATGGTAGAACGACTGAACGAGCAGCGTCGCGCCCAGGGCCATACCACGGTGGAATTCCGTATCGGTATCAATTCCGGAGCCATGCTGGCCGGCAACCTGGGCTCCCGTGAGCGCATGCAGTACACCGTGGTCGGAGATACCGTCAACCTGGCCTCGCGCCTGTCCAACATGGCCGGCGGCAATGAGATCATTGCTGCCTCGCCACTGCTGGCCAACCCCAACATCGCGTCACGGGTACGCGCCACCGAATACGGCGCCATGCGCATCCGCGGCAAGGCCGAACCGGTGGGCACGTTCCGCATTGATGGCGTGCACGCCCTGTCAGAAACCCTGATGGAACAGCGCATCGCCCAGTTCCTGGCAAAACTGAATACGGAGTCGCAACGTGCGTAAGGCCGGCCTGGTAATGGCAGCCCTGCTCGGCGGCTGCGCCACCCTCGGCGACCCGGAACGGCGGGTCAGCGAGGCCCTGGCGGAAGATAATTACGCCAGCGCAGCGGCCATCATTGAAGATACACACCCGGATCACGACCAGTATGCCCTGCTGCAAGAGCAGTACCCGGGCATCATTCTGGCCAGCGACCAGTACCGTCAGCGCCTGATTCTTGAAGCCGAGGCGATGAGCCGTAAACAGCGCTGGCAACAGGCCCATACCCTTATTGAGGCCCATCGCGACAAGGTAGTGGACCCCTCTGCCCTGGACGAACTGCTTACTGCCCTGACCAGCCTGGAAGAATATCAGTTCAACCAACTACTGGCTGAACGGCGCCGGGCCCAGGCTCTGGCCCTACAGGAAAGTACCGGCCTGACAGACAAATTAAGCGGCTTTCACCTGCCCCGCGCCAAACAGGAACGACAACAACTGGCGAACGAGCGCTTTGTGGTGGTTGAGGATCTGACCCGGCTGGGGGAGTACTTTGCCCAGCGTCAGCAATGGCTGCTAGCGCGCGACCTGCTGAGTGCAGCTCACCGACTGGCACCGGATCAGCCTCCGTCTGCGCAACTGGCCAAAGCACAACAGATTCTCAATGACGCCAGCCAGCGGGCCCGGGCCCGGCACAATCGCGGCCTGCTCACAGAAGCGGAACAACTGATGGCTCGTTACCAGCGAAATGGTCAGCTGGAATCCTTGCTGGCCGCCCGCCACTTCCTCAAACAGCATCAGAACAATCCGGTTCTGGTTGACCATCGAGAGCGCCTGGAGCAATGGGCGCGACGCCGTTTTAGCGAAGAGATGAATACTGGCGAGGCCCTGTACGCCCGCGGCCAATACCGCGAAGCCTATCGGATCTGGAAGCAGGTAGCCCCCCTCTACCCGGACAATGAAGAGCTGAACAAGAAGCTGGAGCGCAGCCGGCGGGTACTGGCTAACTTACGCAACCTGCAAGACGACTAGGCAGCCCCCGAAACATGGCGCCGCGCAAACGACTGGCTGTCGATAAACAGTCATAAAAAAAACGCGCCATGACAGGCGCGTTTTTTTATGACTTGTTAGCGGTGAGGGAATTATTCCTCCTCGCTGTCAGCATCCTCAACCTCAACGTTCTTCGGGGAATCGTTTTGCTCGGCTTCATAGGCATCACGGTATTCCACTGATGCGCTACTGCGGCCCTGGAATACTTTCTCAAGACTCACCGGCAGCGGGTTGCGCACTACCTGCTCCAGCTCCCCCTTTCGATTCAGCTCGAACTGCAAGGCAGTAATACCCATATATTTCTGCCGGGTCATGCTCAGCAGCCGTTCGTTATCCGGCAGGATAGTGGGCCGCAGAAAGACCATCAGGTTACTCTTCTCTCGCGAGTTACTGGTCGAGCGGAACAGGATACCCAGCAGCGGGATGTCACCCAGGATCGGCACTTTACGTACCGTCTTGGTGATGTTGTCGCGAATCAGGCCGCCCAGGGCAATGGTCTCGCCATCGTCCGCCAGCACCGTACTTTCCAGCTTGCGAGTGGTGGTAACGATGTCCGCGGCTTCACCGACAGAATCCTTCACCTGGGAATTTTCCTGCTCCAATTCCAGGCGGATGGTGGAGAGCCCTGCCACATGGGGAGTCACCTTAAGACTCAGGCCCACATCTTCACGCTGAATGGTCTGGAACGGATTGGACACGCCGGAGCCGGTACTGGTACTGGTGCCGGTAATGAAGGGCACGTTCTCCCCCACCACGATGGAGGCTTCCTGGTTATCCAGAGTAAGAATGCTGGGGGTGGAAAGCAGATTTACGTCGGTGGACGTGGACAGTGCCTGGATCAGCGCCCCCCACTTCAGATCCCCGTTGGAGTCCTGCTCCCCGAAACCCATGGTAATGCCGTCGCCCAGGGCCAGGCCTGACGGATCATCGGTAGCCAAGGCCTGAACGATGGAGTTAATGGTAAGCCCCGCGTTACCGAAGTTGATGGCGCCGACGCCGCTTTCGTCACTGCCGCCCACATACTGAAAGCCTGTCTCTTATACACATCTGACGCTGCCGACGAAGAGGATAGTGTAGA
>OJCB01000991.1_pt1 | contig 10046 bp, 9 predicted proteins | sample 1591501 | NCBI WGS metagenome assembly OJCB01 (sample SAMN05416813, study PRJEB24817) | seawater metagenome | isolation source: Sea water | place: Canada:Atlantic | collected 2013-07 | reverse complement strand
GAGCTTTCTTTTACGAGGGCAGCGGAACGTCTCCGCCTGGCGCAACCACCCTTGTCGCGTCATATCAAAAACCTGGAGGAACGACTGGGGGTTCAGCTTTTTGAGCGATCAAAGCGAAGCGTCTCGATGACCCCGGGGGGATTGGCTTTTCTGGAGAGCGCCCGTGAAATCATGATTCAAGTGAGGCGAGCATCGGAAGCGGCGAGGCGAGCAACGAAAGGGGAGGTAGATCGCCTTGAAGTCGGATTTGTCAGCGCGGTCCTCTCGAAAGAACTGGTGGAAGTCTTCTCCAATTTCAGGAGGCGTCACCCGGGGATTCAACTGAATCTACACGACAGGCTTCCGTCCGAGCAGTTGGATTCTCTGGCGAAAGGAGATCTGGATATTGGGTTCATCGGAGTAGCCCCGGTAAAGGTCGGTGCAAATTTGGCCACGACCGCGTGGCACAAAGAGCGCCTCATGGCTTTCCTGCCACAGGATCACGAGCAAGCAGGCGCAGCAGGGATCCGTCTTTCGGATCTGGCGGATCAGCCTTTTGTCATGATCTCATCGAAGGCGGCACCGGCATTCACGACTCACCTTCGCGGGATTTGTCACGAGGCAGGGTTTCGTCCGCGTATTGTTCAGGAGGCTGCAAGAGCGCAGGCTGTCGCAGCGATGACAGTTGCCGGAACAGGAGTGGCGATCCTTCCCGAGTCTTTGCATCGAATCACGGGAAACGGCGTTGCTCTGATGCGGTCCCGGAAATGGGAGACGACGATTACGCACTCAGTTGCGCATCAGTCGGTATTGAGCGAACCGGCTGAATTGTTTCTCGCGGGTTTGTGAGAAACTGAAACCGCTTATGCCGCATTGTCGCGGCGGAGCATCCCGATGAGGGCGCGGGCCTTTTTTCTGCCCTCCATCGAAAGGGTGAGCGATTTATTGTCCGAGCCCACCAGGAAAGAGCGATCCTTCAGGCCGGTGAGAGCGGTGGTAATATTTGCGACAGCAGGGCGACCGCTTTCTTTGATGACATTATTAATGTCGCGGCTGGAAAATGTTTCCTGCTGATACACATCGGATAGAACAAGAGCGGCGAGAAACGCCTGGTCGGCGAGGGTGAGGCTGAATTCAGCTTCGTTCTCGAGAATATCCTGAGCCCAGTCGTTGAGGCTTGGTCCTTCGCCACTGGGTTCCTCGTTCGACGTAAACGGGGAATCAGTTGAGAGCTTGCTGTGCCCCCGAATCCTGAGCGCAGTTTTCACACTGGCGTCGATTACTCGGAGTTCGCTCAAATCCATGTCAGCAATCGCTGAAATGATGGCATCAAAATTAGGGGCGATCATGGTTATCTAAAAATATACCAAAGAAAAAACTAAAAACTAGTAAATTTTTATTGCATTACTGAGAATAAAATGCAAAAAGAAACAGGGTTATGCGAAATTTAGCTGTTTTCTCTGTTGGGGGATTGGATGAGTTAAGGGTAACTCAATACCAAAGATCGTTGAACCAAAAATTAGTTAAGTTTTAGTATGAGGAAGATTGAAGACTGTTGTGTGGGGGAGATGGAGAACTTTGTGACGGAGCTGACTCAGGTGATGTCGCACAATCGAATTCCCGGATATCGTGGGCAAGCGGATGGAGACTGGAAGATTCTTCCGGGTTTGTTGCGGGAGAATCTGGCGATGACGGAATTTTCCGACTGGACTGGTCTCGATGCGATGCAGATGATGAAATTCAAGCAACGCAGTTCTGGAATGCTTCCTTATCAGCCCCACTCCGAGCTCGAGTGGAAGGCGCAGGCGGCTCATCGCGGTCTTCACACTTCATTTACCGCCTGGAGCGATAGCGGACTGATCGCCCTCTACTACGCGACTGAAAAGACCGTTGATGAGAAAGACGGCGTCGTCTGGCGGATCATGCCCGGTGATGGATCTCTTGAAATCGCCCAGGATCACGAAGGGGATCCCGGAAGGCCTGTGATATACCGCCCGCGCTTTCTGGATCAGTCCATGGAAAATCAGCGGGTCAGCTTTATGTCGCATCCGATTCCGGAAGGCGGCTCCGAGCCGCTTGCCTTTGAAGATTATTTCGAAAGTAGTACCAATGAGCGGATGCACCTTTGCCGGATTCGCATCCCGCATTACGAAAAAGACGAGCTTCGCAAAAAACTCGCTTTGTTGACAGTTGATGCCCGGACGATTCAGCCCGGATTGCAGGGAGTTTGCGGACAGATTCGGGAAGAAATTCACACTTACACCGATTCGTGCGAGTGGGTTTTTGATGCGGCGTAGGAATTACTTTTGCAGGTGCTTAGCGAAAAAGGCGCGCACCTTCTCCTGAACTTCCCCGGTATTGAATTCTGCACCTCCGTGTCCGGCGCCTTCCACGATGACGAATTCGGATTCGACTCCGGCAGCCTGCAAGGCGTCGTGAAATTTCCGGCTCTGCTCCAGAGGGACGCCGGGATCCTCGCTTCCGTGCATGATCAGAAATGGAGGGTCGCGTTCGTCGATCTGATAAAAAGCACTCGCATCTTTCGCCAGTTCCGGAACATCGCGGACCGTTTTACCCAGTAGTTTGGCTCCATTCGACTTGCTGACCTGTTCGAGAGTTCGTTTTTCGCTGACAACATTCGGCGGCATAATGAGGAGGTCGGTAGGACCAAACCAGTCGCAGACCGCCTGAACCCGGCTCGATACCTCTTCGAGGCCGGTGTATTTCCGGGTTCCCAGTAGCGCTGCCAAATGTCCACCAGCCGAACTGCCCCAAGCGCCTATGTGGTCGCCGTCGAGCTGGTAATTTTTTCCATGGACCCGTAACCAGTGGACTGCGGTATAGAGGTCATCAATCTGCCCCGGCCATTGCGCTTGATCGGTCAGGCGGTATCCAACGCTGGCAACGGCGAACCCTTTTGTCGCGAGAAATGCGGCTTTGCATTTGTCTTTGCTTCCGTTGAGCCAGCCGCCCCCATGAATCCACAAGACGACGGGTAGCTTCTTGTCACCGCGATTTTTGGGGAGGTAAAGGTCCAGCTTCTGGCGGGCGATCCCGTTCTTCGCATACTTGAGGTCTCGGATCACTTCGACGCCTTCGGGAATCTGAAGCCCTTTCTTTTTCTTGTTCGTCTTTCCTTTTTCCTGAGCCAGCACCGGGATCGTGCTCATGATGATTGCGAAAGCGACGACGAGGCAGGGTTGAATCGAGGATTGAAGAGGGTTCATTCGTTACGGGATTGAGTTCGGGAAAATATCAGGGTAAAGGTTTTGAACCATGTTACGAAAGTTTTTTCCCACGCTGATTCTTTTCCTCACTCTTGGAATCACAGAGGCAGCGGATCGTCCCAATATTCTGTTTCTCTTCACCGATGATCATGCCACTCAGGCAATCAGTGCCTATGGTGGCCCCCTCGGCGAGATTGCACCGACTCCGAATCTGGACCGTATCGCGGAAGAGGGGATGCTTTTCCGAAAGTGTTACGTGACGAATTCAATCTGCGGTCCTTCGCGGGCGGTTGTGTTAACGGGGAAATATTCTCACCTCAACGGATTTCAATCGAATGGGGACACCTTTGACGGATCGCAACAGACGGCTCCCAAATTATTGAAGAAGGCAGGATACCAAACCGCCATTGTCGGAAAATGGCATCTCAAGTCCGAGCCGACCGGATTTGACCACTACGAAGTCTTGAAGGGGCAGGGTCAGTATTACAATCCCGGACTATTGACCAATGGGGAAAGGAAGCGGCACGTTGGATACACCACTGATATCATTACCGACCGATCAATTGACTGGCTGGAGAATCGCGACCCGGACAAACCATTCTTCCTGATGAGCCAGCACAAGGCGCCGCATGGCCGATGGGAACCTGCCTTGAGGCATCTTGAGTTCCTTGAGGATGTGGAAGTGCCGGAGCCCCCGGGATTGTTCGATGACTACTCAGGTCGCAGCCCTGCTGCTGCACAACACGAAATGGGAATAGCGGATCACATGGGGGAGGCCCGCCTCATGATCAAATATTCGAGCAAACATACGCCGGAGCAGTACGCGAAGTTTGACGCGTTCTTCCGGCCGAAAAATGAAGCTTTTCTCGCGGCAAACCTGAAAGGCAAAGACCGGACGCGTTGGCACTATCAAAGGTACATCAAAAATTATCTGCGCTGTGTCAAAGCAGTCGATGAAAACATTGGGCGCTTGCTGGCTTATCTCGATGAGAATGGCTTAGCGGAAAATACGATCGTGATTTATTCCTCGGATCAGGGGTTTTACCTGGGAGAGCATGGTTGGTTTGATAAGCGCTGGATGTATGAAGAAAGCTTTCGAACTCCCCTGATGGTCCGCTGGCCCGGAGTTGTGGAAAAGGGAGTGGTGAACAATCAGGATATCGTTTCCAATATTGATTACGCTCCAACGTTTCTGAGAATGGCAGGGGCTGAAGTTCCAGAGGACATTCAGGGTGAGTCCCTGATTCCTGTTTTAAAAGGGCAAACGCCTGCGAACTGGCGCAAGTCCCACTACTATCATTACTACGAAGCGGGAGGGCATGGAGTCCCGGTTCATTACGGAGTCACCGATGGAAGATACAAGCTGATTCGCTTTCCTGATCCCAAGCTCGATACCTGGGAATTTTACGATCTCGAGACAGATCCGAATGAAATGGAAAGCCGTTTTGACGATTCGTCACTGAAAGAGCAGCAGGCGAAAATGATGCAGGAATTGAAGACGCTGCGTGATGAGTATGATCTTCCGGCCGAATAGTCCACGCAAAGACGCCAAGCTGTAAACTGGACGATTAGTCGACATGGTACCCATAGTATCGGATGCCGACACGTCGCCAAATTCTTAAATCATCCACTGCTGCAGCAGTGGTCGCAGCCGCTCCCGCAATTGTCCGTGGGCAGAATCTGAACTCCGCCCTCCAGTTGGCCTCAATTGGATCCGACGGAAAAGGGTTCAGTGACATCAAAGCGATGTCGAGTCACGACAAGCAGACTTATGTCGCCTTCTGTGATATCGACCTCGCCCGGACGAAGAATGCGAAGAAATTGAAGCCGGAAGCGGAAGTGTTTCAGGATTTTCGCGATATGCTCGCAAAAATGGGCGATAAAATTGATGCGGTAACGGTTTCCACTCCGGACCACATGCATGCCTACTGTGCGATCTCAGCGATGAACATGGGCAAGCATGTATACTGTCAAAAGCCGCTGACTCACAATGTGTGGGAAGCCCGGCAAGTTGCTCGTGTTGCCAAAGAGAAAGGGATCATCTCGCGTCTGGGTAATCAGATTCACTCTCACAAATTTTACCGCACCGCGGTTCAGTTGGTCCAGTCCGGACGGATTGGTAAGGTGGCAAAAGTTTACAGCTGGGTGAATACGCCCGGTCATGGCCGGAGCGGGTTTATCTCGCGTCCGAAACAAGTTGATCCGGTTCCTGAAACGCTCGACTGGGACAAGTGGATCGGTGTGGCTCACGAGCGTCCTTATCATGGTGGACGCTGCTATGCTCCCTGGGGATGGCGCGATTGGCAGGATTTTGGTGGTGGAGCCATCGGTGATTTCGGCTGTCACATTCTCGATCCGGTCTTCACAGCTTTGAAGATCAAAAAAGTCGGAACCGGGTATTTTGCGGATCATTCCGGAATGAATGATGAGGTTTGGCCGGCGAGGACTTCCTACAAGTTTACCGCACCGGGAACAGAGTACACAGCTAACGATACGATTCAGATTCAATGGTTGGATGGAGGTCAGCTTCCTTCGACCAGTGGCTCACACCTTCCACCGACCACCGCGCTTCCATCTTCCGGGTCTCTCCTTATCGGAGATAAGGGCTCGCTGGTGATTCCTCATGTTCAGGCTCCACGTCTCTATTTTGATGATGGAGCATCGACCGAGTACAAAATGGCGGATGATAAGGACCACTACCATGGTTGGATTGATGGCTGTATTTCAGGCAAGCAACCGACTGACGATTTTACCTACGGTGCGATGTTGACCGAAACGATTCTGCTGGGGAATATCGCCATCCGATTCAAAGGGGAAACGCTTGATTGGGATGTTGAGAATATGAAGTTCACCAACATGGACGAAGCCAACCAATATGTTACGCGGGACTATCGCGAAGGTTGGGATCTCAAGAAACTCCTCGCATGAAGTGTTTGATTGCCCGTGTCGCGGTGGTCTTTTCCATCGCGGCATTTTGCTCTCCGTCTTTCGGCGAGGAAAAGGAAAAAACAAAAGAGCCGGTAAAGATTGTTAAGATCGAGCGGGACAGGCGGCTCATTGATGGTTTCACCGTCAAGATTGATCGTTCCCTCCTTTATGGCGATCACGAAAAGCTCGGTCAGATGACCTTGCGTTTGCTACGTGCCGATTTTGCGCGCATTGAGCTGGTTGTTCCTCCGGAGATTGTGAAAAAGTGGAGGGAAGTAAAGATCATCGTGGATCAGAACCATCCGCTGAAAGGGATGCAGTATCATCCTTCTCGATCGTGGCTGGAGAACAAAGGATATGAAGGTGACCTGGAGAAGTGCGTTCATATTCCGAAAGCAGGAGGCTACGCCAATTCAGAACATTACTTTGTGCAGCCCTGCACGATGATTCATGAACTGGCTCATGCCTATCACGATCAGTTTCTCGACTTTGAGCATCCCAAAATCAAAGCTGCATTTGCCAGGGCGCAGTTGGAAGGGCAATACAAGTCAGTGCTCTTTGTAAAAGGTGGGAAGCGAAAGCATTACGCCCTCACCAATCACAAGGAATACTTCGCCGAAGCCACCGAGGCGTGGTTCGGTCAAAATGACTTTTATCCTTTCGTTAGAGGTGAATTGCAGGAGCACGACCCAAAGCTATACACCCTGTTCAAAGACGAGATCTGGAAGTGATCAATGTCTGTGGCCTCACCCGATGAGGATTGTGCTTAAAACACAATCCTCATGCCGGTGGCTTCCTCAAATGGTTTCCTTTACGCAAATCGCTTAGGCGGCGAGCCGGGGCTCTACCCTTTCAAAAGATCCTTCCACTCACCGCGGTATTCCCGTCCAAGAAATTTCTCGGCTTCAGGTGCGTTAGGGATCTTCATGTTTTTGGCGTCCCACTCGATCTTCGTTCCAGCACGAAAGGCAACATTGCCGAGGTGGTTCGCTTCGGTTAGCGGACCGGCGTAGGCAAAGTTACAGAGCGGCTCGGGCGCTTCGCCTTTACAGGCATTGATCCATTCCTGCTGCTGACCCGGTGAAGGGTCGATCCAGGGTTTCGGAGCTTTGAAATCCACGAACTTGTCTTCTGGAAGCAGTAGATTTTTCCCGTAGTCGGCAAGCAGCATTCCCTTTTCACCGATGAAAAGAGTTCCATCTTTCCACTGGGGGATTTTTCCGTCTCTCCAAATCTGAGGTTTCTCGGCTCCCTGATACCAGGTATGAGTCAATCCGGGTTGTTCGCCACGGGCCCCAAAAGTATATTTCGCCCACATCGATGCGGGGGCGATGTCGTGATGCGGCTTGCTTCCTCCAGCTTCAATAGTCAGAGGTGCGTCCAGTTTCAGAGCCCACCAGGGAAGATCGTTTCGGTGGCTGCCAAGGTCAGACATGGTGCCGTTACCGAAGTCCCACCAGCGATACCACCTTGGTCCAGGGAAGTAGTAATCGTGAAAGTCACGGAAAGGAGCCGGCCCAATCCAGAGATCCCAATCCAATCCGTCAGGGACCGGCATTCCTTTGGTGGGAGTGTCAGGAGTGTAAATGATGTCCTTATTGGTTTTTGCGTCTGCTTCGGTTTGCCATCCCCAGGCACGAGATACCCAGGTGTGGGCTTCAGTGACCGGACCAATGGCTCCCGACTGAATCAATTCCACTACGCGCCGATAGTTGTTTCCGGCATGGATCTGCGTTCCCATCTGAGTCTGGACTCCAGCTTTGGCGGCGGCTTCAGTAATGATCCGACACTCGTGAACATCGCGGGTCAGAGGCTTCTCGCAGTATACGTGTTTCTTTTCCCGAAGTGCAGGAAGCGTAGCGAAGGCGTGAGTGTGTTCCGTGGTGGCAACAACGACCGCATCGATGTCGTTCATTTTTTCGTAAAAATCGCGAAAGTCCTTATAGCTCCGTGCTTTCGGTGCTGCGCTCTCCAGTGCTTTGCCAAGGTTCACTTCATTGACGTCGCACATCGCAATGATGTCTTCACCTGAATCGCTGACGGCCTTGACATGGCTGCGTCCGCGACCGCCAACTCCAATCAGTCCCACTCCGAGTTTCGAATTGGGTGACTGGCAGCGGGTAATGGCAGGGAAGCCGAGGACGGGTGTTGCCGCTGCTGCAGTTTTGAGAAAGCGACGGCGCGAATTGTCAGGAGATGTTCCTTTAGTCATGCCGAAACCATAGAAGTTCCGGCTGACTTCGGGAAAGAAAAAAGCAGTGCGTGATCAAGGTGTGATCACTCAGCCGAATAAAACCGTCCCAGCGTCTTCACGATGAAACGCCGCAATTCGTCGGCATCGGCTTCGCCGGAAACCCGATGGATGATTTTCCCCTCAGGCGAAATCAAAACAGTGTGGGGGAGGGTTCCTTCCCACTCCGGGTCGAGAGCTTCAGCGAGGGCATCGGTGTCGCCTTCGAAAAGATAATTGTTCGTGGTGCGGCCTTCCTCTTTTATCGAGGCTTCGGTCAGTTTCGGCATTGCTGCATGAAAACGTCCCAACATGGTTTCGGTCTTCTTTTTCATTCCGGGAGAATCCACGCTCACCGTAATCATATCGAATCCGCGGGTTTCGAACTGCCGGCCGATATCGATGAGGTGAGGCATCTCGGCGACGCAGGGTCCGCACCAGGTCGCCCATACGTTGATGAGTCGAAGTTTGTCGGTGCCGTTGGCTGCGAGTTTTTTGATCAAGTCAGCATCTGCTGTGTCCAGCGTGACTTCCTTTGATTCAAAGTCTTCGTTGTATTCGGTTACCAGGTATTTTTTGAATGCCCATTTTGTAGAGCATCCGTGAGCACGGGTCGTAGGGTTCTCCACTTCTTTTCCTGCGAGCAGCGCGTCGATCGCGAGTCGGGCGTCATGCTTTTTGATGGAGGCAGGATCTCCATATCGGGAATCATCAATCCGACCGACGTATTGCAGTTTTCTTTCCTTATCAAAAATAAAGACATGGGGCGTCGCCATCGCGCCGAAAGCTTTTGTGACTGACTGGGTATCGCCGTCGAAGAGATAAGGGAAATTGAATTCCTGATCCCTGGCATGTTTCTTCATGTCCTCAAGAGAATCACCGTAGACCGAGTATCCGAGTTCATTGAGCCGGACGGAACCCGGATCGTTTGGAGAAATAGCGACCATCTGGAAGCTTTTGTCTGCGTAGTCGCTGACAATTGCTTTGTAACGAGACTCGGCGCCCTGAGCACTGGGGCAATGGTTGCAAGTAAAGAGAATCGCAAGGACATCAGCATCGGAATATTCACCAAGGGTGTGATTCTTTCCGTCCACTCCCGGCAAATTAAAATCAGGAGCGTTCGCCCCGACCTCCAGAGTTTTGACGCCTTCAGGGACCGCCGGTGCGGCATTGACAGAAGAAACCGCAGCAAGGCTGAGGGAAAGAAGTGCTGAAAACATTCTCATAGTTCAAAGGTCCTGAGCTTTATCCAAAGCAGGCAGGAAAAGTGACTCTGCCCCTTAGTTGGCCGCGGCCGGAGCCGCCGGAGCTGGCGTGGTTGCCCCACCAGGGCTGCCGGATCCGATCACAGAGGTGAATTGTTTGAACCATTCTTCACATTTTGGATGCTTGAGATTTGCTTCAATGAAATCCAGCATAGTTTTTGCACCCATCACTTCATCTGTGAAGTTGAACATATCGATCATCTTGGCCCATTGAAGTGAGGGAAGCGTTTCCCTTAGGAAATCATCTTTGTCCATCGACTGCATCAAACCGCCGCCGCGTCGATTCTGATTGTTGCGAGCTCTGCGCTCTTCGTCGCGGTCCATCCCCCGGAGCTCTTTTTCTTTCAACGTTTCAAGGAGCGTCGCAACTGTCTCTTATACACATCTGACGCTGCCGACGAAGAGGATAGTGTAGAT
>OJCB01000989.1_pt1 | contig 10057 bp, 8 predicted proteins | sample 1591501 | NCBI WGS metagenome assembly OJCB01 (sample SAMN05416813, study PRJEB24817) | seawater metagenome | isolation source: Sea water | place: Canada:Atlantic | collected 2013-07 | reverse complement strand
GAGATCAGCCTCGGTCTCGTGGGCTCGGAGATGTGTATAAGAGACAGGCATAAAACTTAGAACATGGCCTTAGCTGAACGAAATACATTATAAAGTCGCGAATCTTTTCAGACATCATTTCATCCTTGTGTTGGCGTTAAAATCCAAGCCAATTCATCAGTTTCTTCATGATAGTGTTGAATGCACCAGCAATTGACTGGCTTCTTGAGAAACTTCATCTACCCACATAACTTGACCATGTCGGGTGATGTAATGAGAATTCTAGGAATAACTCCAATTCCTTATGGATGTCCGCATGGATACTTTCTCACCCTGGACCTGTACTTTCCAAGCGCATGATTTCATTGTTTTGACTTAGGCTCTGGTTGGTCGAGTCAATACAGCTAGCATAATAGTTCTCCGACCCAAATACTTTTTGTACCAGCAATGAGGAAAATGGCTTGTTGTCCGTTGCGGTTTTTATTGAACTTACACCAGCCAGCTGTGTCAACACCCGATGGATACGGATCAGGGACTGGATGAGTATGCCACTCCCCGAGGCAGTTGATTTCTCCACCTGTCTCGATATACCACTGTTTAACCTTTTTTACGTGTTCTGGGTCCTTTCGGTTGAAATAGTTTCGACCGTAGCAGTCTCCTTGTTGTGGGACTGTTATGTCCATAACATGGAGGTCATTCCCTTTATAGTAGCCCGTTAAAAAGCCTCCAGACTCAGGTGAGAGCTCTGATCTTTGTCGGTAACGGTCTATGAGATCTAAAATATTAGGATCTATATAAAGATGACCGCCATTACCCATATCCCACAGTTGTTCATCTCTGGAGATAAACCGTCTCAGCGATTGCATATTGGGCACTCACTGGCGATTTTAGGCGACAAACTGGGACGATTCTGGCAGACATCGCTATTGATGGTATGAAAATTCAGTGTATTAGTTACCTTATCAGATAGATAATCATAAAGAAGGGTCATTGCTTGTGTAGCAGCTATCATTGAGACAGTGGACGCATAGGCATGGTAACTATGGTGACAACTTCCAAACACCGGTGAGTCCTGCTCTGAGTTTTTGCTCAGTATATATCGAGGTTCGTATGTGTTGTTGACAAGACGCCACAAGCATCGAAAACAGGCTGAGCCATGTTTTTTTCTGTCATTTAGAAAGGCAACAGTAGCTGCGCCATGAGCATGTACCCAACTGTGTAAGACTACTGGATTCAGATTATTTTTTGACAAGTAGTCAGGTATAGCAATGCTGACAGTTTGTGAGCCTGTGGCATCTATAACTACAGAATTTTCTGATATAAGATCCCAACAATTCGTTAGTGACTTCCCATGATGTTTAATATTTAAATACGGAAAATCACGACGTAAATGATTCGCTAAAGCTAAAGCTTTATTTTCATCTAATTCACCTGCCCCAAGGAGGTGACGGCCAATGTTTTCAATGCTAAAAAAATCAGGGTCGACAATATGCAATTTCCCATGCGGTCCCCAGCCGGCACCGTGAGCACAAAGCAACTTGGCCAGATGACCACCGATCGTTCCAGCTCCAACTAATATAACTCGTTTATTTCTGAGAGAGGGCTCAGTATTAGGTGTATTTCGGGTTTGAATATAACCTGGATCAGCACGGTTAAGACTATAACGAATGATTTCATTTCGATCCGCTTTCAACATTCTTTCAGCTTTACCGAGCCGCCCATGACCTATCTCTTGAGCTGTGACTTCAGGAATATTGAAGCTAAAACCACATCCAAGTGTTTCAATACTATTTTGATTCGGCCAAATTAAAACAACACCTACACGTGTGCTATAACCTGATTGTCTTTTTTTCCCTTTGGGGATAATCGAGTTTCGAATAAGTCTCACTAGGTTAGTAACACTGCATGGAGAATTCTCGTTCATCCAACTCAGTAGCTGATCAAGCCTTTTGGGAGGCCAGGTTTCAGTATCAAATATAGTCGCCGGACGAGTAAGTCTTAAAACAACCCATGAGGTGCCGGGACTAACCTCCTGCTCTCTTTTGACCCAACTCTTGTCACCTTCATTTGGAATCAGCCATTGTCGTTGACTACCATGTTCTTTGATTTGGAGAAATTGCTGACCATTCTGAACTACACCAGCAACATGAAGTGTTTTATTTGAACCCCAGTAACCAGCAAAGTCTCGCGCAATAACATCATCAGATGCGATACCAGCGAGATTGTCTTGGAGAAGTTTTTCGATCCGTTCGAGTGCACCGGCAACTAACTCTGCTGCCATAGAGGAGTCCCACCAAGAGCGACTCTCATCCACAAAACAAATTTTTCCTTCGTGGTTAATATGACGAAACCCAAATGCTGCCCGCATTTTAGAGTTATGAGGCCATTCTGGCAGATAGGCTTGAGGGTAATTAAATTTACCTTCGAGAAATCGTAGTTCTAGTTGTAATTTCCATGTCTCAATATCGATACGCCCTGTAAAACAGGGCGTATCAGTGAGGGCAATTGCTCTTGTAGCGGCAAAGCCTCTCGTATTTAGAAATCGTTCAATAGTCTCCATTATCAACCAGAATTGCTACGATCAGTGGTGTAGAGAGGGCGTATATCTGGTTTGGAGCCTCTGATTTCTTCAACCCTCGACGTAGTAGTATTGGTGACTACAATTCTTGATGGATCATTTGGCATCCGTCTGCCAAATATACTGATTAGAATGCTATTTGCAGCCCTAGGGTCAGTACGTTTAGCCAAAGCATACTGCTGTCTTAAGCTCTCAAAATATGTGTAAAACTCCTTTTTCTCTTCATCGCTAATTCGTTCACATAAATCCTCTTTAGCAAACTTATCTGTAGATGTTGGACGAGGAACCAGTAGCGGCCTGTTAAAAACGCTCGGCAGTTCATTAATGACAGCCTCAAGCGCTTCACAGTGTGACAATCCATTGGTATCTGAAGGAAAACTATGCAGACTATGCGCGAGTAAGAAAATTGAACTAGGACCGCCACCATCAGGCCAGGCATGATCTCGCCAAGCCTTAAGAAATCGATTCACAGGCCGGATCATCGAGCCCATTTTACGAAACTGCGATTTGACCCAATCTCGAATCACTAACGCATCTGACGGTTGCCAACCATCTTTGCGGTGCGCCATGTGAATGACATCTGGGGTAATTGCTTCAAGTGCGAAATACTCGAGCGATAATTCGTTACCCCGCATCATTTCAGGCATATAGCTGTCTTGATCATAGGCTGCTAAATTTGCCTCGGTTACACGATTTAACTCGCCCTCCGGTACAGCGTACAATGGAATATCAATATGTGTTTTCTCATTGATTAGTACTCTGATACAGGTATCTTTTTGTTGGCTTGCTGGGGGGAGTACCCAATGCTTTCTTTTGTTTTGAATGTATTTCTCTAAAATTTCTGTAACGGCAGAAAAATAGAATTGAGTGGCTGTTTTAGGACGTTGCCCATCACCTAGAGCAGAAAATGGAAGGTACATACCTAGGTCAATATCAACCTGTTGTTTCGGAGGGTTTGCAGGTGAGTTGAGCGTGCCGTAGATGTAGGAGCCCTGTATAGCAAATTTTGGCTTGGGAACCTCGTAATCGAGGTGTTGGCGTTGTAGCTTTTCTCTTAATTCAACGAAACCAGCGATGATTGCACTCCGAATTTCCTTGGCTGCATCAACTAGCGCCTCTTCGTCTCGTTTAGATAAGTCAAGATTGGCCAATAATGACTCATGAGTAGTGCTAGCTAATAAACTATGAAATTTATTTGGCATTAGATTGCATCCTTTCTTGGGAAATGAGTTTGGCAAAATGGTGTGCCAGTAAAGTCTGCGAAATGTTTTTCTGCATGGCTTAGCAAAGTCTTTCTTGCTGCGTCGCTAGCATCATCCAGATCGATGTCTCTTATGGCATCATCGCTTACAGAACCATCAATGAGGTGGTATTGATCTTTGAGTAATAAGCTGAGCATATAATTTGTCAGCTGTTCTTGTTGAGACATCAAAAATGTCATTAGACGAAGTTTTTTGGGACCCAGCCAGAAGTACGCCCCTTTGGACGGCTTAGTGGAACCACTAATACTTGGCTTGCCCGCGAGAGTGCCGACTGAAAGTACAAAAATTTTGTCGTCAGGGGCATTGAGGCGTGTTTTCGCCTCTAGCCATCCAAAGAGCCCCGGCGCATTACCCATCAATGCGCCATCTGCAAAGAATGTATTTATCTCTGAAATCTCATGGATTGGGAAATAGGCAGGAGCAGCGCTTGTCGCCAGCGCAACATCAATGACTTTGAGTTTTTTATCAAGGTAAATTTTTTGATGGTGTGGCGTTTTGAACATTTTGGGAGACCCCGTACTCAAGTTTGCCGATGTTACCGCCACGTATGCTTTATCTAGATCTTTCATTTGCAGGTCACCGAACAAATCGATGAGGGCTGACTTAAGGCCGTCAACTTTATGGATGGGTTTGAAGATTGCTCGAACTGTAAGGTAAAAAGAAATTACCCCTCGAAATGGCCATGGTAACTCTCTGGTTAGAGGGTGTTTGACTGGATGAGGGAAAATGCTTTTTCCCTTTTCGATAAAGGTATCTTCGAGAGTCTTTAGAGGTATTCCTGCGGCAATGCCCAGAGCAATAATTCCGCCGATTGAAGTACCTGTGATGAGGTCAAAATGTTCAGACAGAGGTTTTCCTATGCGTTCTTCGAGTTGTCTAAGAACCCGCACAGTGTAAAGTCCCCTGAAGCCACCGCCAGACAAAGCCAACACTTTTCCACTCATCGTTCTTGCTCCCATTCCATAGAAGTTAAGTAGGAGATATGGGGTTGAATGCCGATAGTTCAAGTCAGGTGTTGACAATTACATAAATGAGTAGACTATGGCCAAATATAGTTTAATAATAAGCTGTCATTCATATGTATCAGGTGACAAGTCTCTATTGATAATTAGGTAATGGCTATTAGCTCACGGATATATCCTTGTAGCATGCTAATGCATTGACAACATAAAAATCGATATACATCTGGAAGTGTGCGTAGCAAATTTAAAAAAAAGCTTGACCTAACAAAAAATTTCAATCAGGTTCAGGTATTTTTCTTACTCAAAATTATGGCTCAAATCAGCGGACTGAAACCGGGTAAGGCGTATCATAAGATTGTGAATGCCCATATCTACGAAGATCAGCTGGAATTGATGCGTGATGTGCAACTTAAACGTGAACCCTTTGCCTCACCGAAATTGCATATCAATCCTGAGATTAAATCACTGAGCGATTTGGAAACATGGGTAACGTTGTCTGACTTTGAGGTAGAGGGTTATCAAAGCCACGAGCCGATTGCTTATCCATTTTCTGTCTAAAGCAGTGTAAAAAATTAAGCGAGCTTTAAGTTAACGACGCTATCCTGACTGCCTTTAAACGCTTTCACTGTTTTTATGGAGACAGTCTGTTATGAAACAAGAATCACAAGTAACCGAATATCATGTCTGGGATCGCAGCGTACGCTGGTTTCATTGGATCAATGTTTTATGTGTTTTAGGGCTGATAGCAATCGGCGTTGCATTCCTTAATAGCAAAGCATTGGGCATTACTGACGACGGCAAAGTGTTACTCAAAACATGGCACGTTTACATTGGTTACGTGTTCGCGATTAACCTCGGCTGGCGTTTGGTTTGGGGCTTTGTAGGTAACCGGTTTAGCCGCTGGAATGCTGTGTTGCCTTTTGGTGCGAACTACAGACAACAAAGTCGTGCTTTCTGGTCAGGCTGGAAGCAAGGAAAACCCGCCGCGTTTATGGGGCATAACCCGCTAGCGCGCTGGATGGTGATGGTGCTTTTTTTGTTGATGACGGTGATGGCTGTCACGGGTCTGGTTCTGGCAGGCACCGATATTTACAAGCCGCCGTTCGGAAGTCAGTTTAAAGAGTGGGTCGCTGAGAGTCCGGCCATGATTGAGCAAATCAAACCTTATTCAGATATTGGGGTTGATAAAGAAGCTTATAAAGCCATGCGCGATTTTCGAGCACCCTTTAAAGACACGCATGAAATCACCTTTTTTATTCTGCTAACGGCAATTCTCTTGCATTTGCTGGGAGTCGTTGTGACTGAAATACGTGAACGCAATGGGCTTATTTCAGCGATGTTTACCGGTAAAAAAGTGTTTAAAGAAAAACCGTTGGATAAAGAGTAGGGGATTAATGACGACGCGCGATACGTTGTTTCGCGCGTCGCTTTTGTTGCCATCGCATCACACCGGTGATAAACAAAATAAGTGGAATTAAACCACTAATAAAGACGAGCAGACGGCCAGTCAGTCCAAATACCTCGCCGTTGTGGAGAGGATGTAACCAGTTCAAGACCACGTCGCCAGCACTCTCAGCTAAACCATCACGCACAGCAATAACTTTTCCGTCGTGTGGATTGATCCAAACTTGTGTTCTGGAAAAACGCCGGCTGGGTTCACCTGCCTGGTAAAACACCACACGCCAATTGTGTTTATTATTGCCGGGAGACTCAACCCAGCGTAGTTCGGCTTCCGGAAATTTTTTCTGGGCAAGCTGTACCGCTTCATCAGCAGTAATGCTGACAGAGTCTGATGACGAGGTGTGTTGTGGGTGAGTCTTAGCAGAGTAGAGCGTGGAGAACTGTTTCAGAATCTGATGGGTTTGCGTGGGAAACGCAAGCGCCGCCCCTGTAAGGCTAAGCATCAGCAATAGAATAAAGCCGTAGCTGCCTGACAATATGTGCAAATCAAACACTTTTTTAGCAGTGCTTGATCGCAGTCGCCAGCTCAACACCGTGCGTAATTTATGCCAGCCAGGCCACCATAAAATTATTCCTGATAGCAGTGAAATAAGACTCACCAGCCCAAAAATACCGATTAAGGTTTTGCCGATCTTATCGAGTAAAAGATTGTAATGCAGGTTATAAATCCAGGTCATCAAAAACTCACCCCAGAACCGCTCACTGCTGACAGTCAACGTAGCGGGATCTACAGTGACCATTAACGGCGCAAACTGTAAATGGGCTTTTTCCACTGGCGTGTAATAACGCGCCATAATGGGCCAGCCGGGATGCAGTGGCTGTTCGATACGCCATGATGCGTGTCGATTAGGGTATGTCTCATCAAGCACATCGAACACAGCCTGTTGTGAGGCAACAGGCTGTGATGATGTGGCGGCAATTTCTGGATTAATCCAAAGATCTAACTGTAGATAAAACACCAGAATACTGCCGGTGAGACCGACCAGTACCCACAATACACCGATGCTAAGCCCCAGGTAGGTGTGTAGTTGCAGCCAGAGCCGTCGGGCTGCTGTCACGATAGATTAAAAGTCGAATTGAACAGAGCCATATACTGCGCGACCATCTCCTGGTGAATGCATGGTGTCTGTGCCATTTAGCCAAACATACTCATAATAACGATCAAATACGTTTTTCAGTTCTAATTCCAGTTTTACTTTGGGGGTAACAGCGTAACTGGCTGAGGCGTTAACAAGCACATATTGGCCAAATTTTCGTGTGTTGTTATCTTGGCTTAAATAATAATCGTCTTGGGCACTCACCCAACTCGCTAGCTTCAGTTTAGGTGTTGCTTGGTAGTCTACACCCGCATCAATGAGGTAATGCGGTACATGGTCAATTTCGTTGCCTTTGGTTAATGGGGCATCGCTGCCTGCCTTACGGATTTCTGAGTCCTGCAATGCTGCTGCAATCCATAATCCGAGTTTCTCAGTGGCTTGAGCGTTGAATTGTATATCAACACCATGACGCTCGGTTTCACCAATGTTTTCACTGTCATTATTGGCATCGCCTAGGCGCGTTTTAAACTCGCCGGAGGCAACTTGTTGCCAGACTGCGATACGACCATTTAGCCAATCGGTTGGCGTAAACTTCAACCCGATTTCCCAGCCTTCATTGATCGAGGCATCTAAGTCATTTGAAAGGACTGTTTTTTTATAGCTCGCCGCTCCGGATGCGACTTGGAAAGTCTTACCCCAGTTAGTGTAGAGCGCATACTTTTCATTGAAAGAATAGACGGCACTGAGTTTGGGCTGGTGGATGTTACCGTAATCATTAATATCGCGATGTGAACCGATTAAACGATCGTCAAAGCTACCTCTGACGGTGTCAACACGGTACGCCGGTACCAGCTTCAATTTTGCAGTGGGTTTATAAATAGCCTGAATAAAGCTGCCATAGATATCAAAATCAAACTGTTGATCACGGGTTTGTGATGTTCTTATTCTATCTTCGGTAATAAAACGGCGACTTTCATTATCTTGAAACTCAGCACTCACCCCACCCATCAAAGCAAATTCATGCGCCCAACTCACATCAGGTCGCCAGGTTAAGGTGCTTAATGCGCCTTTATGATCTTCTTTGGTCAGGCGTTCATTATGATTGCCGCCTTCTGAAAAGGTGACATAACGATCTTCATCAAGTTGATTGAGATACGCTTTTGTACTCCAAAATAAATTGTCACTGAGATCAACATCGAGGTGGGCGCTAAATTGATTCATGCTGCGATCACCGCCATCGGTTTCATTATGAGGACGAGACTGTTCTGAATCATCACGTGCTTGTGAACGTGATAGGTAGCCTGCTTCTTCAGCATCGGCCTGCCCATGTCTGGCTATAAATCCAATCTGTGCACGACCATTAGTGGGCGCGTAGAACCACTTCCCGGAGAATGTGGTTTTTTCGATATCACTGTGGTCGCGATAGCGATGTGAATCGTGGTAACTAACAGCATAGTTTTGTGTGAAGTTATCGGTTTCTATACCGCTAACAAACTGCACATTACGTGTTGCAAAGCTGCCGTAGCTTAGGCGGGCTTTATTGTAGTTGCCACCCTGCTTAGTGAGGATGTCAGCATTACCCGCAATATTATGTAAACCATAACGTGGATCATTGGTGCCACGAACCACTTCAATGGCTTCAATGTCGAGTGGTGTTAATAGCTCCAAATAGGGCATATTCCCTGAGTTTTGATTGCTGGGAATTCCGTCGATTAATAGCTTTACAGCGTTAATTTCACCTTCACCATTGAAGCCGCGAAAAGAAATTTTCCCCGACTCATTACCCATATTGAATTGGGTCAGCATGACACCGGGTAACTGATCAAATAATTGCCATGTGTAATTTACATTTTGATTTGCAATCCGCTCCTCACCCAAAACATCGACGGACGTAGACAAACTTCGTGAAGTAAGAGGGCCACTTTGACTGGATGATACAACGATACTACCCAAGCTCAGGCTAGCATCGTCGAGCAATGGATTTATTTCAGCATGAATGCCTGCTGCATAGCTCAACAGAAATCCACTTAAAGCAAAAATGTTCGTTGGCCTCAAAATGCTCTCCATATCAGTTTGTCCAGTAAAAGCTGGAAGATTATAGAGAAGCCTTTAGCCAGGTATCTGCGTTATTTAACGTAAAGGTGTGTCAATTGACACACTTATATTTGACCAAGCTGTGCCATCGATAACGGCTCATCATCACCAACGATAATGTGATCCAACACGCGTATATCAACTAATTCTAACGCTGACTTAAGGCGGCGGGTGATATGGATATCAGCCTGGCTCGGCTCGGCTACGCCAGAAGGGTGATTGTGGGCAAAAATTACCGCCGCAGCATTATGCTGTAATGCCTGTTTGACGACTTCTCTAGGGTAGACACTAGCCCCATCAATGGTGCCACGAAACAGTTCTTCGAAAGCAATCATACGATGTTGGTTATCGAGGAATAAGCAGGCAAATACTTCATACGGATAAGCGCGTAAACGTTGTTTGAGATAGTTTTTTGTAAGATCACAATCATTGAGCGCTTCGCCTCGTATCATGGTTGACTCAAGATGGCGCCGACTCATTTCCAGTACGGCTTGCAACTGCACAAATTTAGCTTGTCCCAGTCCATGACCGTTGCAAAAGCTAGGCTCATCTGCTTCGAATAAGCGGCGTAAAGAGCCGAATTCGGATAATAGTTGCCGTGCCAGATCAACGGCAGATATGCCTTTGACGCCAGTACGCAGAAAAATGGCCAGTAATTCCGCATCCGATAAGGCTTCGGCACCA
>OJCB01000987.1_pt1 | contig 10074 bp, 8 predicted proteins | sample 1591501 | NCBI WGS metagenome assembly OJCB01 (sample SAMN05416813, study PRJEB24817) | seawater metagenome | isolation source: Sea water | place: Canada:Atlantic | collected 2013-07 | reverse complement strand
GCATTATACTTCATACCGAAAACGGCATGCTGGGTGTCGGACCTGCTCCGACCGACGGCGGCGGGGCATTGGATTATCCCGTCAATGCCGGGAAAGTTCCCGTAACCGCCCTCAATGGTAGCAGTTATTTCGACAGTTCTCAGTCCTTTGCGATGATACGTGGCGGACATGTTGATGTAGCGATTATGGGGGGCTTACAAGTGGATGAGAAAGCCAATTTGGCCAATTGGGCGGTGCCCGGGAAGCCGCTCTTGGGAGTAGGCGGTGCGATGGACTTGGCTTCTGGCGCTAAGCGATTGATCATTACATTGGCACATACCGACCGCAAAGGTCGCTCCAAGATTGTTCCTGCTTGTACCCTGCCTTTCACGGCAATGCAGGCCGTGGATGTCGTCATTACCGACTTGGCGGTATTTGAGTATCTCGAGGGACAATTGACGCTAGTGGAGCTCATGCCGGGCGCCACCTTAGATGAAGTGAGAGCGAAGACGGAAGCCCGTTTTAGGGTCTCCATCAATATAGCGACCAAACGGTAAAACATCGAAATAATTACTATATGAAATCAGTTTGATTATTGGATTTTTACGCTGCTCAATATTTGCTTCCAATCAATTGGTTCCACCTCTTTTTTAAACTGGTACAGCCCATGTAAATTGATATGTTGCCAGGCAATGGGCGATACTTTTTGGAGGGTTTTGACTTCCTTGTCATTACCAGTTTGGGTGTGCTGCTTTAATAGCTGAGAGAGCAAAAAAGTATTGTAAAAAATAATGGCATTACAAATCAAGCGGGTGGCTTCACTCCAAATGAGCTGCTCTTGCTGTGAATGCACCTGAAACTTTCCGTCATGGGCATAAGCTACATTTTTTCTCAATCGATGATAAGCTTCTCCACGATTTAAAGCGGTTTGGATATTTTGGCGAAAGGTAGTGGAGTGGACGTAATCGAGCATGAAAATAGATTTAACAATATCGTTGTAATCTGTCAGGACAGCCTGAATTTGATTGACTCGGTCAAAAGAGGATAATTTTCTGACAATGGTACTCTGAGAAGTGGTTTTGAGTGCTAATGAGGCCATGATTCTCTGAAAAGTTCCCCAATGGTCAATAAACCGTTGCTTATTGACTTGTCGATAGGGTTTAATGAGGTATTTATCGGGATAGTGTTTTGTAGGATGGAAACTTACCAGTTTTTCTACTTCCTTTTGAAACCTCCGATAGCGGGGAGCGAACTGATAGCCAAAGCAATCAAGGATAGCAAAATTGACTTTGTTTGTTCCGTGTGAATCGGTGGAGTGGATAGCAGGCTGAATATTAGTGCTATTATTGTACATCAAATCAAATACATAGTGGCTTTCATGTTCATTTGACCCAATGATTTTAGCATTGACGGGGATATGGTTGACGACCATAGTGTTGAGCGAAATACCCTTTTCCAAGCCAAAATATTTGGGGGAATATCGAGCATTGATAGTGTCAAAACGAGAGGAAAATTTCTGACCATCACTACTCGAATGAAGCGTATCAGGTGCTATATTATAATGTGTGAACATAGACAGTTTAGCCGTCGCATCGGCAATTACTTGATTAGCTTGCTGTAAAGTTTCAGCACGGATAAAATTTTGAGCAGTTCGATTGAGGTGGTTATATGAAATATCAGACCGGGCTGCCATATTGCCTATGCCGTGATTTGTACCCAATGCCAATAAACAGGCCCGAAGCATGGTAGGGTCAACCTTTTTTGTATTTCCCTTATGGAGGATATGTTGGAAATTATTCATAAAATGGGTTTGCTCATCGACCCAATAAAGTAGTTGAATAATACCTATAACAGGTAGTTGTTTGTAAACCTGGTGATTAGCGGTCGACTCCTTGGCATTGTAAGTCAAGAGCCATTTGAAAGTTCCGTCCGCATTGTTTTTGATGGAGATGCTTTTGTTATCCCCTTTGGAAATGGACTTATTGACCAGTTTGATCTTGGATTCCAGTTCCTTTTTCAATTCAGCCAATCGCTGCTCAGGCCGTTGCAGTAATTTTGGCAGATCAATCTGGGCCAGGATTTGGTCTTTATTTTCCTGCCAATAAATTAGAGGGATCAGGTCAGCTTCCAAACTCTGGTTGCGAAAGCTGTTTGTGATGAAAACATGTCCTGCCAACAATTCTCGGTTCAGTATCTGATAAAGCATCAATTCATACCGAGCAGTGATCAAGCCGTCATTTTGCCACAAATAGGGTTGTAAATATTTAGGGATAAAATCTTTGTGCAATTCTTCAGCAGGCACACTTTTCAATGATCTGCCCTTTTGCAAAACTTCTTTAACTACGGCAGCAGCCTCTAATACTGAGGATGAAATCGCTTCTGTTTCAAAGTCCAGGTGCAGAAACAAATGCCTCAGATTATAGCTAACCTGCTGCTTGATTTCTTCATAGTGCTCCCATTTGACCGCTATTTCATCCACTCGATTTTTATTGATGAAGTCAGTCAGTAAAAGGATTTTTTCCCTGTCCAACATGTCCAGTGCCATCTTCCGAACGACAGAAAATGGCGTACTGCCATCAATTTCATCGTTGATGAACAGAGCAAGTATTTGGGGAACTTTGCCCAACTGTGCATTGGCATTCAAGTGGTATTTATAGAAATACTCCTTGACCATATTTTTGGCCTGTGATTCGTATTTTCTGACATAGTACTTGAAGGCCTCCACCAATACATCATTGATCCTGCGGTAGCGGTAGTGCAGATAACAGAGCAGAAAAACATACGCCATCCCGTTTTTGAATTGCCGCAGTTGCCCAACCGTGTAATGCTCAGCCAAGGAAGCGTAGTAACGGATATTTTCATTGGAAATATTGAGTTTTTCAACCAGCAACTTTGCTGTTGGATAGAGTGGCTCAATGAAGGCTTTTCTTTTGGTTTCCTGCCTCAATGATTGCGGTTTGAAATTGGGTGTTTCCCAGCCCAACCATGTCAAAATGTACCAACTTCCTGTTTTTTCATTCACCAAATTATCCAAATGAACTTGAAAATCATCGCTCAATATTGCTTGGATCAGTTCTTCCAACCGCTTTCGTTCCGTACTGATAGCCTTTCCGATAATGTGCCGCTGTAAAAAACTATACGCTGGCAAGATCACTTTTTTGTGTTCCAACCAATTCATCAAATCCCGAAAAAGAAAAGTCGGATTAGCAGATAGCCTTGCGGATTGACAAGCCCGCTCAAATAAAGCTGCCCTTATAGCTGCATCCGCAATTTTATACCCCAATAAATCCAGGATCACCTTTTGTTGCTGCAAACGCCGGGGTTTTGTAAGCGTCCCCTCTAAAGGAAGTGATTGATGAGGGAAATAATTTTCCTGCAAATAAACTATATCCGCTTGAACCTCACCCAAATCAAATTTAAAAAACTGTTGTTTGAATTTAAAGTATGCCAGTTGAAGGATGAAGAAAACCCTGGTTAAAGGCGTACGATAGGTCCGAACTAGTTTCTGTTCAGGAAGCGGCAAGTCCAGAAATACCGTTCGTTGTTTGGCCGTCAATTTTGGTAAACTATAAATCTGGTTGATTTCCTTTTGGGAAAGAACTCGAAGTTGTGTTCCCATCGTCTGATTTTTTAAGTGTGTTACAAATTGAACAAAATTGGTATACTGACCGAAAACTAATATTTTTGTCCATATTATAATTAATGAAGTAACTCTTTGAGAATCAGGACTCCAAAAACAGGTTTTTCAGATGGGTTTTTGTCCACCCTAATTTTGAATAAGAAAAATGAGAGCTGCACTTTATGCCAGAATATCGACTTACGATCAACAGACGCTTTCCATGCAATTAAACACCATGCAAGAGTATGCCCTCAACAGAGGTTGGTCAGTCGTTATGGAAATAGAAGAAACTTCTTCGGGAGTGAAAAAACGAGAGAAAAAAGAGTTCATTCTTCAAGCTGCGAAACGTAGAGAGATTGATGTAATTGTGGTTTGGAAATTGGATAGATGGGGACGCTCTTTGGTGAGTCTGATTAATGAATTGCAAGATTTAAAGGTACTTGGTGTTGGTTTCGTTTCCATTACCGAAGCATTAGACTTTACAACACCATCAGGAAAAGCAATGGCAGGAATGTTGGCCGTATTTGCTGAGTTTGAAAGAGATATATTAAGGGAACGAGTCAAGGCGGGCATTGCTCATGCTCGTGCTAAAGGTAAAAATCACGGTAGACCTAAAACGGCTGCTCTGAAAGCTGACAGGGTAAAACAGATGTATAAGGATGGACTCAATAAATCGCAAATTGCCAAAGAACTAGGTATCAGCAGAACTTCCGTTCGCAGAGCTTTAAACGAAGCAGCAGTTAAATAATAATTACAATGCCATTCTCATATACGAACCGACAAGGTAAAACTCATTATTTCCGAGCCGTTCCGACTAAATCAGGAAAGTATCGATACTATGTGACTACATCAGATGAATATCCGAATCTGATAGAGGATATTCCAAATGGTTTTGAAGTCACAGAACTGCCTGAAGAAGCTAAAGTCGTAATTCGGAAAATCAAATCTGTCCACATCACTCAGGAAGAAAAAGAGATTGTTCATGATGCCATCGAGGAATTCTCTGCCATTAGGGATTTTTTCGTCCATGCTGAAGACGATTATCTTTCTGTTTATCATTCTCAATTTAGTTCTACAGGAGGACAGGCAGAAAGCCTAAGCCGAGAGGAAGCCATTGAGTATCACGGAAAAGGCATTGAACGTTGGATGCGATTTTTCACTTCTCTCCGATTTCAACTGGTGGATAAAGAAAAACGGTTGTTTCAAGCCGAACGGGTTGTCTTTTTAGGATTTTATGGACATGATTTCCATCCCGTCGGTATTATCGGCTCAATTGAAGATGTAGCCAGAGAGTACGGCCAACATTTGGGGCGGGATTCCTTTTTTGACCTTGTACCTCATGGTTTTGAAGAATAACCTCGAATGATAAATTGGTGATGGGCTTTACAATATTTGCCATATTACAATTATTTCGATGTTTTACCGTTTGGTCGCTATATTGATGGAGACCCATCTTGCGCTATCTTAACCGGGAATTCTGCTAGATAGTCTTTTAGCATAGGTACGTAATCAGCTTTGTCTAAGCGGGGATTTGGTCCTTCTGCGGAGACTAAAAACATATACATGCTTTCAGACGACATGGGAACGAAACCAATTTTACTTTTTCGACCGTAATAAATATAGCCGGTATCGAGGTCCTCATGCCTTTTGAAGGGGTAACGCCAAACGGACAGCCCTACATAACGAGGGTGTATTTTACCAAAAACTAGGTCTCGTATTTTGGATTTGACGCCATCGGAAGCGATAAGCAAATCGTAAGTACCTTGACTACCATCGGTAAAATTGACCGTTACGGAATCTTCATTATTTTTAATTGACACAACGGTGATCCCCATGCGGTATGGAATGCCTAGTTTTTGCGCTTCTTCAAACATTACCTCATGCAGAATACGTCTGGAAATACCATTGTGACTGGGATATTTACCCATGGAAGGAGCGCCGGCTAGGCCTATAGAATGTCCACCAGCAGTAAACATTTTCACCTGACCATAAGGAAAACCACGCCGCATGGTTTCATCCGCAATACCAATTTGATCCAATGCTCTTAAGGCATTAGCTTGCTGGATAATACCTACTCCGTATACATTAAAGGCTTCCTTAATTTCTATAATTTCAGTTTTAATACCTGCTTGTGCTAAAGCGATGGCAACGGATTGCCCCCCAATTCCACCACCGACGACGAGTACTTTTTTAATTCCTGGCATAGCTGGCTCGTTTATTTTAGATAAAGTCTTTTGTTTCAGGAGTTCTAACCGTCTTCCTCCTTTTCCAATCTACTCTCAACAAACACTATCACTCATGGATTTTCTTTGCGATCCAATCGTACATATTAAAGGTCTTTGTAAAGTCATCAATTTGGCAATGCTGTGAGCCACTTTCGCCGGCCGGGATAACTTCCAGTACGTGTTCAGAAGTGAGATGTTCGTCGACGCGAAGCGCATGACTCACAAAATTTTGCTTATCATCTGCCCCGTGTAGGACATAGGTCGGCATGGAAATTTTTTCGGCAATTCCTCCTTCTAAAGTATAGCCCTCCAGTTTTTTGCGGGCCTCCGTCATGCTTTCTACCCCCATGATATGTTGCACAATTTCGGCTAATGGATGGGTGTCTGGACGCCCTGCCCAAACTTCGTAATAAGACCATACGGCACCAAAAATCATACATACTTTAAAGCGGGGTTCAAAGGCGGCACAGCGGGCAGCCATATAGCCACCCATCGAAACGGCTCCCACGCCAATCCGAGCAATATCCACTTCGTCTTTAAGGTTTTCAATACACCAATCCAGGACCGCCGTGCCTGCTACATTGAAGTCATGGCGAGAGTGAATATGGTTCAAACGAAGGGCAGCTCCCTGTCCGGGGCCGTCCATAGCCAAGAGTGCAATTCCTCGCTCATTCAAGTGCTGACCAATACCGAAGTACAGTTCCTCGGCCAGACTATCCAGTCCTCCAAACATCATCAATACCGGCGGGTTTTTGACCTCTTGTGGTTTGAATAGGTAGCCTGGTAAAAAGGAGTCTTCAAATGGCACTTCTATTTGCAATACCTTTTCATCAAAATATTTAATCGCTCGAATGAAAGCTTCTCGCGCTTTCACATAGGTCGGGATTTTTCTATCATCACTGAGGGGCATAAAAAATTCTGCAGAACGTAGATAATTAAATGCTCGTAGATAGGTTCGACGAGCAGAAATAAGACTTCCCGCTTGCTCAAATTTTTCTGCTAACTCATAAACTGGATTCCCCATTTTCAACCAGGCCCCATTGATAGTTTCTCGATTGTTAGGGTCTATATCGCCTGCCACTTTTAAAATCTCCGCAAATTCACCTCCACCATAGTGAGCTTGTGTTAAAGCTCTGTTCACTTGGTAAGAAGGCATGTATTTTCCTGGGAAATAATGCCACATAATTTTTGTTGAATTGATGTTTTTTGAATAAGATACTCGACTTCAGACTTTCCCTAAATATCTACCGGCTTGACCACACCGTCCGTCAATCCTAATTTTTTACCCTTGGCCATTTCTGCAAAAGGATTGACACTTCCCCATGCATCATTCGGATTGTCTTTTAGGTAATGCACATCCTGATGATCAGGAGCGAAAACTAGTCGTGCACAAGCGTAGTATTCAAATAAAATTCCGCTTCCAGGATCTTGTATATAGATGAAAAATCCTTCATCCGCTTTATGGCGAGTGGGTGCTCCCATCACACTCTTATAGCCCTTTTCAATGAAATAGTCTAAGGCTAGCAATACTTCCTCCCGGCTGTCTACATTCCAGCAAATATGATTGAGTACGGCTTCATTTTCGCCAATATTAGGATCGGTGAAAACGGCGATGTCATGCGAAAGATTGGCGATAGTCCAGAGGCCACCTACCGGAGGAATATCATTATTGATGCGTATTTCATCCGGGTTTTTCAAGCCCATGCCTTTCCAAAATTCCTTTTCGGCTGCGTATTTCCCCTTCGCTACCATATACGTCACATGGTCAAATCGACGAGGGTTGGCCCCTTTCAATCGGTTACTGGCATAGCGGTCAGCATAGACACTACCTCGTTCGCCTTCTTCCCTGAGCCATACCACGTCCCAAAAAACTTCGTGCATATGCCCGTCCGGAGAGGTAAAACGATAAGCTTTGCCATGTCCCAAATCCCCTTCATCCCAGCCTATTCCAGCTCCAATTTTCTCCAAATACTCCACCGCATCCGTTAAGGCTTCAGGACTGTCAGCGCGCCATCCTAAATGGCCCAAACCGCTCTCCTCGCTTTGTGTTAGTTTTAAAGTGTGATGGAAGTAATCTCCCCATGCTCTTAGATAGACCGATTGCGCTTCTCTACCGGTTTCATCCATGCCAACGATATCTCGGAAGAATTCTACTGATTTGTCTAGGTCCTTGGTCAGTACCTCAATGTGAGCGAGTTGAGAAAAATAATGTGGATTCCGTGCCATAAGACTAATATTCAGATCTTTATTTTATAAAATGTACAGTACAAAATTAATTATTCTAAAAAGAGATGGGTATGCATAATTATTCTATTGGTATGCAAAATCAATCCACATTAAAGATGGAAATGGAATTTGAAGTAAAAACGAGCGCAAGTGAATAACTTAGAACTGCTATTTCCGATGCCATTTATGGGGATAAAGGGTTCATCAGATCTGCTAGGATAATTGTTTTCTCATGCTTAACTTTGAGGAATGGCTAAAAAGCTAGACATACCTAATCTTCATCCGCAACAATTTGATGATTTCTTGTTTGGTGACTGGAAGCCCACTGTCCAGGGTATTTATTCCCGATTTCACATTGCTCGAATTGAGGATTACAAAAACTTTATCACGCTTCCTGTTTTACCGCACAGGCGGTCGATTTATTTTTTCTTTTATGTTACACAAGGAGGGGCCGTACGAAGTAAAAACCTGAACCGCTATGAAGTAGGAGAAAACGACTTATACTGCCTACCCGCCTTCCAGATTACCTCCTTGGAAGCCATGTCCAAAGACATCAAGGGGTTTTATTGTCATTTTGAGCCAGAGATATTTAACCAAAACCAATTGAACGTTAATATCGAGCGGGACTTCCCTTTCTTTTCTATCATGGCAGAACCATTGGTGAAGGTAATCGCGGTGGACCGGGTAAGCCAGCAACTCGAACTGCTCTACACTGAATATAACCACCATGAAATGCAGCGGGAAAAAATCATCGCTTTGCATCTCACCACCCTGCTCAATGAGGTCAATTTTGACTATTCCGAGCGGCCTCTTTCTTCCTCTAGTGCAGCCTCCATTCTCACCCAACGATACAAAACTGCACTTTCAGAAAATATTGGCCAGATAAGAAGGGTCGTTGATGGTGCCCATATCCTGGGGGTTTCTCCCAATCATTTGAATAAAAGTGTGAAGAAGGTTACGGGGAAATCAGCGCACGAACTGTTGGTGCATATGCGGGTGCTGCAAGCAAAAGTATGGCTCAAACAGACAGATCTGCAGATCAAGGAAATTGCGTATAGACTAGGAGAATTTGAGTCTAGCGATTTTTCCAAATTCTTCAAAAAAATAACCGGCCAGACTCCTATTGAATACCGGAACGAGAAAAGATAAGGACTTGAGTATTGGTAGTTATTTAGGGGCACCCTCCTATGGTTGGACAAAAATTGGAAGTGTAAAGTCGAAAGTGCGAAACCTTCGTATTTCGCCTCGGTCCACATCCACAGTTCTAGCTTGGAAGCGTACACCGATTAAGTCCCACTTTTACTCATAGTTATACAAGCTGAATCGCTGAATACAAACATCATTAACAAAAGAACGGATATGTCTACCTTGATGGGTCTGATCACCGTTTAAATGTCGATAGACCACCCACTTTCCAGTTTTAAAATGGCCCAAGTCGGTTTTAAGAATACCTACCCTAGCATTAGGGGCTTTCAAATTTTTCATGGTCAATGAAACGCCAAAGCCAGCATAATGGAATTCATTATCGCCGGTTTGGACAATGATGGCGGCAGCGGACTCCCACTCTTCTGCTGCTGCATTGGGTTCCCACCCCAAATTGTAGGTATGCCGGGCTTTAAACTCATAATCTCCCAATACAAAAGTTACTTCACTGACCTCTTTGTCCAGCAATACCCCTTCTATTCGGTTTTGTCCTCGGTACTTATCCAAGAGGGGCTTGATCTGGTGAATAATATCATAGACCTTGCCCAATTTCTCTCCTTTGGGACTCAAAGGAGCATCGGGAAATTGGTCTATAGAAAACGGCGAGAAGCCCAGCCCTTCATAGTGACCAATGGTAAACAAGGCTTTGGCGGCCACGGTATTGTCAAATCTTTGTTCTGGTACAAGCAAAGGATTTCCCTGCCTGACATATAGGTCATTCCAATGTTTAAATCGCGGATTATAAAAGTCTGGGGTATAGAAGTCAATACTGGGACTGTCTCTTATACACATCTCCGAGCCCACGAGACCGAGGCTGATCTC
>OJCB01000986.1_pt1 | contig 10088 bp, 6 predicted proteins | sample 1591501 | NCBI WGS metagenome assembly OJCB01 (sample SAMN05416813, study PRJEB24817) | seawater metagenome | isolation source: Sea water | place: Canada:Atlantic | collected 2013-07 | reverse complement strand
ACGAGATCAGCCTCGGTCTCGTGGGCTCGGAGATGTGTATAAGAGACAGTGCTGAGGCTTTCACAAAGTCGCCCACAGGATGGTCTCACACCGAAGCGGCGACTTTGACCACAGCTGCGGTGACAGCTTGGCGAGCTTTGTTTGATTTTAATCCACTTAAACCCGGTGAAACGGTGCTTTTGCAAGGTACGGGTGGAGTCTCTATTTTCGCTTTACAATTTGCCAAAATGGCTGGCGCCAAAGTGATCGTCACTTCCTCCAGTGAGCAAAAACTCGCAAGGCTCAAGGAGATGGGAGCTGATCATGTGATCAACTACAAAAAAGAACCTAAATGGGGCTTTTTAGCCAGAGAACTTAATGATGGAAAAGGGGTTGATCACGTCGTCGAGATTGGAGGCGCTGAAACACTAGAGCAGTCTCTCAACGCGATACGTGTCGCTGGCCAAATTTCACTAATCGGTATCCTGTCTGGACAAACTTGCGATATAAATATTGTGAAGTCTTTTGTGAAACAGGCGAGGCTGCAGGGTGTTCTTGTTGGCAGTAGAGGGCATCAGCAGGAGATGATTAGAGCTATCGAGGTTAATAAGCTCAAGCCGATTATTGATCGTACGTTTGCTTTGCACGAGATTGTTCAGGCATTTGAGTATCAAGAGACGAATCAGCATTTCGGAAAAATTTGTTTAGAGTTTTAATAAAAAAAGCCCCGTTAAGCGGGGCTTTTTTTTTCTGGCAAAGGCAGATCAGAAAGTATATTGCATACTCACCTGACCATTAGCATAAGCCTCATCACTGTCACCGCCAAACTCCACATCTACCACTAGCGTGAGCGAGCTTTTTTCTGTTCGTACATCGCAGCATCAGCACGTTCAATCATTTCATCCAGTGACATATCAGTCTGATAAGAAAAGGATGCAACTCCCGCGCTGTAGGCAATTTTGTATGGTTTATTAATGCTCTGGTTCATCGCTTCAATAGCATCATCAAACCGGTTCAGAACGGCATCAATCTGCTCTTTGTCGGTATCATTTAGCATAGCGACAAATTCATCACCGCCCAAACGACCGATGACATCACTATCCCTAAAAACGTCCCGCATCACATTAGCGAATTGCGTCAAAGCAAAATCACCCTCGTGATGGCCATACTCATCATTAATCGGCTTAAACTTATTTAGATCAAACAAGATGATTGTCATCGACATTTTTTTACGAAGACAGACGTTTCGGCTATGTTCTGCCAAACTTAAAAAGCCGCGTCTATTCGAAATCAGCGTCAACTCATCCAACGTTGCTAGTTGAATGGAGTTGATCTCTTGCTCGATCATTGCCCCTAAATCTTCTAATAGTTGCTGATCTTCTTTATCTAGCTCTTTTGGCTCACCATCAATCAGGCATAAAGTACCCAGATTGATGCCTTGTCTAAGTTTTAGAGGGTAGCCGGCATAAAAGCGAATATTAGGAGCATCGGTTACCAGCGGATTATCATAAAACCGTTCATCTTCAAGAGCATCGGGGATGATAAACAGACCATCCTGATTGATGGCGTGTCCACAAAATGAGATCTCTCTTGGTGTTTCAGAAGCGTCGATACCTTGAGCAGACTTAAACCACTGACGGTTCTCATCAACCAGACTGACCAAAGAAATAGAGACACCAAACATCCGTTTAGCCATTCGAGTGACGCGATCAAATCGCTCTTCATGAGAGGTATCTAAAATTTGAAGGGTTCTCAGAGCATGAAGTCTTTCTGCTTCATTTTTTGGTTTTTGCGGTTTAATCATTCTATTCCCAAAAAAATTTCCAACCTTAAAATCTTAACAGATAGTCATGGCTAATACTGTTAACTTATGAGCTCCTCTGGTTATATTGAACGTATTTAGGTATGCACAATGGATGACAACACCAATTTCGAGAACCAGGTTTAATTTCCAAATTATCTACGCTAACTCGCACCGATTACAGATCTACGTATAGCAATTTCAAAAGTAGCAACGATAGGCACCACAGTGACCGTTATTTTAGTAATGTAATACCACATATCGCTCCCGCTATTTCTTCGATCGCTTCTCGCTTCGGCTATGTAGCAGCAGGTACAAGGCTGGTAATACAATGAGTGTCAGCAAGGTTGATGAGGTAATTCCACCAACAACGACCGTTGCTAGTGGTCTTTGTACTTCTGCACCCGTACCTGTGTTCAACGCCATGGGAATAAAACCGAGACCAGCAACCAATGCTGTCATCAATACCGGACGCAGGCGTTGCATTGCCCCGTTTCTGACGGCGATGGTCAACGTTTCACCTTTGTCACGCAGCTGACGGATGAATGACAGCATCACAATGCCATTCAACACAGCGATGCCGGAGAGGGCGATAAATCCTACCGCTGCTGAAATTGATAGCGACATATCCCTGAAGAGCAATGCCAGAATGCCACCCGTTAAGGCTAAAGGGATCCCAGTAAAGACTAATAAGGCGTCTTTGACTGACTTGAAGGCACTGATCAAAAGACCCAAAATCAACAACAAGGTGATGGGCACGACAATAGATAGCCGCTTGGTTGCAGACTGAAGTTGCTCAAACGTGCCGCCATAATCTACCCAGTAACCCGCAGGCATACTGAGTTGCTGATTAATTGTATTCTGAACATCAGAGATAAATGATCCCAGATCACGCTCTACAACATTGGCTGAAACCAGCACATGACGCTTACCACTTTCACGGTTGATCTGGTTCGGACCAATATACGTTTTGATATTGGCAACTTCGCCCAGTGGTACGTATGAAAGATCAGGATCTTCACTTTGTGTTAAAGCAACAGGAAGTTTCGACAAATAGTCAATGTTCTGCCGTTTGTCATCGGCCATTCTGACTACCAGTTTGAAGCGTCTGTCACCCTCATAAATCAAACCCACATCCTGGCCGCCGATGGCAGTCTGAACTGTCTGCTGCATATCACTAACGCTAAGTCCTAACAGAGCGAGGTGAAACCGATCCGGTTCAATAGACAGCATAGGGAGGCCTGTGATTTGCTCCATACGGACATCGGCTGCACCGTCAATGCTGGAAATGAGTTCAATAGCAGATTCACCCACGACTTTGAGTTGCTCCAGATCATCACCATAGATTCTGACAGCAACATCGGCACGTACTCCGGCTATTAACTCATTGAAACGCATTTCGATAGGTTGCGTGAATTCATATTTATTGCCGGGTACGGCTTCGACCGCCTTACGCAGATCGGCTAGAAATCCGGCTTTGGATTGCGTTGGATCCGCCCATTCCGACCGGGGTTTGATGATTAAAAAAGTGTCGGCTACACTCGGCGGCATGGGATCCGTTGCAATATCAGGTGTACCAATTTTGGAGAAGACACGTTCAACTTGATCGAATTGTCTAATGACTGATTCCAACTGGTTCTGCATCCCTACCGCTTGTTCAAGGCCTGTGCCACTGATTCGAAGTGCATGCAGGGCAACATCACCCTCATCCAGTTTGGGTAAAAATTCGGTTCCCATGCGGGTTGACAGGCTTCCGACCCACACAACAAATATCAACGCTGCCAGACTAACAATCAGGGGGAGTTTCATCGCGAAGCCCAGAAACGGGCTGTAAACCAGTCTGGCACCTCGCATCAGAATGTTTTCTTTATGCTGTATGTTGCCACGCACGAAAATAGCGACAGCAGCGGGCACAAATGTCACGGCTAAGATCAGCGCGCCTGTTAATGCAGCAACCACGGTAAAGGCCATTGGCTCAAACATCTTGGCTTCGACGCCGCCAAGGGCAAACAAGGGCAAGTACACCAACATAATGATCAGCACACCAAACACCGCCGGGTTGAACACTTCCCGAGTACTGTCAGCCACTTCCTGCAAGCGCTCCTGCAAGGTCAGTATACGGCCGACACGTTGCTGAGCAATACCCAGTCTGCGTAGTGCATTTTCGACCACAATGACGGCACCATCGACTATAAGACCGAAATCAATTGCACCTAAACTCATCAGATTGCCTGATACCCGGTTGCTGACCATTCCCGTTACCGCAAATAGCATGCTGAGCGGAATGATAAGGGCGGTAATGAATGCGGCTCTGAAGTTACCCAATAAGGCAAATAGCACAACGATGACCAGCAGCGCACCTTCAAATAAGTTTTTTTGAACCGTGGCGATGGTCTCTTCGACCAGTGTCGTACGGGTATAAACTGCCTCTGCTGTGATCCCCTCTGGCAGACTACGGTTTACCTCGGTGAGCTTTTCAGCCACTGCTTTAGCAACTACACGACTGTTTTCACCCATCAGCATAAACGCTGTACCAAGCACGGTTTCTTTACCATTTTGAGTGGCTGCACCGGTACGCAGTTGTTTGCCTAGCATGACCTCAGCCACATCACCGATGGTGATGGGCATGTCATCGCGTTTGGTGATGACCACATTGCTGATATCTTCTAACGTTTGCAACTGGCCCGGTGAGCGAACCAACCATTGCTCGCCGTTGGTTTCGATATAGCCAGCTCCGACATTCTGGTTATTGTTTTGCAAAGCTTCAGCAACATCTGCCAGAGTCAGTTTGTAGGCAATCAACTTGACTGGATCGGGGGCGACCTGATACTCACGTTCAAAGCCACCCACACTGTTAATTTCTGTCACGCCCGGCACTTTGACCAGTTGTGGCCTGACAATCCAATCTTGAATCGTTCTCAGGTCTTCCGCTGAATAGGGCTTGCCATGCTCATTGACCGCGTCCTCTTCAGCACTAATGGCATAGGTGAAAATTTCACCCAGACCACTAGCGACAGGCCCCATCTCTGTTTCTGCCCCCTGTGGTAACTCAGCCCGAAGAGATAACAAACGCTCACTGATTTGCTGACGGCCAAGGTAAATATCTTTGTCATCTTCAAACACCACCGTAACCTGAGACAGGCCATAGCGTGAAATCGAACGGGTGTATTTCAGATCCGGCAAACCTGCCATTGCTGTCTCAACCAAGTAGGTGACACGCTGTTCAGACTCCAGTGGTGAATAACCGGGCACTTCAGTGTTGATCTGCACCTGTTTGTTGGTGATGTCCGGCACAGCATCAATAGGTAGTTTGTAGGCGTTATAAACTCCCAGCCCTGCGATCAGCAAGGTCAGGAACATCACCAGCCAGCGCTGGTTTATCGCAAAGCGAATAATGCTATCAATCATGCTTTGCTCCTAGTGATCGTGGCTGGCGCCGTCTTTCAAGACTTCCGCCTTGAGAAGATAGCTGTTGTTGGTCACATACTCAGTCCCTGGTTCGAGTCCACCAGTCACCTCGACATAATCATTATCTTGGCGACCAAGCTGCACCATTCTGACTTCGAATACGTTACCGAATTTGCCAAATACGACAGGCATATCACGAAAAGTCTGTAATGCTGAGCGTTTGACTGCAACGGCTACCTTGGCTTGTTCAATAATCACTTTTACCTTCACATGCATACCTGGCCGCCAGTCACCATCGGGGTTAGCGATGGTTGCTCTGGCACGAGCGATGTGGCCACCTGTCATCTGCGGAGAAAGGTAATCGAGTTTAGTTTCGACCGAATGATCACCGTGTAGATCACTGATGATAACGGGCATACCTTTACTGATGACTTCAATATCTTTTGGAAACATCGACATTTCGACCCAAACGCTAGACAAATCGCTGACCTCAACCAAAGTACCGATGTCGGTATGATCGCCGCTTTTGACTGGGCGAAGTGTCACCTCGCCAGCAGCGGGGCTGGTGATTGAATAGTTCTGTAGGGTTTGTTGATTACGAACAGTTAACAGACGTTGCCCTTTTTTGACCTGGTCGCCGGTTTCGACATCAACTGACTGCACAATACCGGCATAAGGCGCGTGAACATGAAACACCTGATTTTCGGCTTTAGCGACAATGCCATAGACGGTATTAGTTACCTTGATCGTTTTTTCGCCAGCCTTTTCAGTTTTAATCTCAGATAGTTCCTGTAAGCGCGGTGGAATTTCAGCTCGTCCTTCAAAGCTTTCAAAATGCCAGTGATAGTCATTGCCGTTGTATGTAGCGTTAATTTCGACTTCAAATGAGTGTGGCTCAACGATTTCTGCATCACCCAGTAGGTAGTCCATCTCAGAATTAAAATCGATCAGGTCTTGTTGTCCGCCTGTGCGATTAAGGTTCACGGTCAATACGACGAGGTCCGGGCTTATAGACTCGCCATCCGTTGAGTATGGGTAGATGCGCATTTCAGGTGGGATACCAGATTCAAAAATGGTGATTTCCAGATTCAAACCATCACTTTCTAGTAATCTGCCGCCGTGTGGGCCTTCGGCCGGTTCTTTATGAGCGGCATCGTCGTGGCCATGTCCATGGCCTCCAGCGGCGAACAGTGGCGCATGAAATAACAGCGCCAAAATAAAAAGGTAAGACTTCATAATTTATTCCTTGTGAGCAGCCTGTGGCGCAAGTTTGCTTCCACTCAGGCGTTCTAATTCGAGAAATTGGAGATGGGTGGCGTGTTGTGTTTCGATGCGTTCGCGTTCAATGCTGAACAATTCATTCTGCGCATCGAGCCATTGCAATACACTGTATAAGCCCAGTTGATAACCGCGTTTGACCTCTGCCAGCAATGCGTTCGCGACCGGACGCAAGTCACTATCAACCCGTTGCAGCTGGTTCAGGTTATTCAGCATGGCTGAGTGAATGCGTTCAACTGCGATCTCAAGGCGAGTTTTTAATATGTCCTGACTGACCAATGTCTGCTGATGCATTGCTTGAGCAGAGGCGATATTGCCTTGATTTTTGTTCTGCCATTGCAGGGGCATAGAAAAATTGAATACCAAGGCATTATCATTACTCGCTTCAAAACGTCGGATTCCAGCGCCAACAGTGACGTTGGCCTGACTTTCGGCTTGCGCCAAAGCAAGTTGGGCTTCACTGATTCGTATCTGAGTCACGCTAAGCATGTAGTCAGGGGTTGATTGGATCGCCTGGTGAATCGCGTCTAGCTCAGGCAATGGTGGTATTAGACTTAAACTCCCTTCAACTTCGCTGAAACCCGGAGTTTCAGCCCAATGCGCAGCGAGTACATTCAGTGAGTGAGCATGCTGGGCCTTGAGTTCGGATTGTTTAGCTTGTGACTTAGCCAGGCGTAATTGCATTCGCATCACATCTGCTTTACCGACGACACCTGCACTGGCCCGATGTTGAATAACTTCAACTGCTGCCCGTTCCGCTTCAATCCGTTGACTGTTCCAGCTCATGAGATGTTGCAGCCGAAGTGATTGGTAATAATCACGCATCATGCTGGCAATGACATCCAGTCGCTTGACTTCGTACTCACGCTGTATCGCAACAGATTTGCGATCAACAACATCAACACGCTTTTCTCGTTTTTGGCCAAGCTCAATCACCTGGCTTAATGACAGCGTCAGTTCATGTCCCGCCAGAAAACGGTTGTCACCGGTTCCGAATGCATTTTCAAGATCGGCGTGTAAGGTCGGGTTGGGCTTGAGTCCAGCCTGTAATGCTTCACCTTCGAGTGCACGTACATGGTAAGGGTAAAGCTGCAATGCAGGGTTTGCAGTGAGGGTTCGTTTTACCGCTGTCGATAAATCAATGGCAAAAGCCAAACCCGGTAATGTCAATAATAGTGACAACGCCGCGCTGCAATATGCACGACGGTTTAAAAGTTGTAATTTCATAATCCATTCCCATAAAAATACCTACGCAAAAAGCGTCATAACGGTAAATAACAGAGCAGGATTAAGCGTTAGGTGGCGGGAGTGGCGGGGAGTAGCTGCGTGAAATAAGCTGCGATGAGTAATCACAACTGGCCAGAGTTAAAGTGCGTATTAGCGACGGTGACTCGAACTCAACTAAATCGCCAACGACATGTAAGTTGAAGTGGTGGGCATGATCGTCTTCATCATCATGGCTATCAAGGTGGTGTTGGTGAGCGTCTGGCTGATTTGTACTGTGAGATTGATCGTGTTGATGTTCACCAAGGTGTAGAAATGCCGATGCGCTAGTCGAGAAGACCATGCATAGGGTTAGCATTAATGACAGTAGTTGGTGACGTTTCAACGATTTCTCTAGCGTTATTGGTTAATGAATCCTAGCTGGCTACTCCTAAATAAGCAACCAACAGAATTTAGGACTATAGCTTGAGGGAAAATATCCCCTTATTCTGACAAAGTTTAAAGAATCGCCGCCGGTCGATTGTTTGTGAATTAGAAGCGATTCAGTCTGCCTGTTATAATGCCGACCCATTGTCCCCGTAGCTCAGCTGGATAGAGCGTCCCCCTCCTAAGGGGAAGGCCGCAGGTTCGACTCCTGCCGGGGACGCCACTCAGTTGGTAGTCACTGACGCAGATAGAAACTGAGCTAATTTGTTGGCACTCACGTAAGCTGATTCAATGCGCCCTTTGATAAAGCCGTCACCACACACAGCTATTTGATCTTTTTTATCTACTAGAAATGGATTGCCTGTTTGCTTGGGGGCGTTGGCATACACCCATCTCTTGACATCACTATGAGCGATATCGTCCGCTGTGATTTGTGTAATGTCGGCGAGACACTTGAGCATATGATTTTCCACATGCTGTAGATCTTCATTTAAGTGTGCATCTGCCCATGCATTAGTGGCATGCACCACAATTGAAGGCATTGTTGACCTTTCAGGTTTACTGCTGTTTTTAGATATCCAACTGATGTCATGGTTTCTGACCAGTGCAGCATTAAACCCGATATCCTGTTCGTTTTTTAGTGCCACTCGAAGCGCGAAACAGGCCTGCATTGTGATTTTTGACAACGTGCTCTGAAAGGCGTGTTCAACAGCGAGGAGTTGACTGACTTGTGGTGGCGGCATTGTTAAAACAACCCAGTCATACTCGCCAAGTTCGATATCGTCTTGGAGAAGTTGCCAGCCACTCGTCGTCTTTTTTAACTCTGTAACAGGGGTTTCGTAATGCACGGTGAGAGGTTCTGCTAGCCAATTTCCAATAGCTGACATATTGGGTGTGCCGACATAATGCGGATAACTCTCATCCCAGTCTCTTTCGGAGCAAATATCGGTGTGGTCAAACTCAATGAAATGACCATTCCAAATGCCGACGACCCCTATAGACTGCATTTCATCAACAAAAGATTGAAAAGCGCTGGTTTTAGCGGTAAAAAACTGTGCACCGTAATCGAAATCTACGCCACCAATGACTTTGCTGGTAACGCGGCCACCTGGGCGATTTGCTTTTTCGAATAAGGTGACGTTGAACTGCTCTTGAAGTTTGTGGGCTAGGGTCAATCCACTGATACCTGCCCCGATGATGGCTAAACGTGTCTTTGGCATCGTGAGTCCGAGTTGATAACTTCGATTGTAATGAGATTAATCAGATACAAAACGGACTGAGTTTAAGGGCTAAAGTTCAGCGATGAGCATGTATTGTCAGATATAGAGTGTGATGTCTGCTTCACTGGCGAATTCTAGAAAGGTAGCCGCGCCGCCTGAGCTGATTCCATCAACAAAGTCTTCGTGTTTGAAGTCAAACAAGTCTACCGTCATTTGGCAGGCTATAAGTTCGACGCCTGATTCAATACAGATCTCGCGTAGTTGCTCGACACTGGCGACCCCTTTCTTTTTTAGCTTACGCTTCATCATCCAAGTGGCAAAACCTTGCAAGCCTGGTAAAACCTGCACAATGCTAGGCACAGGGACGGGCATCGGCATAGCGGGGTTACCCAGTGGTGAGACTTTGAGTGATAATTCCTTGTTGAGCAGTTGTAAGCCATAAAAAGTGAAAAATATTTTGGCTTCAAATCCTAATGCAGCAGCAGTTGATGCCAACAGAAAAGGGGGGTAAGCACCATCTAAGGTGCCTTTGCTTGCAATAATGGCGAGTTTTTTAGGCATTGCTAGCACCTTTTTCCAGAATAAAATGAATTTTGCCGTTGGATTCAGATGTCTCAACCAGACTGTTCCCCGTCATCTTGCAAAACGCAGGGATATCTTTGTTAGCTCCCGGATCTGTTACGATGAGGTGAAGGCGCTGACCAGCTGTCATCTCGTTGAGTGCTTTGCGTGCTTTGAGCACGGGCAAGGGA
>OJCB01000983.1_pt1 | contig 10119 bp, 6 predicted proteins | sample 1591501 | NCBI WGS metagenome assembly OJCB01 (sample SAMN05416813, study PRJEB24817) | seawater metagenome | isolation source: Sea water | place: Canada:Atlantic | collected 2013-07 | reverse complement strand
CCTCTTCGTCGGCAGCGTCAGATGTGTATAAGAGACAGCCGATACGTCTCATGATGGAAAAGAGACAAAGTTTTGATCCAGCAAACCGACACCTTCGCATATTTCAGCAGACGGAAAATGTTGTTCAAAAACTGGTCAGAGATGCGGATGAAATCCGCGACCGAGGCTTTATCCATCAGGCTGAGCCAAAACTGATCCCCGGACGATGGTCGACTAACAAATCCCATCCGACTCTCGACCCCGGTCCCTTCATTGAAAAATCAGCAGATTACCGCGAAATATTTCGTCACGACCTGATCGGTGAATTTGATGTCCCACTGGCAGATCCCAATCCGCGATCACGAAAAATCATCGAGAACGAAAAATGGACAGCCTGGGAAGTCGTTCTTGATGTCCACGATGGATTCTTCGCCTGGGGCGTTTTGCTTTTGCCCAATGATCTCAAGTCCGGAGAGAAACGCCCGGTCGTAGTTTGCCAACACGGTCGAAACGGAGTGCCTCGCGACACCATTGATAACGATAAAACTGCATATGGTGATTACGCAGCCAAGTTAGCAGAGCGCGGGTTTATTACTTTTGCCCCCCACAATCTTTACCGCCACGAAGATCGCTATCGCTGGCTGGACCGAAAAGCTAACACTATCGGGTGCACACTCTTTTCTTTGATTACTCCGTCGCATCAACAGATCCTGAACTGGCTCAAGACGCAGCCCAATGTCGATGGCGATAAGATTGCTTTTTACGGCCTCAGCTATGGCGGCGAAACGGCGGTGAGAGTTCCCGCTCTGGTCGAGGATTACGCTCTTTCAATTTGCTCCGGCGATTTCAATCAGTGGACGCGAAAGGTCGCGGCCACTGATTTTTCCAAAGGATTCATGAAATCCATTGAGTGGGAAATGCCTTACTGGAATCTCGGAAACACTTTCGACTATTCAGAAATGGCGGCGCTGATTTTCCCGAGACCATTCATGGTGGAACGCGGACATCACGACGGAGTGTCCACCGACAATTGGGTCGCTCACGAATACGCAAAGGTCCGCTGGCTCTACACCCAGTTTGGAAAAAGCGCCCGCACTGAGATCGAATATTTTCAGGGAGGCCATTCTATCAATGGAGAAGGAACCTTCCGCTTTCTGCACAAGCACCTCGACTGGCCCGAGCCGCCGGAGTAGAACGCCCGGGAGCTCAGGAAGATAGTATCCTACTTTTCCCCTCGACCTGTCTTCCCGCCAGCACTGCTCATCTCACCCCGGTCAATGGTCAGCAAACCACTGTCGATCAATTCGAGAGCAGATCCCACTCCTTCGTCAGCGTAGTAGATGGCCCACGACTCTTTTCCCTCCTCCAGTTCCTGCTTCGGATACCCCATGAGTTCGAGCAGTTGAAAGGCTGCAGGATACGCATTGTCAATCTCGACGGCATAGATCAGGGGAGGCTGATCCGGGATCGACTCGTGAGCATCATTTTCCTGATTAATTTCCACTACAAGACGATACGGCATCGGGTTTTCCTTGTCCCCCGGGAGAATGTAGTCAGCCGGATCAAAGGAACTGTTCTCTGTCGGACTGGAAACAGCATGCACTTCCATATCACCGCCGGACTCCTTCTTCGCCTTTTCGTATTCCCTGCGTTTGTAACTCCAGTAGGGAAGAAATTTCTCCGTGTCCACACTGTTCGAACCCAGCAAGGTCTTGATGTGATAGAATGACTGGTTCTCCAGCCAGATGGCAATGCGCGGTGGATTTTCAGGATCAAACGCGCCCCCCGTTCTGAGGGTCAATGTCATCCGGTATTGCGGATCCGGATCGTAGTGAAAGACCATACCGTCTTCGCTCGTTTCGAAACGCTCCAGGGCCGGTCCCAGATTTTTACTCAAGCCGATAATTTGTTTCACCGGACCGGGCTGTAGAAGAATCACCCCGGACAACCCGACGGTAATCACGAGTGTGATCCAGACCGTTCGGCTATGGAGATAGCCCTTCAAGGGCCGAATATTATTTACTACATGCAGGATCACAAGAAGGACAACGAGGAAGCCAATGAGAGCGTGTAGCCCAACGATGTGGAGGGAGAATGGACGCACGAAGGCAAGAATACCCGAAACCGCCAGCACGACGAAAGTCAGTGCCGTAAGCAATGTCGTAAACCTGCGGCGAAAACTGCCGAGATTTGGCTTCGAGGGTTTAGGCATCTCCGGGGACGATTGCATCGTGATCTCGCAATACCTGATGAATTTGCTGAAGAGACACTTCAAACGGAGTGGTGTTATTTTTCGCCGCGAGGGTGGCGGCAACTCCCGCTGCCTGCCCCATTCCCATGCAGGAAGCCTGAACCCGAAGCCCTGAATTGGCCAAGCGGTCACTGCACACCGAGCGACCCGCCACGATAATATTGCGACTCCCTTTAGGGATCAAAGCTCCCAGAGGAATAGTGGGAACCGTCCCGGGTTTGAGCGGCTTGGGCTTCACCCCGCTTTTGGTATGCAGGTCCACCGGATAGAAAGCATTGGAAATAGCATCATCAAACCGCTTCCCTGAAGTGTAGTCATTCACCGTAACCATTGTTTCACCGACGATACGGTAGCTCTCGCGAAAGCCAGTCTCGGGTTGCAAATGCATCAGCTGTTTTTTCTCTTTGCGAACCTTTGCCAGAACCGAGCGTCGACCGGTGACATTGGCAAGTGTCGCGGTACGGGAATTCGTCGAATCAGCACCATGAACATAAAGCCGGTGGACCTGTTCACGCCCCGGCAGATGTCCTCCTCCGATTTTAAAGAGCATCGAGCCGGGCTGCCTTTCCTCTTCTCGAAGACGAGGGAAACCCAGCATGCCGACCACCTCCGCCCCGCCGGAGCAATCGATAATCTGTTTGCAGAGAACACGACGCCGGGTCCCGAATCCCACGCAATCCACCTGCCAGCCATCGGGCGTCTCTGCTATCGATTGCGGGAATTCGTAATAGGCAATCTGGACACCGACGGCTTCGCATTTTTCTTCCGCAAGGATAGCGTAGAGAAACTGGTTCACGTAAATCTGATTTTGCCAGTGCCGTTGCGGCACCTTGGCAAAATCTGGAAACTTTCCGCCATCCAGCTCCACGCTTTCCTTAACCAGTTCCCAACCGATCCCGGCAATAATTTGTTTCCCCCAGGCATCGAACAAGCCGGGAAAAGCGACACCTCCTGTCGTCATCGTGCCCCCGAGCTGACTGTTCCTCTCGAGGATTAATGTGCTGGCACCGGCGCGTCCCGCCTGGATTGCTGCAATCGTTCCGGCGGTGCCGCCTCCGACCACCAACACATCTACTTCAGTGGCAAGTTCCGGCTCGTGATTCTCTTTTTCATCGGCTCCAACTGCGACATGGGTAGTCGAGGCGATCGCCAGTCCTGCCCCCGCACTCCCCAGTATCGATTGCTGTAGGAATTTCCGCCGCGCGGTTGATTGGTCCGTGTCTTTCATAAACTTAACTTTGGGAAGATGACATGCGGGTTTTTACTCTGTCAATTTGATCGAAGAAATTCAGGATGCTGAATCCTATCGTCGAGAATCATTTCAGGCTCCTTCGTTCAATTGCCTTTGGGCAACCAGCGCACTGCATCAATAATCACAAACCCGTCCACGTTCTTATTTGAAATCGTCACCTTCCCCGATTTCTCAAACCGAAAGGTTCCGACGGAAGTGAAGAGACCTCCCACCGCAGGAGACTTTCGTTGGTTTACCGTCGCTCCATCTTCGCCATCGGCGTGTGCAATTTTCACAGGAACATTGGTGGCTCGGTTCCCATTGATAGAGTATGCGATCTGCACATCGTATTCTCCGGGAGTCGGCAGAGTTGCTGAAAATTCAGCGAGGGCATTCCCGTCTTTTGTGCCTCCGTCATGGTGATACCCCTCGTGAATCCCTTTCTCCAGACTCGACCGCGTCCAGGGCCCCGTGAGCTTCGCCTTTGACTCATCGACAATAATTCCCTGAAGGGAGCTGATCGCGGTGTAGTTCGCAGGAGGTTTCGGAGGAGCTATATAATCGAGAACCTGACTATCCGCTTCCAGCCTTGCTTTCAGTTTTTCGTAGCCGACTTTCTGAACCGCGATGCCTTCATCGATCGCCATACTCGCGGCAGTTGCAGCGGACTGACCGAGCACCATGAAAACCGGTTCCATCCGGATTGACCCAAAAGCCATGTGAGTGGCCGACAGACAAACCGGGACGAGAAGATTTTTGCACTCAGCCTCTTTGGGAACAATAGACTGATAGCTGATCGGGTAGGGTGGAAATCCACCAACCTCAACATCCCCCTCATTTTTGGCAAAACCGTCGGCAGTCACATATCGCTGGGTGTTGTGCGAATCCATCGTATAGGCTCCCATGCCAACTCCATCGGCGACCTTTTCTTTCTGCTGACAGTGATTCTGCGTCATCACAAAAGCGCTCACCATGCGACGGGCTTCCCGAACGTAGAGTTGCTTCTGCCAGCCCTGCCCCTCAGTGAATTCATCTTTGCACATGCCCCATTTCGCAACGCCGTTCCGAATTGGATCAGGTATACGTGGGTGATTCGCCAGCGTCCACATCAGACCCTGCTGATACAAAAGGTGTCGCCGGGCAATGGCATCCCTCCCCGCGTAGCTCGCTTCAGGGTAGTCATAATTCTGCCCGATAAAATCAGTCGAAAACCCAGTTCGGTTGTTGGTGTCTGTTTTTCGATTCGGCATGGATGAATTGATCCACGGCATCCCTTTCTCACCGGCTTCGAAATTTCGCAGCAACAATTCATACCATTCCTCCTCATAGCCTTCGGGCTTATGAAACGGGATCCGGTTTTCCGGATGATCCGTGAGACACATCCGGTAGCAATAGGCCTGAATCCGTTTATCAGCGCCGCCTTCCTGCCCCGGTCCCACAGGATCGAGAAAGGGCAAAAGTCCGCTTTCGGGATCACCTTTCACCCGATAGGGATCGACGCCTTTCACGAAATTGTGATACCTGTCCATCTTCGTTTGGACGCCGTTGAGTGTTTCTCCGTATTGCGCATTGGCCTCACGACCGAAGGTGTAACTTACTCCCGCCGCCGCCATCAAATCACCTTCATAGGTCGCATCGATGAACATTTTTCCGGTAAATACCCGCCCGGATTCCATCGTGATTTCAGTGATCCGCCCTTCATTCACCTTCACTCCGGATTTCCGGTTGAGCGGTTCTTTGTGAACAAAATTCAGACCCGTTTCAGCGATCCATTCCCGATACACCTCCAGTGCAGCACCCGGCTCGAAGGTCCACATGGTCGCCTCCCCTTGCGCGGTCCGAGTTTGACCTGAGTCTTTGTATTCGTCCCGTTTCTCCCATTTCCAGGATTCCTGTTTTTCGTAGTGTGCCGCGATCCGTTCGTAAAACTTGCGGGACAAGCCCCCGATCACCTGCTTGTTCCCGATATCCGTTTGCCCGAGACCACCTGTTGTCAATCCGCCCTCTCGATCTGTAGGCTCAATTACAAGCACGGTCTTCCCCATCTCGAGGGACTGAATACCGGCAACGATTCCCGCACTCGTACCACCATAAACGACGACATCAAAAGATTCCGGATCGGCGGCTGACAAGTTGAAGCTCGTAACAATACCACTCACGGTCAGCAGAAAGAATTTTTGAAATTTCATCATCTCCCACCAGACTAGCGGCATTCAATAGTGATTCCACTTTGGATTCGTTCGCGAGCAGTCCGTATAGACGTGGAAAATGATGTGTCCAAACTGCCTTCCGGAAACCTCATTCGAGAGGGTCAGCCAATGCCGTCCCAATTCCGGTCGCCCCGTATCCATTACCACAGTAGAAAAGCCGCAGCTTCGAGCCCTCGCGAACGACATGAGGGTATTCGACCATCTTATTTTCCCATGCTGCTTCACCGGGTGGAAGCGCAAGGTTTTCATTTGGCTTGCCGCGATTCCAGATGAGCCCGTCCCGGCTGCTTGCTTCGCAAATTGAGTAAGCACCATAGCGCGTGCCAATCCCCGCATAAATCGCCCGCCAACCGTCCTTCACCGGCCACACATTGAGGGCAATGGTAGCCGCATCTTCATACTCCGCCTCCGCCCGCGGACGCAAGACGACACGCTTATCAGTCCAGGTGATGCCATCGTAGGAATGAGCTACCACCGATTGTTTTGCCTGATGTACCTGAAGTGTTTTCCCCGGTCTTCCCGTCGCCAGGGTGTAATGCATCCGATAAAGAATCCGCCCGTCGCTTTGTGGGATTTCGATAATCGGTCCACCACCGGCAATCCCCTTGTTGTCGGGCCATTCCGGAAATCCATCGCCCCGCAGCACGACATTCCCGGTCTTTTCCCAATGCACCAAATCATCGCTGACAGCCAGACCAATCCCGGTGAAAGCTTGCAAGCCGCCACCACCGCTACCTCTACCGGTGTAGTAAAGATGCCACTTATCGCCGATCCGATGGACACAGGGCAGAACGCACCACAACTCATCGAAATCATCTTTTGCTCCGACATCGAACAATGAACCGTGCCGCGTCCACTTTGTTACGTCATTGATCGGGCAGGTCGCGAGGCATATGCGTTGTTTTCTTTTCGCATCCGCTCCGGAATAAAACAGCCAGTATTCCCCCTTGTCCTTCCGGGTAACAACAAAGGGATTCATACAGCGGTTCCGATCAAAGTCGTTATCTCCGGGAGGGAACACTGGATTTCGAGAATCCCTCTTCCACTTGTGAACCTGAAAACGCCCCAATGCCCCTCTGTCATGAACAGGTTCACTGAACAATAGATTGGGCCCGCCATAAGACAGCGCACCGACGGCACCCGCCTTTCCTAACAAAGTTCGCCTGCTGATCATTCAGGAATCATTGGAAACTTCTCAAATGAGGTCAATCTCCGAAACTTCAGGAAGGCGTGTTCAGTCGATCGTGATGGACTCGGTTGCTGTTCCACACATACCTCTGATAACCAACCCACCGATCCAATGAGAAGAGGACAATTTTACTATTTCAAAATCTTCCGCATTTTCTCCAGCAATCCGTCATAGGGCGGACGGGCCGCGAAAACATCCTTTATTAAATACCGCTTCGTTATCGAGCGTGCGTAGCTAAAAGCCTCGAAGCCCGCTTCGCCCCGATATCTCCCCATCCCGCTATTGCCAACTCCACCAAAGGGAAGCTTCAAATTCGTCGCCTGCTTCATCGTGTCATTGATCCCGACAGAGCCCGAGGGAATAGCAGCGATCACTTTTTCCTGAAATTTCTCATCCCGTGAAAAAAGATAGAGCGCCAATGGCGAAGCCTTTCCAGTAAACCGTTCCAGCAATTCATCGAGATCGTCGTAAGCAATCACTGGCAGAACCGGACCAAAGATTTCTTCCTGCATCACAGGGTCATCCCAATCAGCTTCCGGTAAAATTCTCGGAGCCATCCAATCTTTATCCGGAACATCTTCGCCAATCTCAACTACCTCTCCGGATACCAAATTTCGAATTCTCTCAAAATGGTTCGCATTGATGATCCTTGCTAAATTTTCCTGACCCGATTTTCCGTACCACTCCTCCAAAAGCGCTTCCGCCTTCTCCACAAATGCGGCACGAATCTCATTCGGTATGAGCACGAAATCCGGAGCCATACAGGTTTGCCCTGCATTGAAAAACTTCCCCCCGATGATTCGCTCCGCCGCTTCGACTAAATCGATATCTTTCCCCACGATGCAGGGACACTTCCCTCCCAGTTCCAAAACCACCGGGATTAATTTTTCTGCCGCAGCTTTCGCAATAATTTTACCGACCTTTCCGCTTCCTGTGTAAAAGATAAATTTAAAGGGCTGAGTGAGGAGCTCCTCAACCACCTCTTTGCCCCCCTGAACAACCGTGACGTGCGCAGGATCAAATGCCCCGCGAATTATCTTGGCGAGAAGATCAGCGGAAGCGCCCGCCATTTCGGAAGGTTTCAAAACCACACAATTCCCTGCTGCCACCGCAGCGATCAAAGGACTGAGTGAAAGCTGGATCGGGTAGTTCCAGGGAGCGATAACCAGAGAGGGCCCCAAAGGCTCCTGTCGAACCTCGCTCCTTGCCGGGAGAAAATAAAACGGATTTCCCACTCGGCGCGCTTTCGCCCAGCGATTCAAATTTTTGATCGTGAATCGGATTTCGCTGAGCACAAAGTAGATTTCCGCAAGGTAGGCCTCCACTTCGGGCTTACCAAGATCCTGTGACAAAACGCTCAGAAATTCGTCGGTATTCTTTTGAATGGATTCTTCCAAACGTCTCAATGCCGTCTTTCGAAACTCAATCAAACGAGTTCCACCAGCCCGGAAAAAAACTTCCTGAGACTTCACGACCTCGGGGATAGATCTGTTTTTTCCAGTGGACTCCATATCGGGCATCGCAAAAAGTATCACGCAAGCTGCTGAAGTCGCGAATTGAAACGGAAAATCAATGCAATCCAATCGGAGCGTTCAGACGTATCAAAGTTCAAAATAAACTCGACTTACTGCATCTCCAGCCCGAAACATAACCTTTCCTCGGCTCTCTCTTCGTTATCCCATTCCGCAATGTCTACTCCCGAGTCACGTGCGAAAGCAGTCCAGCAGTCAGCCGATGCTCCTGCCAGAGTCATTATTGTGGGCGGAGGTCCCGGTGGTGTCGCCAGCGCACTGCTCCTCGCCAGTCGCGGAATTAAAGTCGATCTCTACGAGAAACACAGTCGAATCGGCGGAAGAACCGGAGCGATTGAAGATCGCGGATTCAAATTCGACATTGGTCCTACCTTTCTGATGATGAAGCCTCTCCTCGATCGAATCTTCGAGGAAGCAGGAAAAAAGTCGGAAGACTATCTCGATTTTATCAAGCTCGACCCGATGTATGAACTCCGGTTCGGAGACGAAACGTTTCGGGCTTTCGACAACAACGAAGATACCAAAGCCGAAATCGAACGGCTCTTCCCCGGGCAATCAGCGGGAATGGATCTCTTTTTAAAGAAGGAAAGGCATCGGCTGGAGAAATTGATGCCGACCCTGCAAAAAGATTTTTCCACCGCAGGGAAAAGGCTGTCTCCTTCCTTACTTCCGGCGATTCCCCATTTGTCCCTGGGCAGTTCGGTCTTTGATATACTCAATAAGTATTTTACCAACAAAGACCTGGCGATTCTTTTCGCCTTTCAAAGCAAGTATCTGGGAATGTCAGCCTGGGAATGTCCCGGTGCCTTCTCCATGATTTCCTACATGGAACACGAGCACGGGATTTATCATACTCTCGGCGGGCTCAGTGAGATTCCAGCGGCGCTAGCCAGAGCAGCCGGGGATTTTGGAGCAAATATCCATTTGGGATCCCCTGTGAAAAGAGTCTTAATCGAAGGGCGAAAGACCAAAGGAGTTGAGTTGGAGAGCGGCGAAAAAATTGAGGCCGACCACGTCATCATCAATGCGGATTTCGGACACGCGATGGGCAATCTCTTCCCCAAAGGCTCCCTGAAAAAATACACTCCCGAAAAGGTGAACAGCATGAAATACAGCTGCTCCACCTTCATGATGCATCTCGGTCTGGATAAAGTGTACGACCTCCCCCATCACACAATCGTTTTCGCAAAGGATTACCGGAAAAACACTGACGAGATCTTCAAGAATTTTCAGGAGTCTGACGATATTTCCTTCTACGTGCGCAACGCCAGTATTAACGATCCCACAATTGCTCCCGAAGGTAAATCGAGTCTCTATATTCTGGTCCCCACTCCGAACCTTGAAGGCGATATCGATTGGGATGAAGCTCAGCATAAATACCGAACCCTCGTTCTCAAGGGACTCTCTGAGCGCCTTGGCATCGATGATCTCGAAGACCATATTGAGGTGGAGTATCTTTTCAATCCGAAGACCTGGGAGGAGGAAATGGGTGTCTTCAAGGGAGCGACATTCAATCTCTCTCACTGCCTCAGTCAGATGGCCTTTAACCGCCCTCGAAACCAGTTTGAGGAATTCAAGAACTGCTACCTCGTGGGAGGAGGCACTCATCCGGGGAGCGGTCTTCCGACGATTTTCGAATCGGCCAGAATTTCCGCAAATCTTATTTCCGATTCCTGCGGCTGTCTCTTATACACATCTCCGAGCCCACGAGACCGAGGCTGATCTCG
>OJCB01000981.1_pt1 | contig 10129 bp, 11 predicted proteins | sample 1591501 | NCBI WGS metagenome assembly OJCB01 (sample SAMN05416813, study PRJEB24817) | seawater metagenome | isolation source: Sea water | place: Canada:Atlantic | collected 2013-07 | reverse complement strand
TCTACACTATCCTCTTCGTCGGCAGCGTCAGATGTGTATAAGAGACAGGAATCAGTGTCCAGCGCGCACCACTCCGGTCAGCCCGTTTGAATTGGCTTTTAAAACTACCACCACCGCAGTGGGTAATCAACTTCAAAGCCGGTAATTGATCACGCAGCGCCTCAGCTAATAAAGGCGCCTGTATCGCTGCAGCATCACCGACTGCGACTAGATAGGCATCGGTTTGAGGTATCTCAGGTAAGGCATCAGTGGCTTCCAAGAGAGCAATCAACCGCTCCAAGCCAATTGCAAACCCGATAGCCGTGGCATCTTTGCCTCCCAGTTGCACGACCAAGCCATCATAGCGACCACCTGCACAAACAGTGCCTTGTGATCCAAGCTGATCAGTTACCCACTCAAACACGGTCTTGCTGTAATAATCTAAGCCACGTACTAAACGCGGGTTAATCTCATAGCGAATACCGACTTTGTCTAATGTATGACAGAGTTGCTCAAAATCAGCTTTTGACTCCGCATCCAAATGATCAATAAGTTTAGGTGCCGCTTCATTCAAAGCCTGCATCTCAGGATTTTTACTATCCAAAATCCGAAGTGGATTGCTATGCAAGCGACGTTGGCTATCTTCGTCTAATTGTTCTTGGTGCGCTTCAAAATACTGAATCAGTTCTTCGCGGTAGGCGAGTCTCGCTTCGGTACTGCCGAGTGAGTTTATCTGCAAGCTAATACCGGTAAGGCCTAAGGCTTTCCAGAGTCTCGCCGTCATCATGATCATTTCAGCATCAATGTCTGGACCACTGAAACCGTAGGCTTCAACGCCAAGTTGATGGAACTGACGATAACGCCCTTTCTGCGGACGCTCGTGGCGGAACATCGGTCCCATGTACCACAATCGTTGCGTCTGGTTGAGCATGCCGTTTTGCATTGCTGCACGCACACAGCCAGCGGTGCCTTCCGGTCGTAATGTCAGGCTATCTCCGTTACGATCATCAAAGGTATACATTTCCTTTTCTACGATGTCAGTAACTTCACCAATAGACCGCTTGAATAGCTCTGTTTTTTCAACGATAGGAAAACGGATTTCCTGATAGCCATAACCGCTAAGTACGGTTTTCATGGTGCTTTCAACTGCTTGCCAATAGGGCGTGACCTCGGGGAGTAAATCGTTCATACCCCGAATCGAACGAATAATCTCTGCCACGATTAACTGATTTCCTTTATCGGAATGACTTTATCTGGTTCTGATTGTTGTTGACGCACCGCAATACGGTTACGAATTTCTTTTTCAAGCTCATCGACAAGTGATTCATTGTCAACTTTATGATTAGGCTTACCATCGACATAGAGCAAGTTCGGTGTTCCACCTGTCAGGCCAATCGCTGCTTCTTTGGCTTCACCTGGACCGTTAACAACGCAACCAATCACGGCAACATCCATAGGTTCGAGAATGTCTTCCAAACGAGCTTCTAAGGCATTAACCGTGGAAATAACATCAAACTGTTGTCGTGAACAAGATGGGCAGGCAATAAGGTTGATCCCCTTATTACGTATACGCAGGCTTTTAAGAATATCAAAGCCGACTTTGATTTCTTCAACCGGATCGGCAGCCAAGGAAACGCGGATTGTATCGCCAATGCCTTCAGCCAATAACATGCCTAAACCAATAGAGGATTTAACTGAACCTGAGCGTAAACCACCTGCTTCAGTGATGCCTAAATGCAATGGCTGCTCAATTTGATCAGCTAATTTGCGATAAGCATGAACAGTCATAAACACATCTGACGCTTTCAAACTCACTTTAAAATCAGGGTAATTAAGCCGATCCAAAATATCGATATGGCGTAAAGCAGACTCTACCAATGCATCAGGAGTCGGTTCACCATATTTCTTTTGTAGTTCTTTTTCTAATGAGCCTGCGTTCACCCCGATACGAATGGGGATGCCATAATCACGCGCCTTATCTACCACGGCACGGACGCGATCTTCTCGACCAATATTGCCCGGGTTGATACGCAAACAGTCCACGCCCAACTCAGCTACTCGAAGTGCGATTTTATAATCGAAATGAATATCCGCCACTAACGGAATAGACACTTGTTTTTTGATCTGCCCAAAGGCTTCTGCGGCATCCATCGAAGGCACAGAGACACGCACAATGTCAGCGCCAACATTTTGTAGCGCTTGGATCTGCGCCACCGTTGCCGCAACATCTGTGGTTTCAGTATTTGTCATGCTTTGTACAGCAACCGGGGCATCGCCTCCGACTGGCACATTGCCGACCATGATTTGACGCGATTTTCTGCGTTTGATGTAAGTTGGTGATTCCATTAGGATTCAACCCCCAAAGTTAATCGTGCAAGGTCGCCTTGCATATGTGGCGTCAGGTCAACGGTTTGATTGTTATAAGTCACTGAAGCCGCCTTGGCTCGTCCGAGTAAAATACTCAGTGGCTGATCACTTTTAAGTAATAAAGATTGATCGGCACGCATCACTTTACTCACCAAGACTTGTGAGTCTGCATTGGTGACTTCTACCCAGCACTCACCGCTAAAGCTCAGTTGTAATGTCGACTCTTCGGTTGAGACTGGTTCGTTAGCTTGCTGGTCAGTTACCGTCATCTGACTATTTCTTTCTAGCGTAGCCGACGTGGAGCTCGCCACTTCTGTTGCTGTGATTTCATCCAGGTTATTAGCTGATATACCTAACTGCTCAGCCGTTTGTTCTGCACTGGAAATCATGGGCTGATTGGGTGATTCAATTGCATCCGAAGGATCTACGATACTGGTGCTGAAGTTATCTTCTTCCTCAACATTATCGATCTCTGCCATTGAGGCTTGCTGCACTACCTGAGTTTGCTGCCACTGCTGGAATGCCAACCAAATAACGACCATAACAGTCGCAATCAACGCCAGCATAAACCAGGGGAACTGACGATCTAGTTGATCATGACCGTGTTGAAATAAATTCAGGCTGGGTTCGCTGGTTTGATATTCGTCATTAAAAACAGCCAGCATTTCATCAAAGGGTAAACCGAGAAACTTCACGTAACTGGCAAAATAACCCCGTGCATAAGTTCGACCATGGAGTTTGTCCCACTGCTGGTTTTCCATATAAGTGACGATGTCTTTGTTTAAGCGCAGTTGGGCTGCAACCTCAGCTACCGAATACTTTTTTGCTTCACGTGCTTGCTGAAGCTGTGAACCAATAGTGGGAGATGTTGTTGCTACAGTAGCGTCATCGGAATGGGCGTCACTCATGAATCAATCAACCCTTGGTTAACCATCTGCATTTCATCTGAGTCAGGAAAACGTGAACGTAAAATCAGGCTGTAACTCGACACAGCGTCTTGATCATTCAATTTGTTTTCCGTTTTTATTGCTAAAAACAGTGACTGGGGGGTCCAGCTAGATGCTTGTTGATAGCGTTGAATATAGGCGCGTGCTTGTAAGTAGCTTTGTTGCTCATAGCTAATAGTCGCCATTTGCAATAGTGATTTTGTCAGCGTTGGCTGGATCTGCAAAGCCTTACGAAAATAAGACTCGGCTTTCTCAGCATCAGGAATACGGTTTACACATAAACCGGCATTTTCAAGCGCCATCGCTTTACTATTGTAGAGTGGATTTTCAACTGCTTTAAGGAATCGTGTCTCAGCATCCTGATAACGGCCTTGTTGGCAAAGAAAAACACCAAAATTGTTCTGGGCTTCTGAGTACTCTGGCGCGCGTTCAACGGCTTCAAGAAAATGTGCTTCAGCTTTATCATCTTCACCTAACCGCTGATGCAACAATGCAATCGTGTTATGAGCACTCGGCAAATTCGGGTTTTGTTTTAACGCTTTTTGCAGCTTCTCTAACGCTATGGCGTAATCACCGCGTTGCATATAGTTTAGGCCTAAGCGCATATTGATTTCTGCCGCCTTGGGATCCGGTGCCACATACTCAGGTCGTGTTCCACCTGTTGTGTTACAGGCTGTCAGCGCCAGAAACACCACCATTAATACCCAACTTTGCACGCCTTTGCTCATCGGTGAAATACAACCTCCTGCTGTTTAGCCATACGTTCGGCACGACGTGATTTATCCTGCACCTCGCCAGCCAATTGCCCACATGCAGCCACGATATCATCACCACGGGTTTTGCGTACAGTGGCTACCATGCCCTGTTCGATAAGGTAATTTTGAAATCGTTTTATTTGATTACGCGATGAACAGGTGTAATCGGTGCCCGGAAACGGGTTGAACGGAATAATGTTTATTTTGGTCGGTAAATCTTTCAGTATCCGAACCAAATCCTTGGCATCCTGCATCGAGTCATTAATACCATCCAGCATCACATACTCAACTGTAATATGACGACGCTGTTGACCGACGACATAGCGTTTGCAGGCGGCCAGCAACTCTTTGATAGGGTATTTTTGATTAATGGGCACGATCTGGTCACGCAGTTCATCATTAGCTGCATGTAGAGAGATAGCCAGGCTGACATGACAATCCTCACGCAGCTTATCAATCATCGGCACAATACCAGAGGTACTTAACGTCAAACGACGCCAGGAAATACCGTAGCCATAATCATCACGCATTAGGTTCATCGCCGTAACAACATTGTTATAGTTGGCAAGGGGTTCACCCATTCCCATCATCACAACATTAGTCACCACACGATTGCCTTTAGGGTCTTTGCCTAAAGCTTCATTCGCAATCCATAGCTGCGCGATAATTTCAGCAGCATCCAAATTGCGGTTAAAACCTTGTTGAGCGGTAGAGCAGAATGTACAGGTCAAAGCACAACCCACTTGCGAAGATACGCAAAGCGTTCCCCTGCCCCCTTCTGGTATAAACACTGTCTCTATCGCATTGCCACAAGACAACTTAATAATCCATTTCCGTGTACCGTCAGTAGAAATATGTTCATGCAGGACTTCCGGTAAACGAATGTCTGAAACGGCTTGTAACTTTTCGCGTAATGCTTTGCTGAGATTAGTCATCTCGGCAAAATCTACTACGCGATATTTATGAATCCATTGCAAAAGCTGACGCGCACGGAAAGGTTTTTCGCCGAGTTCGACGAAAAACGCTTCCAGACCTTTGAGGTCCAACCCAAGTAGATTCGTGCTTTGTGTCATAGCTATCTCTTAGCGAGTACGTGCACAGACTTCGCCATCAGCGAAGAAATAAGCAACTTCACGTGCTGCACTCTCAACAGAGTCAGAACCGTGCACGGCGTTTTCGTCGATGCTTTGAGCAAAATCTGCACGGATAGTGCCCGCTTCTGCTTCTGCAGGGTTAGTTGCACCCATCAGATCACGGTGAGTCAATACGGCATTTTCACCTTCTAATACCGACACTATCACGGGACCTGAGGTCATGAAGCTAACTAAGTCATTGAAGAAAGGACGTTCTTTGTGTTCGGCATAGAAACCTTCTGCCTGTTCCTGTGTCAGATGCATCATCTTTGCAGCAACAATCTTCAGACCAGCTTTTTCAAAGCGCGTGTAGATCTCACCGATGACATTTTTTGCAACTGCATCAGGTTTGATGATAGAAAGAGTACGTTCGATCGCCATTTCATTCCTCTGTGGTTAAGTTTAAGTACAGTAAAATCCATATATTCTATCATTTCTACGACGGCGAATATCAATGTTGTCAGATAAATCAGCAGAAAAGAGTTTTTCCTTTGGATTTTATGGCAAAAGCATTACTATCAGATGACCATTTTGTAACGGACGGACGCTCACTTTGACTACCAACTCAACCTTTACACGCATCGGCTTATTTATCCGCAAGGACGATCCGGTGATGGAAAATGCGGTTGAGCAAGTCAATGCTTTTCTGATGGCGCAGAAGCTCAGCATCGTCTGCAATGAGCCGCTGAGCTTTTTACCTACACTCCCCGTTATACCTATCCATGAATTTCCACAACATTGTGAATTGACTATCGCTATCGGCGGCGACGGAACGCTTCTCTCTGCCTCGCGTGCGCTAGCGGGCACCAACATGCCTATTGTGGGTATCAATGTCGGTCGCTTGGGATTCTTGGCTGATGTGACCTTAAACAATCTGTCACAGCAATTGGGAGCCATTCTGTCAGGCCAGTACCGTGATGATAATCGCTTCCTACTTCAAGCCACCATCAAGGGGGCTAATAACCCCACCAGCATCGCAATGAATGATGTAGTGATTCATGCCCATCAGAATTTGCATATGATTGAGTTTGAAACCCATATCAACGGTAAATTTCTGAACAGTCAACGCGCCGACGGTCTTGTTGTTGCCACACCAACCGGCTCTACGGCCTACTCCATGTCAGCAGGTGGCCCCATTTTAGATGTTGACCTTGATGCCGTGGTCTTGGCCTCTGTCTGCCCACACACTCTCAGTAACCGACCTTTGGTTGTAGCCGCTAGCAGTAAAATTGACATTACCTTAAGTGAAAATAACAGCACAACAGGCATGGTCACCTGCGATGGTCGTCCGGGGCATCTTCTACAACCCGGCGATACTGTGACCATCGAGCGTCATCAAAGTCAGATCCGGCTATTGCATCTTGAAGATCATGATCATTATTCTATCCTTCGAGCAAAACTGGAATGGGGTAGAAAACTAACATGCTAACAAGTTTAAGTGTGCGTAACCTCGCTGTCGTCGAGGACTTGGCTCTAACCTTTGATAAAGGTATGACCTCACTAACCGGCGAGACCGGTGCTGGTAAATCCATGCTGGTTGATGCACTCAGTCTGGTACTGGGAGATCGCGCTGATTCCAATATGATTCGCCATGGCGCCGAACGTGCAGAAGTCGAAGCCGACTTCAGTCTTGAACACAACAGCGTGCTCAGTAAATGGTTAATCGAACAAGAGTTAGATGATGACGAACAATGCCACTTGCGCCGTACGATTAATCGCGATGGTCGCTCTAAAGGCTATATTAACGGCCGAGCTGTACCGCTCGTATTACTGCGCGAAATTAGTGAACGCAGTATCGATATTCACGGTCAGCATGCTCATCAGTCGCTTGTAAGGCCACAAACGCAACGCGAAATTATCGATATTGTTGCTCAAAATAAACCCTTACTTGATGAATTAAAAACAGTACATCGCGAATGGCAGGCCTTACAGCAAGAGCTTGAGACCATACAACAACGTTCTGATGAACAAAAAGCTCGCCAAGAACTTCTGCAATACCAAGTGGATGAGCTTGACGCTTTGGCGCTTACTGAACATAGCATCAATGCCTTGCTCCAAGAGCAAACCCAGCTCGCCAATGCATCGCAACTAATTCTGGCGGCTGAGACAGGCCTACAACGTATTTTTGATGATGAACAAGCCGCTGCTTACGATCAGATCAGTAGCACCTTAGCTGAGTTAGAAAAATTACAGGATTTTGAACCGCGTTTTGCTAGTGCAGTGGAAACCCTGAATTCAGCCATCATTAATTTAGATGAAAGTGCAACCGAACTTCGTCACTACTTAGATCATGTTGAGCTTGACCCCAGCCGTCTTGATGACATCGAAACACAACTATCGCTATTACACGAGCTAGCACGTAAGCATCATGTCGAGATAGAGCAGCTACCTGCCCATTACCAGCAATTGAGTGATGAGTTAGCCACGTTATCAAGCAGTGAGATGCAACAGGCGCAACGCCGGCAGGCTGTGGAAGAGAAAGAAAAGATATGTCGTGACTTATGTGAAAAATTACATCAGCGTCGAGAAAAAGCCGCGAAACCATTGGCAAAACAAATTACCGACTCTATTCAGCAGTTAGCGATTCCAGCTGGCAGGATAGAAATTCAGGTTCAACGCTACAGTGATAATCGCATGACTGAAACCGGTGCTGATCAAATTCGATTATTAGTCGCAACTAATCCCGGCCAACCAGCCGGAGAACTGGTCAAAGTCGCATCGGGTGGTGAACTTGCTCGAATCAGTCTAGCCATTCAAGTAGTGACGGCCGGTAAACGTAGCGTTCCGACATTAATTTTTGATGAAGTGGATGTTGGTATTGGTGGCAGTGTAGCTGAAGTGGTCGGTCAGCATTTGCGCAAGCTGGCAAGCAGCCAACAGGTTATCTGTATTACACACTTGCCTCAGGTTGCCGCACAAGCACACCACCAACTTCAAGTGAATAAGAAACACCTCAAAGACAGCACCCATATTGAAGTGGATAAACTGGACAAAGTACAGCGTATTGAGGAAATTGCCCGAATGTTAGGCGGCGTTAACCTGACCCAGAAAACCCGCTCTCACGCTGAAGAAATGCTGGATCAGGCACAACAATAGTCTTTTACTGCTCTTTTTGACACACCTTGCAGACGCCATAGATGTACAAGCTGTGGTCAGTCATTTCGAAGCCTTTCTCTTTTGCTATGGCTCGTTGACGTTGTTCAATCACATCATCCATAAATTCTTCAATGCGATTACAGCGGACGCAAAACAGGTGGTCATGATGACTGCCGTCTTCTAGTTCAAACACGGCATGACCGCCTTCGATGCTGAGACGCGATACCAATCCTGCCCCTTCAAATTGAGTCAGAACACGATAGACTGTGGCAAGTCCGATTTCCTCTCCCATCTCCAGTAATGCCTTGTAGACATCCTCAGCGCTCATATGTCGCAACTCAGATGTCTCGAGGATTTCCAAAACTTTTAATCGGGGTAATGTGACCTTAAGTCCGGCTTTTCTTAGATCTTGTCTTTCCATTATTATTGTTGCCTCGTAGAAATGCTGCGAATAGAGTATCATCGCAGACTGGTAATCAACTACAGAAATAAATACTAAATGAAAAGCTTCGTCGTTTACAGCCTTTCCTTGGCCGTTCTCTTATCTCTGTCCGCTTGCAGCACTGATAAAATCCCTGGTGTCTACCGTATAGATATTCAGCAAGGCAATGATGTTACGCAAGAAATGATCAATCAGCTTGAGCCAGGCATGACAAAAAGCCAGGTTGCTTATGTCATGGGCACGCCACTGTTGATCGATACTTTCCACCCTAACCGCTGGGACTATATTTACAGCTCGCAACCGGGTGGCGAAGACCGTGAGCAACGCAGAATTACCTTATTGTTTGATGATGATGAAAAACTGACTCACCTTGAAGGTAATACTCGTACTGTTGCGAGTCGCGCGGATCTACCTGAACAAGAGCGTCAGGATAAGAATGTGGTTGTACCTTTAAACGAAAAGAAAACAGGTTTCTTTAACGGCTTTATGAACTTTGTAGGTCTCGGTGGTGACGACGATGTGGAAATCATTGAAGACGATGATACCGACGAAGAAAATCTTGATAATAAAGCAGAAGCAGATAAAGCCATGATGGAAGATGCTGATGCTGAGCTAGAAAATAACAACGATACGGCTGACACAGAACAATAATAAAACGGGCGCTTAACAGCGCCCATTTTTTTACCTTACCCTAGGTATATTATTAAGGCTGCTCAAATTTATTCGACTCAGGGTTATAGCAGAGCAACTCGCCGGCTGCTAAATCAAAATACCATCCATGCAGTCTTAACGAACCAGCCTCTACCCGCTCGCGAACAAAATCAAAGCCCATCAAGTTTTGTAGCGATACCAGTATCGCTCGTTGTTCACAGGCTTTAAGCTGTACGGCATTACTCTCAGTTGCGTGATGGACCTTAACCCATTCTTTAGCCTCTTGGGCAATCGACACCCAGCGATGAATAAACTGGGAATCATTCAAATCATCACTTTCCCATAAACCTTTAATGCCACCACAGTTGGCATGTCCCATTACAATAATACTTTCGACTTTCAATGCAGTAACCGCATATTCAATCGCAGAACTGGTGCCGTGATGGTGTTGATCTTCTTCACAGGGTGGAACAAGATTTGCTACATTACGAACAGTGAAGATATCACCGGGATCACAGTCGGTAAGAATCGCAGGATCAACTCTTGAATCACAACATGCCACCATTAACGTTTTGGCGGGTTGCCCTTCTTTCATGCTTGCATAAAGTTTTTTGTCATCACCAAAGTAGGTTTGTTTGAAGCGCTTAAAGCCTTCCAGAAGTGTGTGTGTATTTGCCATGATCGTTTTTATTGTCTAAGAAAAGTTAAAAAAGGATTTGATTGTCGTTCCTGCGCCAAAGTCGTCACCGGTCCATGGCC
>OJCB01000978.1_pt1 | contig 10146 bp, 6 predicted proteins | sample 1591501 | NCBI WGS metagenome assembly OJCB01 (sample SAMN05416813, study PRJEB24817) | seawater metagenome | isolation source: Sea water | place: Canada:Atlantic | collected 2013-07 | reverse complement strand
CGTGGGCTCGGAGATGTGTATAAGAGACAGGGCCCAGACCATGGGCGCCACCCCTCCCAAGTTGCTAGAAACAGCTCAACATTATTTGAAGATATTGGCGAATGAAGAACAGAAGTTTGAGCAAGCCTTGGTAGCACAGAAGCAGAAGCAAATCGGTAGCAAGGAGCAACAGATTAAGAAGTTGGAGGATATCGTGACGACTAAAGCGGCTAAAATAAAGCAATTGACGCAGGAAATAGAAAAACACCAGCAACAAGCTAATAGCCTCAAAAAGGAGATTAGCGGTGCAACGGTGAAAGTCGAAAATACGAAGAATAACTTCATTGCATCCTACCAAACGCTGGTCGATCAGATCAACAGCGATGTCGAAAACATGAAGAAATTCCTAAAATAAATTGTAATATAATTAACCAGAAGATAATAGATGGATACGGAACAAATAAAGTCTAAGTCGTTTTGGCAGCGCCCAGAAGGGGTAACCGGCATGATCTTTTTGGCTGCGATGGTGATTGGTGGTGGGGTCTTATTGACCAGTGTTTTACCAATTCTGGTAGGCCTAGCCCAGAATGTGCTTTACCTAGCGGGTATGCTGGCGGTATTGGGTGTATTGGTTTATATGGTACTCGACCCTAAAATGCGCAATCTCGTATGGTATATGTACAAAGGCGTAATGCGTTGGGTAACCGGCCTATTTGTACAAATTGATCCTATTGGGATTCTAAAATCTTATGTAGATAACCTAAAAGGGAATCTTCGCAAGATGAATAAGCAGATCAGCCAATTGAGAGGGCAAATGCATAAGCTCAATGAGGTGATCCATAACAATAAGAAGGATATCAAAACTAACCTTACACTCGCCAGTAAGGCTCGATCCAGTAATAAGGAAGCTATTATGATTCTCAAGTCCCGAAAAGCAGGGCGTTTGAGAGAATCTAATGTGCGCTTGGAGGATTTGTACAAGAAGATGGAAATCTTGTATCGAGTACTCACGAAGATGTATGAAAATTCCCAGATCCTGATGGAGGACATCAAGGACCAGGTGGAGGTAAAAGAACAAGAGCGCAAGGCGATTCACATGAGTCATAATGCGATGAAGTCTGCGATGAGTGTCATTTCAGGTGATCCCGATAAGCGAGCGATGTTTGATATGGCGATGGAAGCGGTAACCGAAGATGTGGCGCAGAAGGTAGGAGAGATGGAACGCTTCATGGAAATGTCTTCTAGTTTCATGGATTCGGTCGACCTTCAAAATGGCATTTTTGAAGAGGAAGGATTGAAAATGCTAGAAAAATGGGAGCAAGAAGGTGTTTCTCTGATTTTAGGAGAAGAAAAGCAAAGTTTGCTGACCCAAGCCAATGATGAAGCCGACGTGCTAGACCTGGACTCTCCGGTGAAGGAACCGATACGCCAGACTGGGCACCGCAATCAATATGACAACTTCTTTGAATAATAATTTAAAATTCTAGAAAACCTACTAAAGGTGAAGCCACCCCATATGGGATAAGCGTAGGGATAAGAAATGAACGCCAAAGCGATCAAATATCTTCCTTGCACCGGCATATAAGTATTCACCACTAAACCAAAATCATGGCTAAAAGACTCACAACTTTTTCTAAATTATTAATCGTGTTTGCTGTTGTTGCAGCAGCATTCTTCGGCTTCAACTACTTGCAAAAGAGTGGTATGCTGGAAGGTGTTGGTGGAGGTGAAGGAACCACCACCGGACAAAAAACTGATAATAAAAAAGAATTTGCAAAGGATGATGATGTAATTAAAATTGGTGTTGTAACCTGGGGCGGATACGCCGGCGGGCAATACTTCAATGAAGGCTTCCAAGCCAGTACTGCTTCTCGTTTTTATCAGGATCATGGCATCAAAGTAGAATTTGTACTGAATGATGATGTGGATGCTTCATTGAATGCCTGGAAAAGTGGCGATATTGATTTGCACTGGTATACCATTGATGCTTTTCCTACTATTATGGAAGGCTTAAAGGATTTTGATCCGGTTGTATTGTGGCAGGCTGATTGGTCACGAGGTGGTGATGCTGTAGTGGTCCGAAGAGGAATCAATAGTGTAGGCGACCTGAAAGGGAAATCAATCGCTGTGGCTGAATTGACACCTTCTCATTCTTTTCTACTTTGGCTGTTGGATGCTGCCGGTATGAGTATCGATGATGTCGATATCAAGCCGCAAGCTTCGGCTATTGATGCCGCTGCTGCTTTCAAAAGTCAGCAAGTGGATGCCGCTGTAGTATGGAGTCCAGATGACGAGCAAAGTATTCGCGCGGTTGCAGGGGCGAAAGTATTAGAAAGTACACGCTCTGCCTCCAATATTATTGCCGACGTATTTTTTGCAAAGAGAGAGTTTGTAGAAAACAATCGGGATAAACTCCAAAAAATATATCAAGGCTGGATGATTGGTGCTGCAGAAATCAACTCCAACCCGAAAGCTAAAGATAAAGCAGGCGATATCCTTTCTGAAGGCTTGGGAATTCCACGTTCTGATGCGATGGCTGCTATCAATAACGTACGCCTAGTAACGCACGGTGATAATCAAAACTTTTTTGGTTTGAACCCGTCCTATAAAGGGGTTACAGGAGAAGCATTATACAGTCGTATGACTATGGAGTATAAAGCATTGGGTTTTGCCAATGATGCGGGTAACTGGCGTCGTGTGGCTTACCCTGGAGCGGTACAAGCAACAAGTATTGGTGGTGCGATCCACAATGCAGAGGGGACTAAAGACTTCACCAAGGTAACCGAAGCTGAAGGTGCGGGGAAAGAAGCGATTGCTACCAAAGCAGTCAGTATTAGCTTCCGAACGGGAGAATTCAAGTTGGATGAAAATGCGAAGTATATCATCGATCGAGAGTTTGTGGATATTGCCAAAGCTTTTGGGAATGCACGGATTCGTATCGAAGGAAATACTGATAATGTAGGTTCGAGGACTTCTAATATTGCCTTGTCTAAAAAGAGAGCTCAGTCTGTAGCCGATTATTTAGTATCGGAACATCAGATGTCTCCCAACCGTTTTATTGTGATTGGTAATGGACCTTCCAAGCCGATCGATACGAATGACACGGCTGATGGCAAAGCGAAAAACCGTCGTACCGACTTTGAGTTGATTCGCGAATAAGCGCGCGGATTAAATCGAAACAAGCAGGAAGGGTAGAAAATGGATTTGACATTTTCTACCCTTTTTTTTGCGGTTAAGAATAAATTGGGGACATTCGTCTTCAATAATCATTGCCAACACCATGCGATCAGATTGGAAGGGCCTTTTGGCTGTCATATTTATTGCGTTAGCCTGTATTTCCATCCGTTTTGAAGAAATGTTGGACTTCCCTGATTATAAGGTCATCGAAGCATACGGGGATGGATTGAAGGCGTATACGGTGATCTACTATCATGCCCAATATGATAGTACTTACTCTCATTACGAAGGGATGAATTATCCTTATGGAGAGCATGTGGTACCGGCAGCTACCCAGCCTATTCTTTCTACTACCATCAAGTTTATTTCTGCGAATTTTGTCGACATCACGCCCTACACCTTCCATTTGGTGCATCTCATGATGTTGTTTTCGATATTCCTTTGTGCGCTTTTTGTGTACTTGATTATGCGACGCTTGGAGTTGCCGGTCTGGTATAGCATCCTGATTGCAATTGGCATGACTTTTTTAGCGCCGCAAATTGATCGGATGTCTTCGCACTATGGCTTAGCGCATCCGGCCGTCATCCCGGCGGTGATTTACTTTTTAATGCGATTTGATGAAAAGCGGCATTGGCGCTGGAGTGTGTATATCATGATTACGGTCTTTTGTTATTCCATGATACACTTCTATTACTTTGCCATCTTGACCTTCTTGATTTCCTTCTTCTTTCTCTTTCATTTTCTACAGGACTTTAGTTGGAAACGATTTCAAGAATGTGCCTTCCACTATACGATACAATTACTCATTCCCCTGTCCTTCTTTTTTGTGTGGATGATCCTCAACGATCCGATCCCAGACCGGGTCTCGGTGCCATGGGGTTATTTGCACTATCGAGCCAAGTGGCATGGGGTGTTTGTTTCGCTCAACCAACCTTACTTTCGATGGTTTCACCAGCATGTAAAACCTTTTGGGTGGTTGGATTTTGAAAATATGGCTTACTTGGGCTTAGTAGGGGTAGGTACGACTTTGACGCTTTGTTATTACTGGATCAGTAATCGATTCAAAAAAGGAGCTGTCGCCTTCGAACAGCAGGCCACTCCTTTTCTGAATAAGTTGTTTTATGGCGCTTTTGTCATTTTACTCTTCTCTTTTGGATTGCCTTTTATTCTTCCAGGTTTGGAAGGAATGGTCAAATACACGGGGCCGATCAAGCAGTTTAGAGGGATTGGCCGCTTCGTTTGGGTGTTTTATTTTACCATCAATATTATTGGTTTTGCCAGCCTGTATTACTGGGTGAAGCGCAAAGCCTTCCAACCGCTCTTATACTGGCCCATTCTGTTGTTACCTTGCTTCATTTTATTATTTGAGGCCTACAATTTCACCAAGGCAGAAGATGTCCGATTGGATGAAATAGGAGAACTCAAGCCGGGCAACACTTACCCCGAAGTAACGGGCATCGATTTTGATCGGTACCAAGCTATTTTACCAATACCTTATTACTCGATTGGGTCCGATAATTTCTGGTGGCCGCCCAGTGGATTCATCATGCAGAAATCCCAGGTGTTATCCATGCAAACCGGCCTACCGACCACCGCGGCCATGCTCACCCGCTCCTCACCTTCCCAAACGATCAAGCAATTGCAACTGATCATGGAGCCCTATCGCCGACCCGCCATCTTTGATGAATACCCTAATGATAAACCGTTATTATTAGCTTGGGATGAGACGCGATATCAAGAAAACAAAGCACCTTATCAGCAATTGGAGAATGCTGGGCCTCTGCTCTATGAACAAGGAGAACTCAAAATACTAGAGCTACCGCTAGATAGCTATGATCAACGCATAGCTGACCGAAAAAAGGCGATTGAAAGCACCCTAGCCGATACCTTATTTACGACTGGTTCTCTCCTCAGCCCTGACTCCAATGCCACCTTTATATTAGAGACCTTCGAGAATGGCCAGGCAGAAGCCGCTTACGCTGGACAAACCGGGAATGCTTTCCAATTGAAAAAATGGACAACAACCTGGGAGACCCCTTTACCAGCGACAGATTCATTGAATTGGCAAGTGTCTTTTTGGATGTATATCGACCAGGATTTGGTACCCCGTACTGATTTTGAATTGGTGCAGCTCAATGATTTTGACAGCGAATTGAAGAAGGATTACAAGCAGATTCGGGAATTTGTCAAAGCCATCGATAATAATGGTTGGGGCTTATTAGAATTGCCCTTTCAGCTGGATGAGCGCACGACAAAACTGCAGATTCGCATGCGGAATCCTGATCTCAATCGACATACCCTATGGTGGGATGAACTATTATTACGCCCCGCCCACATCGATTTGTATCAATCTACCACCGATTATATCTGGAAAAACAATCGCTTTTTCCCAAAGGGTAATAGCCAATAAACATGACGGAATATTTGAAGCAATTATATCGTTTCCTTTCTCCTCGTTTTCAGAATTTATTCTTGGAGTACAAAGTTGACTTTTCACCTCGCTATGGACATGGCAAACCGCCGCACGCAGCACTATATGAGGTGATCAATCGGCATCGAGATCAATACGAACATTTATTACAAGGTGTATTGACACAGCAACCTTACCTCGAAACGATCAAAACCTGCAACAAGGAAACCGATCCCAGCCAGCCCTGTTGGAACAACGGATTCCTACCTGGACTCGATATTGCCACTCTCTATTATATGTTGCAGCATTCAAAAGCCAAAAGATATATTGAAGTAGGTTCAGGCAACTCCACCAAGGTAGCTGCCAAATGCATCAAGGATCATGGATTGGCTACGAAGATCACCTCTATAGATCCGCAGCCCCGGGTGGAAATGGATGATTTGGCCGATGAAGTGATCCGCTTGCCTTTCGAAAAGATGGACATTAGTCTGCTATCGCAGCTAGAAGCCGATGATATTTTGTTCATTGATAACTCACATCGTGTATTGCCGAATTCTGATGCGATGGTTTTTTTCCTAGAAATATTGCCCAGTTTGGCGCCAGGTGTGATCGTGCATATTCATGATATTTACTTGCCGTATGACTACCCACAATTCATGTGTGATCGCTTCTATTCCGAACAATACCTCCTGGCTGCTTTTGTCTTGGCCAATCCGAATAAATATATTCCCTTGCTTCCCAACTACTTTATCAGTGAGGATGAAAAATTAAGCCAAATACTAGCTCCTCTGTGGCAACATCCCAACCTAAAGGGCGTAGAACAACATGGTGGTAGTTTTTGGTTGAAGATCGGGGCGTAGTGGTTTTGCTGGCCTATTTATAAATCTTATTCCAGTGATCGCTTTCCTTTGTAAACCTTCAACGCCTAAACTTGTAAACCTTCTTAATAAAATACTAATCCCTCCCGCATCAAATACTAATTCCTAATATATACTCGTTTTGGGCGTATGAAAAAATTGATCGTTTGCAGTACATTTCTTTTTTGTGGAATTTTCTTGCTGGGCCAATCCTATGATGTAGCAGGAGGAATGCGGCTAGGAACCGATTGGGGCTTGACAGCAAAGTATCGCTTTGCCAAGAAAACCTCTGCTGAATTCATTGTTCAGTCTAGCCTTCAAAGAGAAGAGTTGATACTGACGGCTTTAGTAGAGCAGCATTCACCCTTGATTTCCCGACGATTCAACTTTTACGTAGGAGGAGGTTTACACAAGGGATGGCTTACCCCAAAGGAAGGAGAACTCCTCAAAGATCCCTTTGGCGTCACGGCCATTGCTGGCCTCGAATTCACCTTCGCTCGCCTCAACCTCACCTGGGATTTCAAACCCGCCATCAATTTGGTAGGAGGAGAGCAAAAGTTGTATAAGCAAACGGGCGTCTCGATTCGATATGTATTTTTGAAGAAGAACGAGTTGGCCAAGAACAAAAAGCGCAGGGATCGGATGCGCAGTAGAGCCGAACGGCGAGCAGAAGGTGGTTTTAATTGGCGATTTTGGGAGAAAAAGAAGCACTGACGAAATTAACTCCACTACGTTTCCTTAATTTGTCAGTACTGTTCCGTTTCTGTCTGCTAAATGTCTAGTATTATGAGTAAGTAATAGTAAAACAAAACACCTGCTTCATTTTACGCACCTTATTAATTGCCAACTCCCTAAAAAATGATAAATTAGCCGAATAAGCGCTATGCAGGTTCGGTACTTCTTACACTTTCAAGGTATGTTTGGGCAAACAATTGAGGCCTGCCCAAACATGCGCTCAGCTACTAGGGCCTGCTTAGCTTCGCCAAAAATGCTAAGATGGAAAAACCTTTACCTTCCCAAGGGGTAGAAACAGAACTCAGTAGAGATCTTGGATTAACCTCAGCTTTAGCCATCGGAATCGGTACAATGATTGCCGCTGGTATCTTTACCCTATCGGGCCTAGCCATCCGAAATGTTGGTTCGGCCGCGATTGTCGCCTTTCTATTGGCCGCCTTTGTCGCCATATTTACAGCCCTTTCTTATTGCGAATTTGTTTCCATTTATCCCAAAACGGGGGAAGGCTATTTGTATGCCCGGAAAACTTTTGCGGCCCCCTTGGCTTATTTTGTGGGTTGGGCCTTATTCTTAGGTTATACCTCTTCCTGTGCCTTCTATATTGCTAGCCTTTCTAGCTATTTCAACGAATTTATCTGGCATTTACCGATTGAATCCCTCTTTGGAATTGTGATGCTGATTGGCCTCACCTTGCTCAATATCAAGGGGACCAAGGAGAGCGGGCGCTTTCAAATCATCGTCACTGCTGCAAAGGTGGTATTGCTCATCTGGTTTATTTTTGGTGGCCTACGATTTATTGAACCAGAGGAATTAATCAATCGCTTTAATGATGACTGGGTAATGATTGGCTCCACTGCAGCGATGGTATTTATCACCTTTTTTGGTTTTTCTGCCATTGCAGCCTCTGCAGGAGAAGTGAAAGATCCGGTGAAGAATATTCCTCGGGCTATTTTTATCTCGATGGGCGTCGTGACGCTCTTATATACCATGGTTGTCTTAGTCGTCTTATTTGCTGGACTCAATGAATACACCGAAGCCTCAATGGGCGAAGCCGCCAAGCGTTTTTTAGGTGGAGTAGGGGGCTATGTTATCATCGCAGGCGCTATTTTTTCTATGATTTCTGCCTCAAATGCCTCCATTATGGCTGGTTCCCGGGTTGTCCTATCCATGAGCCACCTGGGGCATTTACCCCGAGAAATTGGGGTGATTAATACCCAAACGCGAACCCCGATCATTGCTGTCATTCTGGTAGGTGGTGGCATCCTCATCTTTGCGATGATGCTACCCTTGGAAGATCTCTCCTATTTTGCTAATACGGTTTTATTGTTAGCCTTGATATTGGTCAATGCAGCTTTGATTGTGCATCGCCGGAAGTTTCCTGATATGGAGCGCCCTTTTCGGGTGCCGCTGGTTCCACTTTTGCCCATACTCGGAATTCTGGCCAATTTATACCTCATTGCACAAATCGTCTCACACCCGATACCTTTCTTTTTGGCCTTAGGCGCTTTATTGCTAGGTATGCTGGCCTTTATTGCTTGGAAGGGGGCAGAAACGGAGGAAAAAGCCATTCCAGGTATTGCCTCTCATATCGCCCATAGCCAAGGCCGGACTAGTTTGGAAAAGAATCGCTTTCGGGTATTGCTGCCGATTGCCAATCCGCACAATATCCAACCCCTAGCGGAAATGGCTGCTGCCATTGCCAAGGAAAAGAACGGAGAAGTCATCTTTTTGCGTGTAGTCACGCTCCCGGACCAATTACCACCTACGAGCTATGACAATCAAGTAATCGATGAAGAAGAAAACCGCCTGAAAGCCCTCCGAGAAATCGTGGAAGCCAAAGGCATTCCATCACACGCGCTGATCCGAGTGGGGCATAATGTAGCTCGGGCTATTTTGGAGACTTCTCGTGAGCGTGCTTGCGATCTCATTCTCTTAGGCTGGAAAGGCTTTTCAACGCATACCGAAAGGATCCTGGGCTCCATCACCGATGCCGTCGTAACCCATGCCCGCACCGATATTATGCTAGTGAAGCTAATGAATGACCAAGGCATCAAAAATATATTACTTCCAACTGCCGGAGGAGAACACGCCCAATGTGCCGAACAATACGGACTGGCATTGGCTAAATCCCTCGAAGGCACCCTGACGGTCTGCAATGTAGCCTCTAAGGGCAGCGACGAAGCACAAGTAGAAAAGGCCCAAGTGTACCTAGAAGGTGCCCTAGATCGCCTCGGCAATCAAAATGGTGCTGCGCATTTCAATAGTAAATTGCTCCGCCATGACAACGTAAGCCAGGCGATCATTGAAGAATCGAAATCCTATGATGCCGTTTTACTAGGTGCAGCTGGGCAAAGTATCTACCCGCAGATCCTTTTCGGCAATATCCCGGAAGAAATTGCCAGACAGACCGACAAAACGGTTATTGTAGTCAAACATTATAATCGGGTAAAGGCCCTATATGGGCGAGTAGTAGGGGAGTAGTGGTGCGAGTTAGTAATCAAACCGATTTTTTTTCGATAAGTATTTCCCACTTTAGGGAACTTATTATATATTTGCAACGCTTTATAATAAAGGGTACATTAGTGTACGCTTTTTAAGCAAAATGGTGGGTATAGCTCAGTTGGTTAGAGCGCTGGATTGTGGTTCCAGAGGTCGCCGGTTCAATTCCGGTTATTCACCCTCCTGACGAAGCGGAGCTTGTCAGGATTGTGCTGACCCGCAGACAGAACGTAGTGATAGTCAGTGGCGTCAAGTACATATCCTCGCAAAACGTTTCGTTAATAAGAACAAAGAGTACTTACATAATATATTGTAGGTACTCTTTTTTTTGTCATATGTTGACTCTTGGCGTTAAAAACCAGTATCTTTAGTAGATACAAAGTTCGAGTTTAACGCGCGCTACTATGTCTTTTCACACCTACATTCTTTACTCCAAAAGGACTGTCTCTTATACACATCTGACGCTGCCGACGAAGAGGATAGTGTAGA
>OJCB01000977.1_pt1 | contig 10147 bp, 7 predicted proteins | sample 1591501 | NCBI WGS metagenome assembly OJCB01 (sample SAMN05416813, study PRJEB24817) | seawater metagenome | isolation source: Sea water | place: Canada:Atlantic | collected 2013-07 | reverse complement strand
CGAGATCAGCCTCGGTCTCGTGGGCTCGGAGATGTGTATAAGAGACAGTGGCTGAAGCGATTCGCACTTATCGTGAAATTGGCTTCAATGGCCCGATCCGTCCTGACCACGTCCCGCAACTCGAAGGCGAAGATGACGGCGACCCCGGCTACACCATGCTTGGTCGACTTTTTGCCTTTGGCTATATCAGAGGATTGCTTCACGGAACCGAGTCCTGACAAAAAATTCGAACATGCCAAAGATTACCGCCATCGAAACGGCGATCCCCTCAGGGATCATGCCAAATCTGATTCTGGTCCGGATCCACACAGACGCGGGGATCATCGGCTGTGGAGAAACTTACTACACCCCTCATGCGATAGAAGGACTCATCCACGACTGGATGGCTGAACGTCTCCTCGGCGCGGAGGCCACTGACATTGAATCCCACTGGCGTTTTCTCTACGAGCGATGCGCCGCGTTCGGAGCACCCGGCGCCGAAATGCGCGCACTTTCCGCTATCGATGTCGCCCTCTGGGATATTCTTGGCCAGGAATCCGGGCAGCCGGTGTGGAAACTTCTCGGCGGAGCCACCCAGCGCAATGTCAGGATCTACAATACCTGCGGAGGTCCGGGCTACGGGGCGATCAAACAAGATTCCTCGCAAACGAAACAGGCTCACCCCGGTTGGCCGGGATACGGGGATGAAGGTGACCCGGGCCCGCTTCAAGACAACTGGTCATCTATTCATGCCGCCGGAGATCTGGCGGAGGAACTGATCTCCGAAGGAATCACCGGAATGAAAATGTGGCCCTTTGATCGATATGTTCACCGGAGCGGAGCGCTTTACATGTCGCCATCAGATATCGAAGAAGGGATGAAGCCTCTCCGCGAGATCAGGGATCGGGTTGGAGACAAAATAGAAATCATGATTGAAGGCCATGCCTTTTTCAAACTTCCCACCGCCTTGCGCCTCGCAGAAGCACTGAAAGAAATTCGACCGCTCTGGTTGGAGGATTTCATCTCGCCGGACAACATCAATACGCTCTCGGATTTCCGCGCAAAGTCCGGACTTCCCATCTCAGCATCGGAAATGTTACTGGGCAGGAACAGCTACCTGAATTTACTGAACGCAAATGCCGCGGATTATATCATGATCGATCCCACCTGGGCCGGAGGAATCAGTGAAACGCGGCGCATCATCGAACTGGCTCAGGCCTTTAATATTCCGGCGACCATGCACGATTGTACCGGGCCACTCACTTTGTATTCCGGCCTTCACTGTGCCGCCGCTTCCGACAATGTCGTCTTTCAGGAAACCGTTCGCGCCCACATCCGGACTTTTTACAAGGACCTTATCGACCGCCAGCCCGTGATCGAAGAGGGTCGACTACAACTCCCCACAGACGCCGGACTGGGAACGGCTCTGCTGCCGGAACTCTTCCAGGCGGGAACAAACCAACATCGACTGAGCGAAGCCTGACATGCCCACCCAAAAACGACATCAGGTAATCGGAGCCACCACACTTGTGGCGATCCTTTTATATCTCGACCGAATCTGTATCGCCGAGATCGCAAAGCTGGATGCGTTTAAGAATGAGCTCGGCCTGACACCGACGCAGACCGGCGCAATGCTTTCCGCATTTTTTCTTTCTTATGCTCTGGCTCAAGTACCCGCCGGCTGGCTGTCAGATCGCTTCGGTGCGCGCAAGATGCTGCCGATCTATATTGTTCTCTGGTCCATTTGTACCATGCTGACCGGTCTCGCGACTGGATTCGTCATGCTAATTATCGCCCGAATGATTTTCGGGATTGCTCAGGCAGGCTGTTATCCAACAGCAGGGAGCCTGATTAAGCGCTGGACTCCCCTACCCTCACGCGGGACTGCCAGTAGCATTGTTTCGTTCGGCGGAAGGTTGGGTGGAGCCCTTGCCCCACTACTCACCGCCTGGCTACTGAAAGACTATCTGGGCTGGCGTTGGGTGCTCGTGCTCTATGGAACTTCAGGGCTTCTTGTCGCTCTCTTGTTTTGGATAGTTTTCCGGGAGAGCCCTCGTGAACACCCTGGCTGCAATGAGGCCGAACAAAATCTCATCGAGGAGGGGGATGCAGACTCAGGAGATTCGAAAGCTTCTGCCTTCCCCCCGATTCATCTCCTCATGAAAAGCGGAACCATGTGGCTGATGTGCGCACTCCAGTTTGGAATCAACATCGGTTGGGTTTTCCTGGTTACCTGGCTTCCGACCTATTTGAAGGACGTCAAAGATGTGGATCCGAAAATTGGTGGACTCATGTCGACCATTGTTCTCTTCGCCGGAATTGTCGGCATGCTTCTCGGCGGACGTCTCACTGACATTGCTACCAGGCACTGGGGTGTGCGCTGGGGACGTTCGCTTCCGATTGCGGCATGCTACGTCGTCGCCCTTATTTCCTATCTTTGCTGCCTCAAGCTGGAATCCGCCTGGGCCTTCATCGCAGCCGCCTCGGTAGTTGCCTTCGCAACAGACATGAGCGTTCCGGCGATTTGGGCCTACATGCAGGACGTTGGTGGAAAGAATACTGCAGCCGTCTTTGGATGGGGAAACATGTGGGGAAACCTTGGTGCAGCGACAACTCCCCTTCTCGTTCCAATTGTCCTCGAAAAGTGGGACACAAATGGAGACTGGCACGAAGCCTTTCTCCTTTTCTCGGCCGGCTATCTGATCGCGATGATCGCCGCCCTTGGCATCAATGCTAACCGCAAAATTTCACCATGAAAATTCTTAACTCACTCCTCATTCTCTTCGCTCTGATTCCGGGCATCGGCTCAACTCAGGAAACAGCCCAAAACAAACCGGTGGAAGACCCGGGATACGTCGACCTTTTCAATGGGAAAGACTTAAGCGGTTGGGTTGACGTCAACACTTCACCCGAGACCTGGTCCGTTCGTGATGGCATGCTGATTTGTTCCGGACGTCCACTCGGGGTCATGCGTTCGGAGAAGCAGTATGAAAACTTCATCCTCATCGTGGAATGGCGGCACATGGAGGCCGGAGGAAACTCAGGAGTGTTTCTCTGGAGTGATGCTGTCGCCGACCGCAGTGATCCTTTACCCAACGGAATGGAAGTCCAAATGCTGGAACTCTCCTGGCCGGAACTCCACAAATCGAAAGACGGAACGCTTCCTCCGGTCGCCTATGTCCACGGAGAACTATTTGGAGCCGGCAGCCTCACCGGAATTCCCGACAATCCTCGTGGTAAGCGAAGCAAGTCACTTGAAAATCGCTGCAAACCCAAAGGCGAGTGGAATCGATACGTCGTCGTTGCGGTCGATGGAACCGTGAAACTTTCGGTGAATGGAAAATTCGTGAACGGGATCCGTGAGTCATCAATGCGCAAAGGTTATCTGTGCCTCGAATCCGAAGGCGGTGAAATTCATTTTCGAAAAATACGAATGCTGCCACTTCCCGGCGGTCTTGCCGACGAGTCGAACACTACAGCCCTGATCGAAAATTTGAAATAGCCCAACGTAACTCTCATGAATAGAAGAAATCTTTTAAGATCAGCAGCGCCTCTCGTTGTGGCCGGAGCTGCGGCAAAGACAGCATTGGCTCAAAGCGAAGCGGGATCGAATACGGTTCATTTGACCGCAAATTTGAACCCTGTCATTCAGCGGTGCCGGGACGCCGGACTGAAGATTCTGCAAGCTTCGCAAAAGGATCTTGAGCGGGGGCTCGAGCTCCACGCCAATTCCCTCGTCTTCGATTCTTACGGATTTTCCCCACGCTCAGCAATCGACGGCGATGCCATGAAAAAGGCGGCCCTCGCCGGCGCGTCTGACATTGAAATCAGTGACATGCGCGAGGACATGTCGATGACACAGTGTGTCACCAATGCGAGAGAGCGTGAGGAGTACGAAGCGGCATGGAAGGCTTCGGGAGTAACCTGCATTTTCCAAAACGCAGGGCAGGAGGGTCAGGATCCAATGGTTCTATTGAAACGACTGGCCCGCTTTACTTTTGTGACGGACATGATGCGTGACTTTGTTTCCAAGGCGGCCACTCCCGGCGATGTTGAAGCTGCAAAAAAGGCAGGGAAGCATTGCCTCTATCTCACAGGCAATGGCGTCCCATTGACTCAGGACTGGGTCTCCATCCCCGATGAGCTTCGCTACCTTCGCGTCTTCTATGAGTTGGGAATCCGAATGATGCACCTAACCTATCAGCGCAGGAACATGATTGGCGACGGTTGTGGCGAAACAGCAAATGCCGGGCTCAGCGATTTCGGGCGGGCGGTCATCAAAGAAATGAACCGCGTGGGAGTGATTCCCGATTGCGCTCATTCAGGATGGCAGACCAGTCTGGAGGCAGCTCAACTTTCTGAGAAACCCTGCGTCGCCAGTCACTCAATCGCCGCCGGAATCTACGCTCACATTCGGAGTAAGCCGGATGAGGTGATCAAAGCAATCGCTGATACCGATGGATATATCGGCATCTGTTGTATCCCACGGTTCTTGAGAGGCACAGGCGACATCAGTGCATTTCTTGATCACATCGATTACGTGGCCAAAAAATTTGGAGTCGATCATGTCGCCATTGGAACGGATGTCGCCTATAACTCGAGGAATGCCGGGGACGAGAATAAGAAAGCCGCCGCATCTGGTTTGGGTGGCAGAAAGCGCAGCGCTTTCCGGTCTCTCTGGCCGAAGGTCACTTTTAAGACCACCCCGGAAATGTCGGACAGCATCGCCTGGACCAACTGGCCCCTCTTTACGGTCGGTCTCGTTCAGAGAGGCTATACCGACGAAGAGATTCAAAAGATCGTTGGCGGAAATGTGATGCGGGTTGCCCGCGCTTCCATGGTCGACATCGCAGCCTGATCCCTATGGATAATTCTACAACCCGCCGAAAATTCCTCCAAACTGCAGCTGCTGTTTCTCCCGCACTTGGAGCCGCGCCTGCAAACGCGGACTCCATCTCCCGGAATCTGATTCGAAAAGAAAACGAAATACCGGGAACGACGGACTGGCAACTCACCCGGGTTCGGCTCGATGAGCGCGGTGGTTTTCGGAATTCAGACATCGAAGGGTATTGTTCAAAACAATCTGTAGCTGCAGGTGAATCTATTGATTTCTTCGTAAGCACAAAGCTGGAAAACGAATTTACTCTCGAGATTTTTCGGACCGGATACTATGGCGGCACCGGTGCCCGGCTCATGACAAAGCTCGGCCCCTTTCCGGGAAAGTCGCAAGACGTTCCCGAATCCTCCCGAGGGGAAAAGCTTCTTCACGAATGCCAGTGGGAGCCCTCGACATCATTAGAGATTCCCGATGACTGGGTCAGCGGCGTGTATCTCGGCCGTCTTTCCACTCCGGATAAAACCGGTCACGGATACTGGCAAAGCTATGTCGTTTTTGTAGTGAGAGATGATCGCCCCGCTGACATCTGCCTGCAATGTTCCGACAATACCTGGCAAGCCTACAATCGTTGGCCAAACGACTTTTCGATCTACACTCACCCAAAAGGAAACCAGGGACCGTGGGCAGACGTCAGCTTTGACCGCCCATACTCCAAGTATGCTCAGATCTACGAGAATCCTCAATCAATAGGATCGGGCGAGTGGCTCTGTTTTGAGTTTCCCTTCGCCTACTGGTTGGAGAAAGAGGGCTACGACGTCACCTATTGTTCCAACGCGGACATGGTCGATCCCGCTTACGCAAAGCCAAATCGATTCAAGGCGTTTCTCAGCAACGGTCACGACGAGTATTGGGATATCCGTGAGTATAATAATGTTGTGAAGCTTCGCGACACCGGAACGAACATTCTATTTTTCTCCGGCAATTCCGTCTGTTGGGTCACTCCGATGACTCCAAGCTCCGACAAAACTAACAAAAACAGAATCATTTCGCGGGGAGGTCCCTACGGCGGTGAATACAAATATGCAGTCGATCGCGAAAAGAATCATGGCCCTTTTCCGCATCGCGGGCCGGACGAAGGTTACCTCATGGGTTCTCGAAACGTGGATCCGGTTAATGGAGGCGGCGATTGGATCTGTGGGAAACCGGATCACTGGATCTTCAAAGGCACCGGGATGAAGAAGGGCGACAGCGTACCCGGTCTTATTGGTTGGGAGTATCATGGAGATCCACCTGAGGATATTGATGGACTTGAAGTGATCGCCGCAGGCACAGCTCTTCAGGGCGGCGTAAATCCCCAGCAATGGACGGCAACAATTTATCCGGGGGCCAAAGATAATTTCGTCTTCAACGCATCCACAATTTTCTGGTGCCAGGGGCTCAGTTCACCGCCGGGACACATGCTTCCCTGGTCGCATTGGTCACGTCCCCACGGTCCGGATGTCCGGGTTCAACAAATTACGAAAAATCTGCTCAAGCGAGCGATCGACGGAACAGGAGCGTGAAGTTAATCTTCGCCTTCACTCCGGATGACAACTTCCACTTTCCTCAGGGTGGTTGAAAACTCACTCCCGCCCATTTCGTATCCCGACCTGACAACCTTGATGACTTCTCCCGGTTGAAAACGAACCCCGGTAAACTTCTTCCCACCCCAGCCTTCAGGCATCACTACAGAAACCGTCTTACGATGTTTCGGGGTCAGCAGAGTGCCCTCTTCGATAGTGAAAGCCTTCACATCATTGGACTCCAGAATCGCAACAAGACGGTCACGAAATCCATCCATCGAAACTGCCACTTTCCGATAGGAAGAACTTCGAGATTTATGATATTTCGCTATCTGTTTCTCAAACTCCTCGAGAAAGTCGATCACGCTTTTAAACAGTTCCTGTTCATGATCCTTCGCCAGAACCATTTTTTCAAACCGCTCGGGGATTTCGATTTCATTCCCCACACGACTTAAGCCCTGCGCGCGACGAATCTCATCGCTGACCTGTTTGCGAATTTCTTCGAGATCATCTTCGAGAATCTCCAACTCACTCTTCGCCTCTTTCGAATTCTGATCGAGTGACTCAATCTCTTCCACAAGACCCTCGCACCTTCGTTTTAGCTCCCCCTGGAATTTATCTCCAAACTCCTTCCAGACGGGTTCAATCTTCCTCAGTTCGGCGCGGACGGAATCAGCCGCGTTTTCCATTTTTTGCAACACAAGCTCGGCGGCCTCCCCTTCACTTTCAGAAGAAGGGTCCGACCGTTCTTCTCCAAGCCATGGTTCCCAATCTTCGAGAACTTTCGAGGCAAGCTTACCCAATCCTTCCACCAGAAACGAAAACCGCACCTCCTGTTCCTCCAGGCTTGCCTTATTGGTCAGGAGTTCCTGATCCTTTTCAGCGAGTAACTTGAGGTTTTCGTCATAGCTGCTCTGCAACTGATCACAAGCCGTAGACCATTCAGCAATACTCGTCTCGTGTTGAGAAATGGTGGTCTCCCTCGACGCGATATCACTCAGCTGAAGGGTCAGTTTCGAATCTCTATCAGCTAGATCCAGGCGAAGTTGCTCCACTTTCTTTTGCAACTCATCCTCGCGGGACTGCCGCTCTCTCCTCTCACTGTCCAATGTCACCATGAAAGTGGAAACCTCCGCTTGAAGCGTCTCTGCCTCTTGCTTGTAGTCGAACGCATCAACTTCAGGTTCTTCCTCCGGTCCTGCTTCGACGAGAAACTTCCCTTTTCCGATTTTGATAAAGTCCCCTTCACTCAAGTCATGCCGACCTATCTTGTCACCATTGACAAAAGTTCCATGACGCGATTCGACATCGCTGACGACCAGTGTCTCGCCGTCGTACTTTAGCTCCGCATGAAAACTGGAAACGGTTGGATCGTCGATTCGGATGGCATTGGCCACGTCTCTACCTATCCTCCAAAATCCCTTCGATCCGGAGATCTCAAGAGCCTCTTCAAAAGATCCGTCAGCGTTGAGTGGTTTAAGGAGAAAGCCCATAGGCGAGGGAATGCGCCACCTTTTGCATAAAAAGGGACTGTATTCAAACCCGATTTTTCACGTGCATTCGCCGCTGAAAATCAAATCAACTCCCGCATCGGCTTGTGGCCATCAACGAGGAAATGAGGGCGCCCTGAAAAATCTTCGATTGTCACCTGATTCGCATTGATTCCCATCTTGTGATAAAGCGTTGCAAAAACCTCCCCAAAATGGACGGGACGGTCAGCAATTTCACCACCAAGTCGGTCGGTCGCGCCGATCACCTGACCTGTTTGCAATCCTCCGCAGGCAAGCAGTCCACCACCGACCCGTGGCCAGTGATCACGCCCGGCATCCTTATTGATCTTCGGTGTCCGGCCGAACTCTCCCCAGGCAACAACCGTCACATCGTCGGCCATTCCCCGTTCATGAAGATCTTCAATGAGAGCACTCAATCCCTGATCAAACATGGGAGCATGCCCACGCATCCCATTGAAATTGGAACTGTGAAAATCCCATCGACCAAAATTCAAAGTAACGCAGCGAGCACCGGCTTCCACCAGTCGGCGTGCCAAAAGGAAATGCTCCAGATTCCGGGGAGCTCCGTCGCCAAAGTTTTTGGGATCCCCTTTTCCATATCGTTCGCGAACTTTCGGATCTTCGTTCTCCAAGTTGAGCGCCTCCGCCAGTTCACTGGAGGTCAGCATACCAAATGCCTGTTGATGAAATTCATCGAGGCCTTCCATCATTCCTGTGCGATCCGCATCCCGCCGAAATCGATCAAATTCATTCAGCAGGCCTTTTCGTTCGTCGAGTCGGGCCGCCGTCAAATCGTCGAGGACGAGATCGTTCTTTCCGGGACCGGAAGGCTTGAACGGACCGTTGGCAAAACCGAGAAAGCCCGGCTTACCGGATGAGCCGTATGGGGGATGCCCCGCTTTGGGCGCCAGCCCGATAAATGGAGGAACGTCAGGATTCGTCGGCCCCATCAGTTGAGACATTACGGCACCGATGGAGGGCCATCCGCCCGGAGGCTGACCAGTCATGTTCAAGGTCGATCCAACCTTGCCGGTATAGCACATAAAGGAATCGTGGCTTCCGTTCGGCGCTCCGTAAAGCGAGCGAATCGGAACGCACTTGTCCATTATTTTTGCAAGGCGCGGGAGAAGTTCACAAACTTGAATCCCGGGAACATTTGTCGGAATCGGGGAAAACTCACCTCGAATATCAGAAGGTGCGTCCATTTTGAGATCATACATGTCCTGGTGCGGAGGAGCTCCGGCCATGTAAACCATAATGATTGCCTTCTTCGAATTACGAAGACCGGACATCTGCTCTGCCTGCAGCATATGAGGCAGAGACATCCCGCCAAGCCCGAGCCCACCTATGCGAAGGAAATCGCGGCGGGAGTGGCCATCACAAAAACGGGACTTCTTCGCCCCCGACTGCGGACCTGATATGGTTAGCATACGCTTAGAGTAGTGTGAAACGGTAGAGTCGCCACTTCCCTCATGACACGTAATCACGCGGACAACTACAGTACACTCAAAGGCCGGAAACCGGCAAAATGCCAGGGTCCGGCCTGAGAAAATTCTAAGATTGGGTTACTCCTGGCGAAACTCAGCTTTTTCGTCGGTGCGACCAATATTGTACCAAAACTTGAATTCTTCGAGGTTCAGTTTTTCGTCTTCGTCTTTGTCCGCACGTTTTACCGCTTTTCGAAATTCGCGGCGAGCGCGGGAATTTTGTTTTCCCTCTTTCATATTCGCCATTTCTTCAGCAGTTACGAATCCATCGTTATCCTTATCGTAGGCAGTGAAAACTTTTCCTTCTTTGGTATTCATTGCCGCGCCTCTTGCAGGAGCTCTTTCTCTTCCTTCGCCTTCAGCCTTCGGCATATCTCCGTCACGAGGTCCTTCTTTCCTTCCTTCGCCATCACGTGGCCCCTCTTTCTTCGCCTCGCCGTCTTTCGGCCCATCTCCGCGACGGGCGTCTCCGTCCCTCTTCGGCGCATCTCTGCCTCTTTCACCTTCGCCACGCTTCTTGTCACCATCACGCTCTGCTTCCGGCGCTTTACGACCTTCTTCTTCGGCAGCAACAACGGCCGGAGAGGTAAAGCTAGTCAGGGAAAATGCAGCGATCACAGCGATTACGCTCAGTTGGAGGAATAATTGGTAGGGTTTGTTTTTCATAATCAGTTCGAGTCTTTGTTTGAGTTCATTTTTCCGGGAAACAAAAGAGATCAGAGACCTGTCTCTTATACACATCTCCGAGCCCACGAGACCGAGGCTGATCTC
>OJCB01000976.1_pt1 | contig 10150 bp, 6 predicted proteins | sample 1591501 | NCBI WGS metagenome assembly OJCB01 (sample SAMN05416813, study PRJEB24817) | seawater metagenome | isolation source: Sea water | place: Canada:Atlantic | collected 2013-07 | reverse complement strand
TAAGAGACAGTTCAAATCCTGTCATCCCGACAAGACTCAAAAAGGTCACTTTGCATAGCGAAGTGGCCTTTTTTATTGGCTCCTGTGAGCCAAATTTATTTGAGCGAGAAGGGGGCAATAAAAAGGGCCAAGCCGATAGGCTGAACTTTTGAGACTTGTAACGCCCCCCTCTTGGGGATTCTGGCAATCCTGTCATCCCGACAAGACTCAAAAAGGTCACTTTGCGAAGCGAAGTGGCCTTTTTTATTGGCTCCTGTGAGCCAAATTTATTTGAGCGAGAAAGGAGCAATAAAAAGGGCCAAGCCGATAGGCTGAACTTTGGAGGTTTGTGACGCCCCCCTTGGGAATTCTGGCAATCCTGTCACCCCAACAAGACGCAAAAAGGTCACTTTGCGAAGCGAAACCATGAAATGGCGAACCGTCAGCAGCTGTTAAAAAAAGAATAAAATTCTCCAATAACGACTTACACAGAAAACTTCCGTATAGAAAATTTGTACCTTTGATGGTAGGCATAGCCAAACTTTGACATGAAACGCAATCATTTAGCATATCGATTAACGGCTTTTTCACTAGCCTTACTGGTCTTAATGACTTCAGTAGGTTGGGTGCTCGATATGCATTATTGTGCGGGAGAGCTCAAATCCGTTAGCTGGCTCGGCAAGGCTAAGACCTGCCATGAGCAAGCGGTGGCCAAACCGATGAAGAAATGCCCTCATCATCAAAAAATGATGCAGGCGCAGGCTGATGGACCGACCGCCAAGCAGAAAGACTGCTGTGAAAATAAGACCGTCTATGTGCATGCTGATCAGGATGTTGATGCACAGCCCATCGAAGTCTTTCAGGATAAGCAGTTCCAACAGTTTTTGTTTGCCTACCTAAGTGTCTTTCAGTCTTCTCATACTATAACCAGCCATGACCAAGCCTATTACCAGTATAGGCCTCCGTTAATAGCAAGGGATATCCCTGTCCTGGTCCAATCTTTTCTTTTATAGCATCTATTTTCTTTTGTGATGTGATGCCTGGCAACTGACTAGTTGTACCCAGGTTTTACCTTATTCGTATTGGTCCAAGAAAGGCCTCGTTGGCCGACCATTACCCAAAGGAAAAGTACATGCTCAATAAGTTCATTCGATTTTTTCTCGAAAATAAGCTGGTAGCCTGGCTACTGCTCCTTGCTTTTGTCGGCGGGGGTATTGTGACAGCACCCTTCGATTTTGGCATCAATTGGCTCCCTCGCGATCCGGTAGCAGTAGACGCGATTCCTGATATTGGGGAAAACCAGCAAATCGTATTCACTAAATGGATGGGGCGTTCTCCCCAGGATGTTGAAGATCAGATTTCATACCCGCTCACCACGGCCTTACTAGGTATTCCGGGTGTCAAAAGCATTCGAAGTAATTCCATGTTTGGCTTTTCGAGTATCTATGTCATTTTCGATGACGGGATAGATTTCTACTGGAGTCGTAGTCGAATCCTGGAAAAGCTCAATTCTCTGCCCGCCAATACCTTGCCCGACGCGGTGCAGCCCACCCTCGGGCCCGACGCCACTGCGCTGGGCCAAATTTTCTGGTACACGCTGGAGGGCAAAGATGCGGAAGGCAAGTCCACGGGGGGATGGAGCCCGCACGAACTCCGGAGTATCCAGGATTTCTATGTGCGATTTGGTCTTTCTTCGGCAGAAGGGGTCTCGGAAGTCGCCTCGATCGGCGGATTTGTGAAGGAATATCAGGTAGATGTAGATCCCGATGCCATGAAAACCTATGGAGTTACCCTAGAGCAAGTGATGGCTGCTGTACGAAAAAGCAACTTGGATGTAGGGGCCCAAACGTTGGAAATCAACCGCGCAGAATATTTTGTCCGGGGTCTGGGCTATGTTGAAAGCATAGAAGACATCGAGAAGAGTGTGGTGCGGGTCAGCAATAATGTGCCACTGCGAGTAAGTGATGTAGCGCATGTCAGCATTGGCCCAGCTACGCGCAGAGGAGTACTCGATAAATCTGGCGCAGATGCCGTGGGAGGAGTTGTAGTCGCTCGCTACGGCGCCAATCCCTTGGCTGTCATACAAGGTGTAAAGGATAAGATAAAGGAAATGGAGCCTGGCTTGCCGACGAAGACCTTGGCAGACGGCACGGTATCTCAAGTCAAAATCGTTCCTTTCTATGACCGGACACAACTGATTAATGAAACGATAGGAACCCTAGAAGAGGCACTCAGCTTGGAAATTCTCATCACTGTCATTGTGGTGATCCTCATGCTATTCAACCTCAAGTCTTCTCTGCTGGTTTCCAGCGCCTTGCCCGTAGCAGTTTTGATGTGCTTCATTGCCATGAAATATTTTGGGGTGGATGCCAATATTGTAGCCCTATCGGGTATCGCCATCGCCATTGGTACGATGGTAGATATGGGGATCGTACTCGCTGAGAGCATGCTCAATCGCATGGAAAATCCGCCGGAAGGAGAAGACCTACTCACCACGATCTATGAAGCGACGGTAGAAGTAGCTTCGGCAGTCATCACGGCAGTGGCGACCACTATTATTAGTTTTATTCCCGTTTTCACCATGGAAGCAGCCGAAGGGAAACTGTTTAGGCCCCTGGCATTCACCAAAACTTTCGCCTTAGTAGCTTCGATTATTGTGGCCATTACCATCGTTCCGGCCCTAGCGCATTCTCTGTTTTCCTTGCAGAGCCGTAGAAATATTTCCCGCTACATAGCCAATACCGCATTGGCTATTGCGGGTGGAGTAATCCTTTATTGGATGCAACCCTTTTTAGGATTGGTGTTGCTTTTGATGGGACTGATGGGGCTATTAGCCACCTTTATTACCAGTACCTATCCCCAATATAGTACGGGATTTGATTGGCTCAAAAACTTCTTATATGCTGGCATAGTGGCCTATTTGCTATCTAGTATTTGGATGCCGTTAGGGGTCAATCAAACGGTAGTGACCAATTTTATTTTTGTCGGCACTATCATCGCCGTGCTCATCGGTTTTTTCTACCTGGTGATCTACTTTTACGAATCGATTCTTCGCTTTTTGCTGCGCTTTAAGATACTGTTCTTGGCAGCGGTGGGCTTGCTGGTCTATCAAGGCATCGTCGTCTTTCAAAACACCGGAGAAGAATTTATGCCTGCCTTGGATGAAGGCTCATTTCTGCTGATGCCGACCTCGATGCCGCATGCTGGCATGCAAGAAAATATCAAAAATCTACGCCTGCTGGATATGGCCGTCACTGCCATACCCGAGGTAGAAATGGTGGTAGGAAAAGCAGGGAGAGTAGAAAGCGCCTTGGATCCGGCACCGATGTCCATGTATGAAAACATTATCCAGTACAAATCGGAATACAAAACGGATGTCAATGGTCATCGGATTCGATACCAAGTCGATGGGGCAGGTGAATACCAACAGGATGAAAAGGGAGAGATGATTCCCGATGAAAATGGACAATACTTCCGCCAGTGGCGAGACCACATTAATAGCCCGGATGATATCTGGAATGAGATTGTCAAAGTTACGCGGATTCCAGGCGTCACCTCAGCTCCCAAGCTACAACCGATTGAGACCCGACTGGTCATGCTGCAAACGGGTATGCGAGCTCCCATGGGGATCAAGGTCCGGGGCGCCAAGTTGGAAGACATTGAAGCCTTTGGTCTGGAATTAGAAAAGCACCTCAGAAACATAGAGGGCGTGAAAGATGCCGCTGTTTTTGCCGACCGAATTGTCGGTAAGCCCTATCTCTTGCTAGATATCAATCGAGATGCCATCAGTCGGCATGGACTGAGTGTCGAAGATGTCCAAACGCATATTCAGGCAGCTATAGGAGGGATGACCATGAGTACCACCGTAGAAGGTAGAGAGCGCTATGCCATTAGAGTCCGGTATCCGCGAGAAATGCGCGATGACCCCGAAAGCCTCAAACGAATTTTCTTACCCTCCAGTAATGGTGGGCAGATTCCGCTGGGAGAATTGATTGATATTCAATATGAACAAGGGCCGCAATCTATCAAAAGTGAAGACGGCTTTCTGATTGGCTATGTCTTGTTTGATCGAGAAAAAGACTATGCAGAAGTCGAAGTCGTCAACAATGCCCAAGGCTACCTGGATGAACAAATCCAAACTGGAGCCTTAGTAGTGCCTGCGGGTATCAGCTATCGTTTTGCAGGCAATTATGAGCAACAGGTAAGGGCGAACAAAAGGTTATCTATTGTGGTACCCATTGCCCTAGGAATCATCTTCATGATCCTATATTTTCAATTCAGCTCGGTGACCATTTCCGCCATGGTATTTACGGGTGTATTCATTGCTTTCTCTGGTGGCTTCATTCTAATCGGCCTATACGACCAGCCTTGGTTTTTAAATTTCGAAGTCTTCGACACTAATATGCGAGACCTGTTCCAGATACAGACGCTCAACATTAGTGTAGCGGTTTGGGTGGGATTTTTGGCGCTGTTCGGCATAGCTACGGATGATGGCGTATTGGTAGCAACCTTTTTGAGAGACAGTTTCAAAGCCAACCGGCCTACAAGCATTTCTGAAATTCGAGATGCTGTTGTAGTAGGTGGATTGAGGAGGGTGCGCCCAGCAGTGATGACGACAGCAACCACTATTCTGGCCTTGTTACCGGTATTGACCTCCACTGGTCGAGGGGCGGATGTAATGCTTCCCATGGCCATTCCTTCTTTTGGGGGAATGTTGATTCAAACCTTAACCATGTTTACTGTGCCTGTTCTCTATTCCCTCTGGCAGGAATGGAAACTAAGATGGGAGAACCGATTTCAAACCCAAAATCATACTACTTGACGAAGGTAGATGACAGAAGACAGAGGAGAGAGGAGAGAGGAGAGATCGCCTAGATATAAGGCAGATGCCCACTTCTGCAGTCTGTCTTCTGTCTTCTGTCTTCTGTCTTCTAAATGTCTAGTATCATGAGCCAAAATTAAAAGATGATGAGCCATATAATTATAAAATTAAGCCTTTTCCTCTTCTTGCTTCCGATGGTGGGAAAGTCGCAGGCGGTAGCAGATCTCATTGATATCGCCAAAAATAACAATCTAGAACTCAAGGCGCTACAACGGGAATACGAGGCAGCCTTGGAGATCGCACCGCAGCTTAGTCAATTACCCAACCCGGAGGTGAGCCTGGGGGGCTTTGTTGCGCCAGTCGAGACTCGCCTCGGTGCCCAGAGTTTTCGAATCGGGGCTTCGCAAATGTTCCCGTGGTTTGGAACGCTGGATGCCAAGGCAGAAGTCGCCATGAGTAGCGCCCTAGCCTTGCGTGAGCGCGTGGCCAGTAGAGCCTTGGAATTATCCTACGAAGTCAAAGCGGCCTATTACCAATGGTACGAACTGGATCGCTCGCAGACCATCATTCGGCGAAATCTCAATTTGCTGAAGGTGTTGCGCCAATTGGCGCTGACCCGAGTAGAAAGCGGTAAGGGCAGCGCTGCAGATGTCTTGCGCGTCGACTTAAAAATCGACGAAATGGAAGAAGAGTTGACTATTTTGGAGCGCACCAAAGACAAACCTTTGGCCGATATAAACCAGGTATTGAATCGCCCCTTGTCTTCGCCAATCCGCATTCAGGACTCGCTGACTTTCACGGTACTTCCCTATAATAAGGATACCCTGGCGAGCTATATCCGCGCCAATCATCCGATGCTGCGCTTATTTACAATGCAACAAGAAACAGCCAAAAGGAAGATGGCCCTGAATACCTTAGATGGCAAACCTGCATTTGGCGTTGGCCTAGATTATATTATGGTCACACCAAGATCAGATGCTACCCCCATGAACAATGGTCGGGATATCTTCCAACTTAGCGCCAGGGTGAGTATTCCACTGTACAGAAAAAAATACGACGCAAAAGAGCGAGAAGAACAATTGAAAATAGCGGCGCTTCAAGATCGAAAATCGGATACAGAGAGCCTTTTTCTAGCGACGATTGAAAAGGCCTATACCGATCATGAAATTGCCCGTCTCCGACAAGGGCTATATACCCAACAGAAAGCCACTACAGAAGCCGCCATTCGCCTGCTAACCACCGAATATAGTACGAACGGACGCCGGTTTGACGAACTACTGCTACTAGAAATGGATTTGGTGAATTACGACCTAAAAACCTTAAAAGCCATCGTGCAAAGTCAATTGGCCAAGGCACGTATTGAGAGATATATCGCTTTTTAAGTACAAGTTGTCTAAAAGTAATCAAACATGAATAAGGATAAAATATTAGTATTCATTGGTTTGCTTGGCGCCATGTTAGTCGGCCTAGGCATCGGATATTTACTATTCTTCCAAGCCAGTACAGGAGTGGAGCCCATGAATAGCGATCATAATCATGCCGACCTAGGCAGCGATGAAACCACCTGGACCTGCTCCATGCATCCCCAAATTCGACAAAATGAACCCGGTGTTTGTCCGATTTGCGAAATGGATTTGATTCCGCTCGAAGCCAATACGTCGAATGATCCGCTGATCCTAGAAATGACGCCTGAGGCTGTCAAGCTGGCGCAGATTGAGACCACGGTTATCGGCTCCACTGGCTCCGCAGAAAAAACGCTCAGTTTATCGGGAAAAATCCAGGCTGATGAAAGGCTATCTGCTAGCCAAGTGGCCCACATCCCTGGACGGATTGAACAACTCTTCGTTACGTTTACCGGAGAACAAGTGCGGCGTGGCCAAAAATTGGCCATTATTTATTCCCCAGAACTTATAACTGCCCAACGCGAGCTACTCGAAGCGATCAAACTCCAGGATATCAATGCCGATTTGCTGACAGCGGCCAGAAAAAAATTAACCTATTGGAAAATAGCTCCCGAAGAGATTCAAGCGATAGAAGAAAGTGGTCAAATACAGGAGACATTTACCCTGTTAGCAGATGCTTCGGGTATCGTAACAGGCCGCCGAGTGGCAGTAGGCGACTACCTCAAACAAGGCGAAGTTTTATTCGATTTGGTGAGTCTCAATCGCCTTTGGGTTCTGTTTGATGCCTACGAGGAAGACCTGGCTACCATCCAACTAGGTGATCGTATCGAATTCACCACTCCCGCCGTTCCCAATAAAATATTTAAGACCCGCATTAGCTTCATCGATCCGATGATCGACTCCAAAACGCGCGTGACATCCTTGCGGGGAGAGATCAATAATCCCGGCCAAATACTCAAACCTGAAATGTTTGTGAGAGGCCATACCCAATCCCCCATCAAGACCAATCAGCAATTACTCATTCCTAAGTCGGCGGTCATGTGGACTGGCCAGCGCTCTGTGGTCTATGTCAAGGTACCTGATAGCGTCATTCCTTCCTTTAAATTCAGAGAGATTACCCTTGGAAATCGGATGGGGGACCAGGTTTTGGTCGAAGAAGGTTTGGAGGCAGGAGAAGAAGTCGTTACTTATGGCAATTTCAGTATCGATGCGGCGGCACAACTCAACAACCAGGCCAGCATGATGAATAGGGATGTCTTGTTGAAGGGCGCAGATCACAGCCAACATTTACCAGATTTCACTGAAAGTTCGCCCCTGGCTTTCAAGCAACAACTAGCTGAGGTGACCGCTGCTTACTTGCAACTCAAAGATGCCTTTGTAGCTACAGATAGCCTGCTGGCCCAACAAAGTGCTCAACAATTGATAGGGACCTTGGATAAGGTCGATATGTCATTAGTCAAAGGAGAGGCTCACCTGTATTGGATGGAGCAACTAGCCGCACTACAAACCCATGGCAAAAAGATAGTCGAGCAGCATGAGGTAGAAAAACAACGAACGCAATTCGATTTTCTTTCTCAAGCTCTCATCATCACGATTAAAGTTTTTGGCATTCCTGATAACAATTACTACATCCAGTATTGTCCGATGGCATTTGATAATACAGGTGCCAATTGGATAAGCGACGAGGAAGCCATCCAAAATCCATTCTTTGGAGATAAGATGTTGAAATGCGGATCGGTAGAAGAAACCATTACCAAAGACTATAAAAATCCATCGGTGGAGCAAGCCTCGAGCGCTCCAGCAAGCGGTCATAATCATTAAGGTCAAGCTGTAGATGGTCGTTTGATATAGACGAAATTCAAAATGAACAAAAATAATATTCAAATCACTAATTAAAACTTGAAAGATGAATGCTTTAAAATCACTGGGATTTCTAACCCTACTATTTAGCCTTGGCTTATTCTTCACAGCTTGCGGAGGCAGCGCCAGCGAAGGAGCAAACAAAGAGACCACCGAAGCTGCTGCCCCGCATGGCGAAGGAAAGGCTTACACAGCAGCCTACGTATGCCCGATGCATTGCGAAGGAAGTGGTAGTGACACGGCTGGCAAATGTCCAACATGCAGTATGGACTATGTGGCTAATGCAGAACATGCAAAGGATGGCCATACACATTAATTTATATTGCTCTGATTAGATAACTGAAAATTAATAGCGAGATCAGGGACTTATTTCCCCTGCATTCTCGCTATTGATTGGACTTTATGATGAAATGGATTGGACAGGGATGGAAATTATTTCATCATAAAATCTATTGTTGATCGTCTACGAAAACTCTTATTATGAATCGTTTACTATACTTCTCGGCTCTCCTCTTTTTATTGGCCAATTGTCGTCCCAATACAACTGAAAAAACAGAACAGGGGTTAAAGATTAAAGAAATTCCAAGTCCCGTCCAGTCCGGTGGTGAGTCTAATTTACATGTTACCGAAAGCGGTGAAGTTTATCTCTCTTGGGTAGAATACCTGAATGATAGCACGGATGCTTTACAGTTTGCCAAACTCAAGAATGAAAGTTGGTCAACACCCAAAACCATTGCCACAGGGGACAATTGGTTTGTCAACTGGGCGGACTTCCCTTCCATCGTGGTCCGGAAAGATCAAAACAACAGTTTGGCGGCACATTGGCTACAAAAAAGTGCCAGTGGAACCTATGATTATGATGTTAGAATATCCCAATCGGCTGATGACGGCCAAACCTGGTCTTCTTCATTCATCCCACACTCAGATGGGATCGCTGCTGAACACGGTTTTCTGTCTATGCTTCCCATGGACAGTGGTAATATATTAGCCATCTGGTTGGATGGCCGTTTTTCCAAAACGCCGGACGGGGAAGAAGAAGGCCATGGCCATGGCGGCGGAGCGATGACCTTACGAACGGCAGAATTTGATGAAAAAGGACAACTCTTCGAAGAAGCGGAATTGGATCATCGCATTTGCGATTGCTGCCAAACAGACCTGGCGATGACCTCCGCTGGCCCCATCGCCGTTTATCGTGATCGGTCGGAAGAAGAGATCCGGGATATTTCCATTGTACGAAAAGTAGATGGACAATGGACCGCTCCCCAGAAAGTGGCGGATGACCAGTGGAAGATTGCAGGCTGCCCGGTAAATGGCCCAGCTATTGCGGCCCAAGGAGCTTCCGTAGCGGTGGCTTGGTTTACCGCCGCCACCAATAAAGGCCAGGTGAATATCGCGTTCTCTAATGATGCGGGCCAATCTTTTTCGTCCCCGATTCGCCTCGATGATGGACTCCCGATTGGGCGAGTAGACATCGTATGGATAGATTCGGAGACCGCGCTCGTTTCCTGGATCGAAACAGTGGATTCAGGCGGTGAAATACGACTGGCAAAAGTAACTGCTGCCGGAAAGACAGCAGAGAGTATCCCTGTAACCGCCATTGGTGTTTCCCGACAAAGTGGATTCCCCATTCTGGAAAAATTAGCTGACCATTTCCTAATGAGTTGGACTAATGCGGAGGAAGAGGAGAGCACCGTGAAGACTATCTCTTTTAGCTTGTAATATCAAACGGGTATTAATAGATCCTAGCTCCGATAACTCCTCCGATACTTCGAAGGAGAACTCTCTTTAAACTTACTGAACTGCTTATGAAAAAAGGGAAGCGATTCATAGCCACAAGCATAGCCTATTTCAGCTACTGACCGGTCGGTATCAATCAGCATGCGACTGGCTACATTGATCCGGTATTCATTCAAAAAGGAGAAGAAAGGCCGGCCCATCATTTTCTTGAAGAATCGAGAAAAAGACTGTTCCGATAGGTTAACCAGTTCAGCCAGTTCTTGTAAATAGATCTTTCGGCCAAAATGAGCCTCTACAAAGTCTGTCTCTTATACACATCTCCGAGCCCACGAGACCGAGGCTGATCTCG
>OJCB01000974.1_pt1 | contig 10156 bp, 11 predicted proteins | sample 1591501 | NCBI WGS metagenome assembly OJCB01 (sample SAMN05416813, study PRJEB24817) | seawater metagenome | isolation source: Sea water | place: Canada:Atlantic | collected 2013-07 | reverse complement strand
TGTATAAGAGACAGTCTCATCACGGTGGTCGCGTATTGAGCAGTCTCCGGAATCTTGAAATAAGTGGGCAACAGAATTTCCCCGTTCGGTAAATCGAAACGCTGCACACAACCGGCTCCAGAATTTTCAAACTTGGGATCGTCCGGCATCTCAATGGTCTTCCAGTCGCTCCACGATTCCGACGCCTCCTTATAGACCGCATAAGACGTTCCGCGGGGACGCACTTTCATCACATGATTGTTTTCGTAAACGACGGTGTGCCCTGTCCCCAAAAGTTTTCCTGTCTTGGAATGGAAGCTTGGAGTGAAATCGCAGACCGTGATTTGGAGATCATCCTTCCCTTTCCAGGAAAATGGCCGTCTTGCAAACGACTCATGCTGCTTCGGTTCAGACCAGGTTTTTCCCATGTCGCTTGACCGCATTTCATTGAGAGCAAAGAACACATCCGAACCAGACAGCTGTAGCTTCTGCAGGGTCATTACGACAAGCGGGGCATCTGCCGGGTTCTTTTTCGACGCCGGACGGATCGCGCCAGCCCGGGCATGCACCCAGCACATTTCCCCATCAAACCCCTGACGCGCCACTGTCAGATCGATATCGTAAAGAGGATCTGCAGCGAAGCAGGAAAAATTCAATCCCAGGAGAATGGAAAGGCCGGTAAAAAGAGATTTCATAAACACACCCTCAGGTTAGCCGAGATCCCCCCTTCCCCGCAATTCTACCTCATAGCGTATTGACGGCGGCAAAGTATGAGGATTGACTCTTAAGGCTAAGGCAGAGACCATCACAGATCTTGACGCCCCCTTCCTTCGTCAACCCCGGTCCCGGGTCCGCGCCCTCCGGTGAAGGGTTCATTTCCGCAGACCTTCGAAAAAAATCGCAAACACTCATCACCATGTATTCACAGGCTCTGCATAAACTCGCACTTCTATCATTGATATCGTTCTGCACGATCATCAATGTTCAAGCCCATATGGCCAAGGAGATATTCCTCAAGAGTGGAGAACTCATTGGCTTGCCTGATTCATATCTCCCCGCCCGGTTTGACAAAGAAAAGTATATCCTCACCATAAAAGACAAGAGTTTTAAATTTCCTGATTTTTTGGTCAATCTCATCAAGTCAAATACAGAGAAGCAGAAAATCAAAATGCATGCATCCTGGGAGCACGATGGAGACCCGTATATAACCATTGAGTTCATGACGGAAGCGAATGGCGGCTGCATCTGCTTTTTTTCACTTGATAACCTCTCTAAGCTATCTGCATCGAAGGAAATCCCCGTAGAGGGAGGACATAGAAGAGAGCATATTACGTTTTCGGAGGCGCAGCAAAAAGCAATTCGGAATGGGGTCTATCAGGCAAAAAAATAAGCCGTGACAGGCAAGAGTGGGTTTATCTTAATAACTCGACCTCAAAGCAGGTGTTCGGCCTCACCATTGTCTCGTTATCCCTCGGTACGCGCCGGAAGGAACTCTTCCCCTTCCCCGCAATTCTCCCTCATAGCGTATTGACGGCGAATCGGTACGAGGATTGAATCTCAAGGCTATGGCAGAACTCATCATTAATCCTGACACAACGAGAATCGGATGGATCGGCACCGGCGTCATGGGAGCCAGTATGTGCGGCCACCTCATGGACGCGGGGTTCGCCGCCACCGTCTACTCGCGGACAAAATCCAAAGCTCATGTCCTGATCGACAAAGGAGCGAAATGGGCTGATTCGCCGGCCGCTGTTGCTGAGGATTCCGACCTCATCTTTACCATTGTAGGATTCCCTGAAGATGTCCGGGAAGTAATTCTTGGAGAAGAGGGAGCTCTTTCGGGCGCAAAGGAAGGAACTGTCATCGTTGACATGACCACGAGCGAGCCTTCGCTGGCAGTTGAAATTGCTGAAACCACGAAAGCCAGAGGAATATTCAGCATCGATGCGCCAGTTTCTGGCGGGGATGTGGGAGCCAGGAATGGAACGCTTTCTATCATGATCGGCGGCGAGAAAGAAGTCGTAGTAGCACTTGCACCTTGCTGGGAAGCCATGGGGAAAACGATCGTTCACCAGGGCGGACCCGGTTCAGGGCAACACACCAAGATGGTGAACCAAACACTCATTGCCTCAAACATGGTTGGAGTTTGCGAAGCGCTCCTCTACGGATACAAAGCGGGCCTCGATCTTCCAACAGTCCTTGAGTCGGTCGGTTCCGGAGCTGCCGGCAGTTGGTCACTTTCGAATCTGGGTCCACGGATCATGGACAACAATTTTGATCCCGGATTCTTTGTCGAACACTTCATCAAAGACATGGGAATCGCCCTGGCAGAGTCGAGACGAATGGGACTTTCCATGCCGGGTCTGGCTCTGGCCAATCAATTGTATCTTGCTCTTCAAGCACAGGGGCACGGAAAAGATGGCACCCATGCTCTACAATTGGCTCTCGCAAAAATGAGCGGTGTGAATTGGGAAAACCGGTAGGCTAAAAACTGGAAGTTTCGTTTTCCATCCCTTCGGGAACTGTTTGCCATTGGCCCCTGAATTCGATACCTTCGCAGGATGAAGGAGAGAATCAGCGCACTCATTTTGTGTTTTTTGATGCCCTTCGCCGGGATCTCCGCCGAAGCTCCACTGGAGATTCCCTCCATTTTCGTCGCAGCGGGCAATCGGGGAAATGATTCCATCGCAGGCCGCCTTTACTCTAAAGTTACTTCGGCGAAAAAGAGCCAAGACGTCCCTCTTGTCATTTTCGAGAAATTCCTCAAATCCAGATGGACGGAAAAGGAGACCACTCTCTCCGAAACTGTCGAACTTTTGGGCAAGCCTCATCTGGATTTGGATCGCCCAAAACAGGATCAGGTCAAGGCCGTTCAATGGGGACTCAATGGCCCGCCTGGAGGTCTCGATGTAGTAACTCTCCATGCCGATTTTGAGCCCAAACCACCCCATCAACTGGTGAAATACGGTTTAGGTCGCGCGATCTGCGGATTTTGTCCTCACATCCTTTCGCTCGACGAATCCGATCAATGGAGACTGGAAGGGAAAATGTTGGCAGGTCGAATCGGACAGGAAAAAATTGGCTCAGACATTCTAATCCTTCCTCGACTGGGCTCGGGAGAAGAAATCTCCGTTCAAATTGCCAACATTGCTCCAGAAACAGAGTTTATTTCTCAGGTCGAGATCGCAAAAGTCTCCCTGGCCGATGGAGAGCAATTGGATGTAAGTAACGAAAGCCAGCTCACAGCATGGCGCCCCCTCTTCGAGAAACCCCTGATCGATAATCCGGGAAAGAGAATTCCTATTGAAGATGAATGTCGCTTACTCGTTTTCGAGATCCGGAACAACTCTGATTTCGAAATGGCGATGCGGGAACACTACCTGGATGGCAAACCGGAACCAGAGCTTCTGAATCTGACTCTCAATTTCGGGACATCCACTCCGATTTCTATCGAACCAGTTGGAACCAAATTTCTGAAGCGAGTTCTTGTGTTCGTCCCTCCCAATTCATCATCCATCCAGATTGCAAACCCATTAAAGTATTGGGACGTTCGTCGTGTTTGGGGAGGCGTCCCTGCCGACAAGCAGCCGGACATTCAGTGGATCTCACCTCGGAATCGCGAATCCCTGATTCTGCCACCCAATACTGCGAGAACCTACATTTTCGACAACCTCTCAGATTCTTCCAGCAACGTCTCGTTTGCCATTCGGGCGAGAGGTTACTATGAATTCTTATTTCCCGAAAATTAGCTGAGTTCTACTCTACCACAGAGCTTCCTCAATTTATCCAGATCAAGAATGGCCATTCAAGACTCTCTGATCGGAAAATTCACCCTCGTGATCAGTTCATTCTCCGAGGTTTCCGCCGGATCGTTTTCGTAAATCTCGAACGGTGCCACTTTTCTGCTCTGCGGAAAAACTTTTGCACGTTGATGCGTAATCCCCGCCGACCAGGCGTTTCCAAGATGATAGTATGGCCCTGTATGAGTCACGGTGTAACATTTCACATCGGGTATTTTTCCTGACACAAAATCAATCGCCAGATCCGCGGGCACTTCAGAGACAGGGATTGCCGCGGTGTATTCGGCCAGCCCTTTTGACATATTCCATTTGTGATAAATCGAAAAAGGAGTTCCAGTCGGCTCGATCCCCCCTTTTTTGATCCACGCCATCAAGCTCGTGAAATTGGTTTCCATGGAAGGGCCGATATCAGAAATGGGGCACGATGAGTGAATTCCCACATAGGAAAATCCTTTGATCTCAGTCTCCCCGAAATTTAGTTTTGAAGGGACTTCACCGGTCTCAACAAAATCTTTGAGCATCAGAAGGCCCCGCTGATAATCCATGCCAATTAAGGTCATCATCATCCCCTTCATGAAGAACATGAAAATCGGGAGGGAGCTGTCCATTTCCCATACCACTTCCGTTTTTCCTTCATCCGCGTCACTGAAAGAAAACCTGACATCAGCAACAGATTTCCAGGGTTTTAGAAAAGTCAGTTTGTAGCTGATCGACTCAGGTGCTGTCTCGTCGAGAATCTCCATTCCACCGGCACCGACAATCTTTCCTTCCCAGGAGTATGAATTCCCGTCATCCGCATTATCTACCCGGCAGTCAGGTTCAACGATCAGCCACGGCGACCAGCTTGGCCAGCTCTTAAAATCGCGAACAACTTCGTAAACGCGCTCGCGTGGAGCGTTGATTTCAATCGACTTACTGACAGAGAATGCAGGCATGAGAAAACCATTACCCGCGAAATTCTATTCCGCAACAGGATCAGCTACAATCTAAAGGCTGTCTTCAAGACCTTTCCGCATCGCATCCACTGGAGCCTCCTTATTGAACCAGAATTCATAGGCGAGAACGCCCTGCCAAAGCAACATGCTGAGCCCATTTGCAGCTTTAGCTCCTTCCGCTTCTGCAGCGACCATCAATCGAGTTCTCGATGGCGAATACACCATATCATAAACCAGGTGGTGAGGCTCGATCAACCGCTGCGGCACGATTTCCGGATCCGTTCGTTTCATTCCCAAAGACGTCGCATTGATGATCAAGTCGATCTGCTCCAACTCGTGCTCCATCGCCTTTTCCTCCCAGGGAATTGCGACAAGCCGGCTGGCAGGGCCTTCCAGTTTGTCGGGATCAGCCATCAATTCGACTAGCTCCTCTTTTAGCGCTTCGGCCTTTTCAAGCGTCCGGTTAACAAGCACAAGTCGATCGCAGTGATCCATCGCACATTGGACAGCGGCCGCTTTTCCAGCGCCACCGCCGGCGCCGATAATCATGATTCGAAGATCGGTAAGATCGACTGAAAACTGTTCGCGAATTGCTCTCTTCAAACCCGGCGCATCGGTATTGTGCCCGACGAGTTGGTCCCCTTCGACGACGACCGTGTTGACGGCACCGATGCGGGACGCCACATCAGTCGCCACCTCAACCTGGTCAAAAACTCCGCCCTTGTGAGGAATCGTAACATTGATCCCCAGAAATCCAGCATCCTTGAGAAGCCCGAGAGCCTCAATCAGTTCATCCTCTTTGATATGCAGCCGAACATACTGGCAATCGTTACCGCCAGCTTCCAAAGCAGGGTTGTGCATCTGCGGCGAACGGGAATGCTCGACCGGATCTCCAAAAACGGCAATCCGCGCGGGAGTCTCCAGCTTTTTGGTGACCGACGCCCAATCCTTGAGGTCAGCGAAAGTGTATACGTTTTTTGGTTCGGCCATAGGTATGCCGGAACCCTACGCAATACGGTCAGCTAACGCAATCAGCTTGTCATGAGCCAATCCCCGCTTGTCACCGTTTTCGTTTCACACAATTGACGATGGTCTGCTATGAGAACAAATCGGGACCGTGATGAAGATCCGTATTCGAAACACGCTTCTTCTCCCAACAAAAGAACGTCAGGCTCATTTGGTGCCCGGGCTTGCGATGTGATCGACAAACTCTCCGGGCAAGCGCTGATTCCTTCTGAGGGAACTTTTGCCCCCCTCTGGTTTCCTGTCCAGACTCACGCAGCACAGTCGCTCATTTTGGCAACGATGATGGCGACACTGACGGCACCCGCGTCGGGATGTCCGATAGATTTTTCACCAAGAGTCTTGGCACGCCCCATTGTAGCAATCATTGCCTTGCTGGCTTCTTTTCCGGCTTCGGCGGCTTCTGCCACGGCTGAAAGAGCTTCACTGATCGGCTGACCGACAACTTCCGCAGCTTTTTCCGCAGCAGGCATCAGAGCATCCACCATAGTTTTGTCACCAGGCTTGGCACCGCCGCGACTCATGACCCCTTCGGTTCCTTCTTTGAAAAAGGTGGCGCACTCCGCACTTCCAAAAGTTTCGGCATCACCGAGAGCTTTACCGCCTGAACGAAAGAAAGTTCCGTAGACAGCTCCGGAAGCTCCGCCCATGCTGGACATCATCGCCATGCCTACGCCCATGAACACTTTTCCAACATTGGCAAAATCTTCACCGCCCAGCTTATCTTTGATAGCGTTCATTCCGCGTTCCATTCCTACACCGTGATCCCCGTCGCCCAGGGCGCGGTCGGCATCGGTGAGAATCGGTTCGGATTCGATAATTTTGTCCGCGACGGCCAGCATCATGTCGCGTACTTCGGTGATGGAGAGAGATTCTTTTCCCATAGCTTGAAATTGATTAACGATTCAACCCTGTCAGGGCTTTGATTCAATCCTGTTTGATTAAACCGAATCTAATTGAACATGAAATACACGGAATACACGGAAATTTCTGTACTTTTTACCCGCCGTATCGGCCTTCCATTTTACTGAAGCAGACCGACTGACAAGGGGCGTCCCAGTAGCCCTTCAATTCATCATCCATTTTCGTGATGGAGAAAGAAAGACCAGACATTTCCTGACAGGTAACCAAGGGCCCGACCATGACGTCATAAATTTTGATGCCTTTAGACTGAAGAACTTCCTTGGCCTTCCGGAGGCAAATGAGGCATTCCATCATGGTGGTGGCTCCGAGAGAGTTCACAAAGATCAACACCTCGTCCCCTTCTTTCAGGGCATCGACTTCTTCATCTCTTTCAAAGTCCTCGAAGATGAGGTCGAGCATTGTCGGAGTCAATTCGTCAGCCGTAGTCATCGGAATCTCGGCAACTCCGGGCTCACCGTGAATCCCCATTCCCAGTCCGATCAGTTCTTCCGGAATATCGAATGTCGGTTTTCCAGTTGCAGGAATGGATCCCGGCGTCATGGAGACACCGACTGAACGGGTCATCAGGACTGCTTTTTTGGCCGCCGCTTCGAGTTCATCGAGAGATTCAGCCGTTTGCGAAGCCGCGCCTGCCAGTTTTACAATGGGAACGAGGCCGGCAATTCCGCGACGATTTTTCTTGTCTGTCGGAGGTGCTGAACAAACGTCATCCCAGATGAGAACAGTGCGGACGTCGATGTCTTCGTCTTCGGAGATTTCAGCTCCGAGATCAAAATTCATCACATCTCCAGCGTAATTTCCGTAGAGGTAAAGAACGCCTTTGCCCTTATCCACAGCTTCGGTCGCTTCGAAAACGATATCCGGTGGAGGTGCCGCGAAAATATCGCCGCAAGCGGCTCCATCGGCGAGGTTCCGACCGACGAGGCCGTGATAAATTGGTTCGTGTCCGCTACCACCGCCGACAAGAAGGGCAACTTTTCCGTCAGGGATATCGGTCTTCACGATGGATCGGGAACCGACATACTTGCATTCGCCATTGTAGGCATCGACAAGACCTTCGACGAGTTCGTTGGCCACCTTGAGGGGATCATTGATGAGTTTTTTCTGAACGCTCATGCTTTAAGAAATTCTTAGATGAAGTGATGATTTCAGAGTTTGCCCCCGATGACAAACGGAAAAACCATTTTCCGGATTTTTGCGAGACAGATTTAGCGGAAACCGATACACTGGTGTCATGGTACGATTCAATGTCCCCACTTTTGCCGTTTTAATCGGGTTTTGGTGCATTATTGCAAACAACAGCCCCGCTCAGGAAAAATCCCTGGATGCGGACCTCGATCCTTTTATCCAGTTACCCGGCGCCTACAAACTGACCCCGGAAGATCTCCCGAAAATGTTTCCCAAGGGAAACTGGAACAGAAACCCCTATTTCAAGTGGCTCCGCGCCGACAAAACCCGCGCCATTTTTCAGAAAAAGGACGGACAGGTACTCAAAGTAAACCTCTCTCTTCTCGGCGGCACGGTTCCTATTGAAGAAGCGGTAATCGATTTCAAAGACGGAAAATTCCTCGGTGTTACGATCTCCATTTTCAACCGGGGAGACGGTGGTTCGATCGATTCCGCCGACTTTAACAAGAGATTCCAGGAAATGGGGAAACATTTAGGAAAACAACTCGATATCCGACCGACCAGAAAAGAGGCCAAGCCGACTCAGGGACTTCTCACTTCAGGCTACATCTGGATTTCAGCGAGAGGAAAGGCCGTTCTGGAACACAATGAGGAAGCTCCCGGAAATACTGAATTTTTGCGAATGCGACTCGCTCAACGCAAGGCTCAAGGAGCATACGAGGCAGCGACTCAGGCAAGGGCCGGCGCCACAGTTCGGCTTTCTGATTTACCTAAAAATGTAGTCCGCGACGCCGGAGGCACGGTTTTCGTGAACAACATCCCCATGGTGGATCAGGGATCAAAAGGATATTGCGTCGTGGCCTCAGCACAGCGCCTTTTCGAGTACTACGGTATTGCCTGCGATATGCACCAGCTTGCTCAGATTGCAGGGTCCGATCCTGAACGTGGAACCAGCTCGATCGAAACGAACCGGGAACTCGGGGCGATCGATCACCTTTTTAAAACCAGATTCTCCTGCCTTGCCGTCCGCGATCGGGCCGGCCTTGTGGAACTGGTGGACAACAAATACGTGGGCGACGCCGTTCCCGAAGACGACTTTCACAAAATGATCCACAAAAATGTCGAAGCCGGAATTCCTCTACTCTGGTCTTTACAGGTGGGACAGTATCCCGAAGAACCACCGCTGAAAGAGCAGACCAGCGGAGGCCATATGCGGATGATCATCGGCTACAACGACAAAGAAAAGAAAATCCTGTTTTCGGATTCATGGGGTGCCGGCCACGAATTGAAGAAAATGGACGCCCACGATGCTTACCGTGCAACAAGCGGTTTGTTTTTGATGAAGCCGATTACGAGGTAAGTTTGCTCCGCAAACAATTTTGTATTTTGGTAAAGAGGGATACTCCACAGATCCAATAAGCGACTTCACTCCCCGCTGCGGATGATTAATTCCGGCAGGTAGAGATCTTTGTTACTTGCCTGAAACTCGGCTTTCAGACGAACTTTGAACTCACTCAGGTCAACGAGATGCCAGCGCAGGAATTTCCATTTCCCGGTGTTTCCGTCGTGTTCAATTCCAACGAGCAAATGATGGGCATTGTCGAGCACCTTCCCGGTCTCCTTCTTCGGAGTATAATAAAAGGTTCGTAGACTGCTATTCAAGGATCCCTCTCCCACCAGCTTGGGATCGAGATATGCAACGGTTCCGCTCTCCTCGTGAACAATCCTCAGATCAGGATACCCGGAGCGCTGTAGATTTCCCTGAGCGGTCCTCGGATAATCGCAGGAAATACCCGGCGTTCGCTGCAATTCCCCGCGGATTGACTCCTCAAAGTAGGAACTGACTTCATTGATCCGCTTCTCAGAATGAGTGGGAGAATCCTCGACATTAAATTTTTCGAGAGTCGCAGCCAAAGCCGAGGTAATCGCTTCGATGATTGCCGCACCCGCTTCATCAGCCGGATCGATCGGAAGGACCAATTTGCCGGTCGACGAATTGATGACGGTGGAAAAAGGAACATCTTTAAACGTGCCGCCACCGTCAAGAACTGTCGCGATCAACCCATCTACGGAAGGCTCACTTTCGATCACAATAGTCTGTGTCGGCTGTCGGTCGCATCCAGTAAGTAAAATCAGAACGCTGAGAAAGCCAAAGAATCGGGGGGGAGAAAAGGTTTTCATGAAATGGTAATTGCGGAGAGAAAGGACCGGCTGGCAATTTCTGCATCTACTGATGACGAAGCGTGAACCCGGGCGATCACTTCTCCCTCAGAAACTTCCCGGCCGGTTTTCACAATCTGATCAAATCCCACCGCGAAATTCACGGAGTCATCGGCTTTCGCCCGCCCCGCACCAAGAGCAAGACTG
>OJCB01000973.1_pt1 | contig 10160 bp, 9 predicted proteins | sample 1591501 | NCBI WGS metagenome assembly OJCB01 (sample SAMN05416813, study PRJEB24817) | seawater metagenome | isolation source: Sea water | place: Canada:Atlantic | collected 2013-07 | reverse complement strand
GAGATCAGCCTCGGTCTCGTGGGCTCGGAGATGTGTATAAGAGACAGGTCTTTTTCAGGTGAAAACGGGGAATTCGCTGATCAGGAAGCATTTCTCCGCAAGATGGCGGTGACCTTGTCGAAACCACTACCTTTGCAAGATTCCGAGCAGTCACAATACAGGCCGGATTCTTTTGAGTGTCTCGGCCTTCTGGCGGGTGGATTGAAAAATTGGCATCTGGGAGTTCCGGAGTCCGGACTGCTCTGGATGAAGCAATATTCGGAGAGCGTTCCTCCCGAGGATTTCGGATGGATTAAAGATTTGAAAGGAGCAATCAAACCGTATCAGGAAGATTGGGCTGCTTTTTCAAACTTGCCGAATCCTTCGATAAAGATGTCGGGCGATGACTTGAAAAGTGTTCAGGAGCAACTGGAGGCTCAGCTGAAGACGCTCAAGACAAAGGGAGAATTACCCCGGCTCATAAAGAAACGTATTTTACGCGTGGCTGTGGTTCAGGAAGCGAAAAAAGAAGAGGCCAAATTCATCGCCGTGGCGAAGGCGATGGAAGAAGAGAAGCGAAAAGAACAAATGGCCGCAGCCAATGCCGAAAAAGGTAAAGGAAAGGGCAAAGGTAAAGGGAAGGGCAAAGGTGCTGCGGAAGTGCCGTGGACGGATGATGAATTGGAGGAAAAGGAAGAGCTTTCCCGACTGCTCGAATCTTTCATGGGGTATGGCGATACCCTCCTTTTCTCGTCGGCTTTGTTAAAGCTGGAGTCTGCAGAATTCTCTACGGAAAGGGGGCGGGTCCTTCGCGATGAGCTGATCAATTCCTATCAGGCAGCGAGTTTGTATGTGGATTCCGTTTCCGAAGCCGTAAAGACAAATGGCTATGAAGGATCCGTGATCCGGCGGAAAGGGGTCCCATTGGATGCCAAAATTACTGATGCGAATCCAGTGACATTTGTTGTGGATCTCGGATTTGGCCCCAACGATGTAGATGTCCAGAATCTCGATCCGGCCTGGCTTGCCGGGCTTTCCGCTTCGGTTTTTGATGAACCTTCTCCCGCTTCCTCCGAAGTTTGGGAGCAGGCTGTATGGTTTGCCGCTGCCTGCAATTTGCCGGCGGAAAGCCGTCGTATCGCCGATAAATTGGCTCCTGCTGATCCCGATTTTTCGGAACGCTGGAAACTACTCAGTGTCCTCAGGGGAACTGATTCTTAGTTTTCGCCAGTTACAATATTCTGCTCCGGTTGTAATCGAACCCGAAAGGGGTGATTGTAGGGTAACAAGCATACGGAACAAATCTCCTCCGTATTTCAGACTATGGCAGACAAAGAAGACGACAAACCGGGCATGCCCGATCCTGAAGAAATTTCGAGACGATTGTCCGATTTTCTTAAAACCAGCTTCGGCGATAATGTCTCATTCAAGACTGTTACGGATGGGGAAAATCCCTTTTCACAATTTACGGAGCCTTCAGGGGAGGATCATGACCTGAAGACGGACCCTTCCGAAGGGATTCATGAATTCAATTTGCTTCCCCGCGAGATCAAAGCTCATCTGGATCGCTTTGTTATCAAACAGGATGAAGCCAAGAAGGCCCTCTCGATCGCGGTCTGTGACCATTACAATCACGCGAAGTACCTGCGTCGCCTTCACGAATCTGATCCTGAGAAAGCCGACGAAATTGAATTTGCGAAACAGAACGTGATCGTCGTCGGGCCGACCGGGGTGGGGAAAACCTACCTGGTGAAGCACATTGCCGACTTGATCGGTGTGCCTTTTGTCAAAGCGGACGCAACGAAATTTTCGGAAACCGGCTACGTTGGCGCAGATGTCGATGATCTCGTCCGGGAGCTGGTTCGCAAAGCGGATGGAGATGTGGGGCTTGCTGAATACGGCATCATTTACATTGATGAAATCGACAAGATCGCCAGTCAGGGGAACAGTTTTGGTCGGGATGTGAGCGGGCGCGGAGTGCAGACCACTCTGCTGAAACTGATGGAGGAAACGGAAGTAAATGTTCGCAACCCTCAGGACATTCAGTCGCAGATGCAGGCCATGTTCGAAATGAACAAGGGCAGCGGACCGGGGAAAGACACCATCAATACGCGCCATATTCTCTTTATCGTCAGCGGAGCATTTTCAGGCTTGGAGAAGATTGTGGAGAAACGCCTTCGACAGGGCGCTATCGGATTCGGAGCCGAGAAAGTGGAGGCCCCGGAAGAGGCCGTTCTTCAAGATGAACTGGGAACTCAGGACTTCATAGAATTCGGTTTTGAGGCGGAATTTATTGGTCGATTGCCGGTCCGGGTCGTTTGCGAGCATTTGGAGGCGAATGACCTTTTCAATATCATGAAAAATTCCGAAGGGAGTTTGATCCGCCAGTATGAGAGGGAATTCGAGGCCTTCGGGATTCAGGCGAATTTTGAAGATTCAGCTCTCCATCCCATTGCTGAAGCTGCAGCGGAGGAGAAAACCGGAGCGCGTGGTCTCCTTACTGTCTGTGAGCGATTGTTGAGGAATTTTAAATTCGAGTTGCCGGGAACGGCGGTGACTCAGATCAAAATTGATGGCGACCTGGTGACCTCACCTGATGAGACTCTTGCCAGGTATATGAGTGAAGCCTCTTTCATTGGGGATTCCAGGGTTATCGGTGAGATCTCAGCCTTCCGCAGGAAGTTTGAAGAAGAACACGGGGTCGGCGTGGTTTTTGAAACCGAAGCTGTGGCCCGCCTCAGTGAATTGGGTGAACAGAGAAATCAAAGTGTTCTCCAGTTGTGTGAGGAACTGTTTCGCGACTACCAGTTCGGCCTGAAATTGATTCAGCAAAATACGGGTAGAAACACCTTTTCCATCGATGCCTCTGCGATCGATTCTCCGGAGAAATACCTGAGTAATCTGGTGGTTGCCAGCTACAGCAAGGATGAACCGGATTCTGATTCCCCGGAAGATTCTGGTGGGGAAGAACAGCAGGCTTTGTTATAATTACCATAAAATGATACTTGCCAACCCTTAGCTGGGCACGTAAGTTTCATTTTATGAATATTATAGTCCGCATGATTATTTGTGCTTTTTTGATCGCCGCGGTGGGCAGTTGCTCCAGTCGCGGTCGCAAAGGAAAGAAGCGCGGTGGCATCAGAAGTGTCGAAATTGAGGCAACCGGGTATTGCAAGTGCGGGAGCTGCTGTGGTTGGAAGAGAAATTTGCTGATGCAGCCTGTCTACGCCTACGGTCCAAGCAAGGGGAAAAAGAAGAAAGTCGGAGTTACTTCGTCCGGCACCAATGCCAAAGTAGGAACAATCGCGGCAGATACTAAAATTTATCCCTACGGTACTCGAATGAAAATTCCGGGTTATGGCTGGGGAGTGGTTGAGGATATTGGCGGTGCAATTAAAGGGGCGAGAATTGATCTGTTTTTCAACTCTCACAAGGATGCCCTGGAATGGGGCCGGAAATCGGTGGATATCGAAGTAATTTTTCCCGACGGTCATAGCGCTGGCGGCTCGCACAGCAAGCGAAAGCGGCGGGACCGTGGCTTTTTGAGCCCTTTTAGCACCGATACCGAAAGCGAATTTGATGAGGAATCTCTTGAGGGATTCAATTCGGATGACAACGAAGATTCCGGTGAATTCACAAGTGACCTTTCGATTTCGACTGGAATCGAAGAATGATTCACCGCCCTTCTCACGGAGGGAGCAGGAAAGTGGCAGGGGGCGGAATACGCTTGTTGCTCCCCGCAATTCAGTCCCGGACTGTGGCTTGTTTATTGGGGTGACAAGGCGGGTTTGACAGGCTTTCCTGAGGAATGAAATTTATTCTTCTTCCGGGAGTCGCCATTTTCCTATTGCTTCTGAATGCAGTTCCGGTGCAGGCGCAGGGAACTGCCCCGACAAAGAAGGATATCGCTTATGACGGTGATACGGCTGCCCAGGCACTGGATATCTACTTAGCTGACTCGCAGGCACCGGTGCCTGTGATGGTTTTTATCCACGGCGGAGGGTGGAGAGCCGGTACCAAGAATCGTATTCCTCCCTTTTTGTCCCGGGCCGTTCGGGAAGGCTGGCTTTCGGTAGTTTCGGTCGAGTATCGTTTTACGGATGTGGCGATTCACCCTGCCCAGGTGAACGACTGTGCCAGAGCGATTCAGTATACCCGGAGCAAGGCAAAGGAGTGGAACATTGATCCTGATCGCATCGGTGTGTGCGGAGGTTCGGCCGGTGCCCACCTTTCCCTGTGGCTGGCTTTGCACGACGATATGGCAAAACCGGAATCTGATGATCCTGTCGAAAGAGAATCGTCGCGCGTTTCCTGTGCAATCAGTTTTGCTGGACCGACTGACTGGAGTTTGCTTAAGGAGCTTCCTCATGCACATCCTGCCTATCGTCAGCTGGTTGGACACGAGCCGGGAACGCCAGCTGAGGAAATGGATCAGACGAAAATGACAGACGTTTCACCCATCTCGTTTGCCTCCAAAGACGATCCTCCCGTTTTGCTGGTGCATGGCGATGCGGATGTCATCGTTCCAGTGCGACACTCCCGGGATCTGGATAAACGACTGGATCAACTCGGCGCTCCCTCAGACCTCTTCGAAGTTCCCGGAGGAAATCATAGTGTGGCGGGGGCTGGAGGTGAGGCTGTTGAGAAACAGTCGACAGCCTTTGTACGCCGGCATCTTCTGAAAGAGAAGTGATGAATCGGCCTAGGATTGCGAAAGTTGAAGTGGATCTTCAATTTCAGGAAAGACATCGAACTCCTCTCCGAATTGCCTGAGGAACTCGAGAGAAAGGGAGCGTATGAAAACACTGAGCGGCAATAGCACGACCACTCCGATGTAGGGAATACAAAGCAGGATAAGCCCAATGCAACAGGTCGCCAAACACAGGGTTAGGATGGCAATGCCTGCGGCCAGACCGAGGAGCAATCTCCAAAGGAAATAGAGGACGAATTTTCCCGGCATTGCCCGGTGAAGAGGCAGGAAACGACGCCAGGCTTCCGTTGTCTTCAGCGAATATTTGTGCATCAGGGGAGTGATGAAATCCTCCAGAAGTATTCCGATATAACCCGAGACCAGGGCCAGCATAAAGAAGACAAGAAAGCTGATGATCAAAATGGTGAGCGATTTGGTTTCAAAGCCGACTTCTATCATTTGGAAAATGGCCCAGCCAGCGGGAATCAATGGCAGGATCACCACAATAAAAGAAATGATCGAAAAACCGATTCTCCATTTGAACAGAGAGTTAGCGGGTTCTTTAAACTGCTTCCACGGATAGCTGACGAGTGCCCGGTTGTAGACCAGGTTGTCGATAAACATCATTTTTCCTCTGGAGCTGAGCCAGAGAGTAAGCAGAAAAAGGGCGATGATGATCGCAAGGACGATCAAGGTGAGGGGCAGAAGCCAGGCCAGATTGGCGGATATGTATTCACCTCCTTCTTCGAAAAATTCCCGAAAATCTCTTCCGGATGCTCCCTCGGGATCCACATTGATATTTGAATTGAAAGAGGCTCCACCTTCGGCAAGCGAGGCCAGCCAAACGGAGAATCCGAGTAAAAACCACTTCGCGATATCGAAAGGACGAAAGAGAATCGTCCGCATTCGTTCCCAGGCATTGGACGTGGGAAGGGCGTATTGAATCTTAGGGCCGTCCATTTCAATTACCTCAGCGGAATGTTAGTATTGATCCGTGCTCTCCTTTGGCTGAGGAGTGGATGAATCGGACGGATCGTCGGGTTGAACAGGTCTGTTTGACGAACCCCCGCAGCCGCCGGGAGCGATGTCAGCGATAAAACACATGCTGACGAGAAAGAGTGCTATACGGCTCAGTCGGTTCAAATTCCTCATGAAAAGAGTAGGCGGAATTTCCGGATTACTGTCAAGATGGAAGCAGCTTCATTCATGGATCGAATCGAAATTTTTACCCGGACTCTTCTGCATCCTTTCGACCGGATCCGGTGGTGGGTTTTAAAGAGTCTGGGGCGCCCTGTTTTGCCTCTCGTGCGGCAACGCGATCTTCGGGTGGTGGTCTCCGGATTGTTCACCCTTGTGATTGCCTTTGCCCTGACCCTGGCGGGGCCATTCTGGCTACTTGCAATCGGGCCGATAATCTGGGGGATTCCGCATTTGCTGGCGGACCTTCGCTATCTCGTCGTTCGTCCGGGATTACATCGGCAGAGGCTCTGGTGGTTGTTTGTTGCCGTTCCGCTGGTGGTTGCCGGGCTTGGCTATTATCCAATGATCTCAGGATTTATCGCCGTCGGGGCGATTGCTGTCATTACGCAGGGGAGAATCTGGAAAAAAGCTGCGGTGCTGACTGTTGCCGTGATTCTCTCGATTGCTGCAGTCCGGACTGGCAATCTGTCGATGATCATTTTTGCTCATGCGCACAACTTTATTGCGGTGCTGCTCTGGTGGTTCTGGCGTCCAAGACCACGGCCGCGTCATGCAATTGTTCCGGCGCTCTTTCTGATCCTGGGTGCTCTTCTTCTTTTCGGGGTCTTTGTGCCTAATCTCCCGGGGAACGAAGCATTGCCGACTGGTCTTCGGTCCGGTGATCATCTCGCAAGTTTGGCTCCGGGATTGAATGAGCCCTGGGGACTTCGCCTGGTGATTCTTTTTGCTTTTGCCCAGACTGTTCACTATGGCGTCTGGCTTCGCTTGATTCCGGAAGAGGACAGAAACCAATCGACTCCGCGTCCATTTTCGGCAAGTGCCAGAGCATTGCTTCGGGACATGGGGGCTCCTTTGCTGATCGCTACTTTGCTGTTCAGCATCGTTCTCGCAGGATGGGCGGTTTTTGATCTATTCGCCGCGCGATCCACTTATCTGAGAATGGCCCTGTTTCACGGGTATATGGAGCTCAGCGCAGCGGCCTTCCTGTTTGTGAAAGGCGGATTCCCGAAGGGGGCGGAGTCATGAGCGACTGGCTCATTGCGTTCTTCTTTACCCTCCTGATCGAAGTCCCGATCTGGCTCTGTTGGATGCGGGAAAAATCGCTGCGACTTCGGTGGTTCGTGGCAATCGGAGCGAGCACTATCACTCATCCGTGCCTCTGGTTTTTGTTTCCGTGGGAGTCAGGTGATTACCTTACTCTCTTGATCACAGCGGAAACTGCTGTGTTTTTGGTGGAAGGAGTTTGGGCTCTGGCTTTCAAAGTGAAGCGGCCCTTCCTGCTTTCGTTTTGTGCGAATGCAGTAAGTTGCACTGCCGGGTTGATCGGCAGTGCATTTTTTTGATTGGGAGAGAAGACTAGTTCTTCTTCTCTTTTTTCGGCTTGTGCTCGGAGTGGCAGGCTTTGCAGCTTTGTGCTTCGTCCAGGGCATCAAGTGCTCCGTCGCTTGTGTCGCCTTCGGCCACTTTGGCAAGCGCATCGATGAGAGCTTTTACCTTGGTGTCGTAGGCTTCCTGCTCGCCACGTGCAGGTTTAGTGCCTTCCAGTGTTTTGACAAGGTCGTTGAGGCTTTTAGTTTCTTCGGCAGTGGCTTTTTTATCAAGGACTTTGGCCATCAGGCTGTCGTCACCCTTGAGGCCTTCTTTCATTACCTTTTCAATAATGTCGTGATTTTCATCAGCGAACGCAAAAGGGGTAAGTGCAAATGTCAGGGCGATAAAAAGAGAATAGATTCGATTCATTGCCGGAAAAATAGAGGGTTCGTGGATTGCGGACAAGAAAAAGATTCAATTTTCATTAGGGCTTAGGACTCCCACGACTCGACCGATTTTTTCCAGCGGATGGAGCGAACCACTGCCGGAATATTGTGAGGGAACTCAGGTCGGGGAGGTGAAGGGGGATCTCGATCCGACAGGGACCCTTTCTGTCGGTTGATTTCAATCTGGAGACTTCGTTCGCCGCGTTTCATGACCCAGTAATGATTCCAGGCAAATACAGGATGGAACAGACCCGGGCTAATTTTGATGATGGGTTTGTCCGCTTCAAGGAGGGAATCAAACACCAGCTGCAGAGCATCTCCATCTTCAAGGATCGAGACTTCGGTGAAACCAATCAAGTCTCCCCGGAATTCCAGCCGATATCGATCCGGCGGATTTGCTTCGATGACCCGGATCATGACGTGAAGGCAATAAGGGAATTTTCCCTTGGTCATCGCTCTGACTGTTCTGCCAATTCCGTCTTCCCCGCCCGAATCCAGCAGTTCAGTCCGGAGGAAACAGGATGGCCACCAGGTTTGAGCGTCGGCGTAGTTGAGGAAAATATCCGTCGCCTCTTCGACCGTTGAATTGACAGTCCAGGTATCGACGAAGTGAAACTGCGGGTTTGGTTTCAAGGGAGTTAGTTTGGAAATCCTCTCACCTGATTCAAGCCGGGGCAAGATTATTGAAGTTGCGGGATAAATATACAGTCAAGAGTATCGAATCAATTGTCCAGCCCTCTTGAATCGTTCGCTTTTTTCGTTGCAGGTTGGGGCGGGGTGTGTGATTTAGCGACCATGAGTCAGTTTCAAGATCGTGTTGTTGTCGTCACCGGTTCCGGCCGGGGGATTGGAAAAGAGATCGCCCGCTCCTTTGTTGAGCAGGGCGCGAAGGTTGCGGTGGCAAGCCGGACCGAGTCCAATTCCAACGCGGCGGCGGAAGAGCTGAACGCGATCGGAAAAGGTCAGGCGAAAGGCTATGCTGTCGATATTTCCGATTTCGATGCCGTGGCTGCTTTCGGGAAACAGGTGACTGAGGATCTCGGACCTGTGGAGATTTTGGTGAACAATGCCGGGGTGACCCGTGATGGTCTCTCTCTTCGCATGAGCGAAGAAGACTGGGACACTGTTTTGGATACGAACCTGAAAGGTGCTTTCAATGCCGTGAAAGCTTTCCAACGGTCAATGCTGAAACAAGCAAACGCACGGATCATTAACATTAGCTCCGTCATTGGGCTGACCGGCAACGCAGGGCAATCGAATTACGCTGCCAGCAAGGCAGGGCTAATCGGATTCACCAAAGCACTCGCCAAAGAGTTCGCCGGACGAAAAGTCTGCGTCAATGCAATTGCTCCGGGATTTATCCAAACTGACATGACTGGTGAGTTGACCGAAGATCTCCAGGAAGTAGTGAGGAAAAGCATCCCGCTCGGATTTTTCGGGGAAACTTCCGATATTTCAAACGCGGTCATGTTCCTCGCCTCGGAGCAGTCCCGTTACATTACCGGACAGGTTCTCACTGTGGATGGTGGAATGGTAATGTAGGCTGGAATGATTTGGCCTAAGAAGCCGCCAGTCGCTCCTTAAATCAAATCGACATACTTACTCTATCTATGAAACCCTTTTATCTCATTGTCGTCGCTGCACTTTTAACTGATGCCCTTTGTGCGGAGGTTGTTGTCGACAATCTCAACATTCCGTCAACAGCTCAAATTGTCCTGAGCTCTGCGGGTAAATCCGCTGCTCAGGCTTTTGTCACCGGCTCCGAACTGGTAAGGCTGGATGAAGTTACTGTCCGGTTGCGGCACTTTCCCGGGGGTGGGCCCAGTAGCAGTGCCCGGGTTCAGGTTTGGTCGGGAGCGGGGGATGTGCCGGGATTGCTGATCGAGGATTTGGGCGTAATCACCAATATTATTTCGATAAACGATTTTGACTACATTCTCACTTCCGCTGCCCAACCGGTTCTCGAATCCAATACCCGTTACTGGGTAACTGTGACAAATGTTACGGGAGATATTGACTGGCGTAACTCCGGTGACAGCACGATCGACGCCTCCAGTGTTGGAGCACTTCCGAATGTTCGAGCCACGTCTGACGATGGTAGCAACTGGGCGACTTTCGCGGCTGGAAATTTTCAGATGATCAAAGTGCTTGCCGCCCCCGGCATTACGGTAAGCAATTTGTTGGACGATGGATCGGACGGGTCTCTGCGGAAGGAAATCGCGGACGCTCCACCGGGAAGCCTGATTCGATTTGACATCTCTCTCTCGGGGGAAACAATCCGGCTGCAGGGGACCCCCCAGGGGAACCCCCTGTTGATCGATAAAGCCCTGATGATCGACGGGTCGGATTTGCCCGCAGGAATTACTATTTCGGGTGATAAGGAAAACGATGGATTCACGCTCGACGATTCCAGGGTGTTCGAAATCGGGGGAAGCGGAGTTGTTCTACTGAAATCTCTTTCGATCACGGGAGGTCGGGCTCCTGATGCTGTCTCTTATACACATCTCCGAGCCCACGAGACCGAGGCTGATCTC
>OJCB01000972.1_pt1 | contig 10164 bp, 8 predicted proteins | sample 1591501 | NCBI WGS metagenome assembly OJCB01 (sample SAMN05416813, study PRJEB24817) | seawater metagenome | isolation source: Sea water | place: Canada:Atlantic | collected 2013-07 | reverse complement strand
TCTACACTATCCTCTTCGTCGGCAGCGTCAGATGTGTATAAGAGACAGGGCCTGCGCAGTGGCAAAGGCGGCTTTGCAAGTAATCCTCGATGAAAAGCTGGCTGAAAATGCCGAGCGACTAGGTGAACTATTCCGACAGGGATTGCGTGAGATTGCAGAACGTAACCCACTTGTCCAATTGGTAAGAGGCAAAGGCCTGCTAAATGCCATTGTAATTGACTCCGAGGAAGATTCCAGCTTAGCCTGGGATATTTGCCTTCGTTTTAGAGATAATGGCTTACTAGCGAAGCCAACCCATGGTAATAAGATTCGCTTGGCTCCACCTTTGGTTATTACAGAATCACAAGTACATGAAAGTTTGGCTATCATTGAGAAGTCATTAGCTGATTTTAGCTAGGACTACTTGATATAGTCAATAAAATAAAGGTCTTAGACCGGAAAGCCTTGCTGCCTAGCAAAGCTTTTTTTATGTCCTCTTTTTTGATTTCCCACTCCTTTATATTTCCGAGACGGAAGACCTCTACAGGTAAACCCTTAGAAAAAAATACGGGCATCCCTTTCTATATTCCAAGGGATGCCTGTATTTCATAGCTGCACATTCCTCCTCATCTTTGTATCGTACTTAAAAACAATCAAAAACAACAAAGCAATGAGCACGGAAATACGACATATTATCATCAAGCACCTAAGTGGAAGCAAGATCAATCAAATCGAAGAGTTTGATTACCAAGCCAATGATAGCATCAGTTTTGGTAGAGCCATTCAAAATCAATTGCAATTCGATGCAGAGCAAGACAATGCGGTTAGTCGCGAACATGGCACGATCACTAAGGGTGACACCATCGGGCTTTTTACCCTCACCGATAATAACAGTTTAAATGGCACCTACCTTAATGGACAGAAGGTTACGGGCAGTGTAACTTTAAAACCAGGAGATGAAATTACACTAGGTGCCAATGGGCCTCGCTTTCTATTTGACGTGAATCCTAGTCTCGTCAGTGCCGATGCCACCCAATTGATTAATATTCCTGCCGCTGCTGCGACCGCGGAATACCAGATTGAAAGTAATATTGAGCCTCAAAAAGCGGGAATTGGGAAAGAAACCTTTGAACGAGCTATCGTTTCTGAAAGAAAGCGATCTAAAAAGACCTTAGTATCTGTTCTTGGGGCGGCACTATTGGTATTTACCGTACTGGGCTATACTTTCAAAGATAAAATTCTACCTACTCCAGTTCCCACCGAAACACAAGTTGTCACCCATACGACTACCGTGGTAGAAGAAGCATTTTCTCCTGAAAAAATTGCCAAAGAAAACACGGAAAAAGTAGTCTTCATCGAATTTGGCTTCAAACTTACGCATGCACCAACTGGCGATGATATCTATCACCAATACTCCCGACAGAAAGATGAAAAGACAGGTAAAGAGTATTTGATGCCACTTTTTATTGAAATGGAACCTGGTGTTGTAGAGCCACTTTTAGGCCTCAAGAAAAATGTCATTGATGGTGCGCCGATTGCGATGGCACAACTATCCGGTACAGGTTTTATCGTCGATGAAGACGGTTATATTCTCACCAATAAACATATCGCTGAACCATGGAAATACCCTTATACTTTCCCAGCTGATGCAGCACAGGGTTTACTATATCAATTGGTGAATGGCGAATGGAAAATCACTGGAACGGTTAATGCACCTACCCATTGGATCCCATCCGAGTCTCAATCCTTTGGACAAGCGCCTATTTCTGGTAAAATCTTGAGCGGAGAGAGTACCTATATGACTGTAACATTTGCCAAAACGGATTCTCGTATCAGTGCTCGTATGGTGCAAGCCAGCTCCAATCATGATGTTGCTATGTTGAAAATCGACCACATGGCAGAGTTTAGCCCGGTAGTACTTAAAGAAGATGGTGGGAAAGTCGCACAAGGCCAAAAAATCGCAGTAATGGGATATCCTGGAATTTCTCCATCAGTAGTATACGGACGAGCTGTACAGGAATTTGGGAAGTCTAATGCCGAAGTAAAAATGGTACCCGACCCAACGATCACAGATGGAACCATTGGCAAGATCATCAGAGGTAGTAACCTAACTAATAATGCAGAATTAAGCGGCTATTACAGTCCTATGGGAGAGTACTACCAGCTAACAGCTAGTCAGACAGGTAGCGGAAACAGTGGAGGGCCAGTCTTTGATAAAGAGGGAAAAGTCATTGCGATTTTCGCCGCTTCTACGACTTCTCAAGAGGGCGCCCGCATCACCTTTGCTATTCCGATCAAATATGGCTTGGATCTGATGCACTTGACCCCTGTTATCCAGTAAAAATCGATTCTCTTTTTCAATTCAAATATTCTCCAACTATGGCTTTCCTATTTCGAAAAAAGAAAGAAAAGGCGACAAGCACTCACCCCGTTGCCGCTGTAAAATTGGATTATCGGGCAGTGGCTATTACCGATGTGGGATCGGTTCGAGATAGCAATGAGGATCATCTCATCTTTATCCGCCCCTTTGATACCACTATTCGAAATAGCCACGGGTGCCTGGCTTTAGTAGCAGACGGAATGGGAGGCCATAGCCATGGAGAAATTGCCTCGAAGATGGCCGCTGATATCATTACTCGGCATTATTTTGACACCAATTACAGCGTACTAGAAGCCCTGAAACGGGCCTTTGAAAAAGCCAATAAAGCGATATTTCAGAAGGCAGCGAAGAACCCCAAACTCAAGGGGATGGGAACTACCTGTACGGCCATTATCTTGCTGCAGGATCAATTGTACCTAGGACACGTGGGAGATAGCCGGGCTTATTTACTAAAGGAAAATCAAGCCCTACAACTCTCGAAAGATCATACCCTGGTACAACACTTATTAGATACAGGGCGAATTACGGAAGAGGAAAGTTTAAGCCATCCACAACGAAATATTGTGACCCGAGCTATGGGAACTTCGGCCAAAGTAAAAGCAGAAGTTTCCCTTTTACCCGTTCCCTTTGAAGTCGGGGATAAGTTGCTGATTTGCAGCGATGGATTATACGAATATATCAAACCACCTGAATTAAAAGCGATCATCCAACAATACAGCCTCAACGAAGCTTCTCGTACACTCATCGCCTTGGCAAAACAACGAGGAGGCCATGACAACATCTCAGTCTTAATCGTCGAGGCTTTCGCTGCCGATACAGCACAAATTGCCAAACAAACCCAAAAGATAAACTTATCATGATAGGCCGGAAATTATCCAATTACCATATCAATGAGCGAATCGGAGAAGGGGGCATGGGGACCGTGTATAAAGCAACGGATGTTCATCTGAAACGTACCGTAGCTGTGAAAATGTTGCATCCTTTTTTGGTGAGCAATACGGATTCTCTTAAGCGATTCCAAAATGAAGCGCATTTGTCTGCTAGGATTTCTCACCCCAATGTGGCTACGCTATTCGATTTCAAAGCCTCCGATCAGTCTCATTTTATTGTAATGGAGTATGTGAATGGGCAGGCCCTAGATGATGTATTAAAGCGGCAAGGCCGATTGCCAGAAGCCACAGCCGTGAAAATTATGATCCAAGTATTAGAGGGCTTGGGAGCAGCACATGACTTGAGTATTCTGCATCGAGATCTGAAGCCTGGCAATATCATGATTACCCAACGCGGCTTTGTAAAACTCATGGATTTTGGCATAGCTCGGCTGGAGAATACGGAGCGTATGACACGACAAAATAGTGTCATCGGCACCTTAGAGTATCTCTCTCCAGAATTAGTGAAAGGTGGAACACCGACAAAGGCTGCCGATTTGTACGCAGTCGGGGTAATGTTGCATGAAATGCTATCCGGGCAATCCCTATACGCCGGTGACAGCGAAGCTAGCCTAATGTATCAGATCGCTCACAAGCCAGCCCAACTTCAATTAAAGGGAGTAAATAAGCAATTGGTGCAAGTGGTCAAGAAATTAACCCAAAAGCAAGCACACAAGCGCTACGCTTCTACCACAGCCGTGATTGAGGCCCTAGAAAAAATCTATCCCGCAGGTCGAATCAATATAGCCAACCTGGAGCAAAAACAAGCAAGGCCTCACGAAGCTGCACAAAGGGCTAAAGCGCTTCCATTCAAAATGAAGTGGCCTGATCTCAAGCTTCCGGCATCCATTAATTTACCCTTCGATATGGACTTCAGAATCTTGGCAGCAGCAGTGCTGGTATGCCTATTGATTCTAGTCGGGGGACGAATCGCCGTAGGAGGTGACGCACAAAACCCAGAAAATACAGACTTAACTGACAATCAAGAGCTACTTCCTAGCACAGATGGGGAAATAGTGTCACCAGGAGAAGACCTTGCACAAGGAGGACTGCCGGTTGCACCTACTAAGGGGAATGGCATCCAATTCATCGAACGATTTGAAGAGGAAGCACCATCAACTACCGAGAAGAAAAAAGAAAAAAGAACCGAAAGAAAGGAAACTACTACATCCTCCCCACCGCAAAAAACCAAACAACCCACGAAGAAGGCCCCTGCTCAAGCAGAAACAAAGACTACCATCTACTCAACAATTGAAGAGCCAGCTGAAAAGAAATCAGATGAGGTGATTGAAAAGCCCCTTCAGTCTGGTTCTTCCCTAGCGGCCAAAGAAGACGATCCAGCATCTAGTGTAGAAGAATCCTTGACTGAGCGTCCCACACGTCCTACAAAACAAGTGACGGTCCGAATTCCCGATATGTTTTTATCGGCCAGCTTTGCCAACACGGTTTCTACTAACCGGAACAGACAAGGTGACATTGTCTATCTAACAACCAGCCAAGCTATTTACCAAGGCGAACATCTTATTATTCCTCGTGGAGCGCCAGTGCAGGCGGAGATCAAGAAACTCCGACCAGCGGAAGGCAAGAAAAAAGCCTTTATGGCCATCGAGTTATTGGCGGTAAAAGCCATCAATGGAGATTGGTTGACCGTCGCCTACCCAGAATACAGCAATATCTCTAAGACATTGGTCGCCTTTCAGAAAGGCAGTCAACTCAGTAAAATTAAAGTTAAATCAACTAACCTCACGCTTAATTATTAATGACTATGAAATCTATCAAATTATTAGGGCTATTTCTTTTTGTCCTTTCCATCAATAATCAACTTATTGGGCAAGATATTCGATCTTCAGCACAAGGTTTTTCCATCAATCTGGACTTTGCATATGGGAGTTGGAACTCCGAAAGCCAATTCCTGGGAGACTTGGATGACGTAGAGCCAAGTGGTTTCGGATTTGGTGCTAAGGCGGCCTACGGAATTAACCAAAATATAGAGCTCTTCCTTGCTGTTCGCCAAGTTGGGTTCAAACAAGAATTCGACTGGGATGCCTATAAGGTAAATAGTGTAGATATCGGTGGTCGCTATAATTTTGGTGCCACACTGCGTCGTTTTCGTCCTTTCCTGGAAGCTGCCCTGAGTTTTCATAGCCTAGTCATTGATCCCATTACATTTGATGGATCCAGCGTATTTAAACTGGAAAGTAGTGGGGCAGGGCTAACTATTGGAGGAGGATTCCATATCTTTATCCTACCGAATCTCAGTGCGAATGCCAATGGGAAATTGACGTTTGGGAATTTCTCATCCACTTCTCTATCGGGTACAGAAGTGGACAATCTTGAAGAAAGCCTTGATTTTGCTATGACGACAATACAGTTGGGCTTAACCTACTTCTTTCAGTAGATTCGTTCTGAAATCTTGGAAAGAATCTTATTTTAGCATAAATACTTTTAGCTATGGCAGCACCCATACGGGTCATGTTGGTAGATGATCATCAAATCATATTGGATAGCCTGGGCTTATTGTTCAACCTTATGGATGATATCCAGCTGGTGGATTCCACGAATGACAGTAGGAAAGTCCTGGATATATTGAGCAAAAAGGAGGTGGATATTCTGATTACCGACCTGAGTATGCCGTATATGAATGGCGTCGAGTTGAGTTTTGCGGTGAAAGAGAAGTTTCCCAGTCTAAAGATTCTGATGCTGACCGTTAATGACCAAGGGGATCGAATTCAAGATGCCTTTAAGGCCGGTATCTCAGGCTATGTCATGAAGAAGGCCGACCGGCAGGAACTAGAGCAAGCCATTCGCACCATAGCCGCAGGGCAGTTACACTTTAGTCAAGAGGTCCTAAAGTCACTTTTAGCACCCAAAGAAGTGGATGATCATGCGGAAAAACTAAAGCACTTAACCAAGCGAGAAATAGAAGTGATCAAGCTTATCGTCCAAGAACTCTCCTCTTCCGAAATAGCGGAAAAATTGTTTATTAGTTTGGGAACAGTAGAGACCCATCGCCATAATATTTTTAAGAAGCTCAATGTCAAGAACTCAATTGGCTTAGTTAAGTTTGCGCTAAAATATAAGTTAATTTGAGTCAGTCGAAGTCATATATCTCACTCCTTTTACTGCTATTGATAGCCTCCTCTTACCTGTCTGCGCAAGGAGCGGATAACCTGTATCAAAAGTATGTAAAGAGCCAACAGTTAGAGAACTCCACAGATCGAGATACGAATGTCATTCAGCATTACGCGGCCTATGTAGTTTATCAAATCAACGATGGGGTTCCCGCAGCAGCAGAGATGCTAGATACACTGGTCAGCTTGACGGCTAGTTCAGACTGGCCCAGAGCATACGGCATTCAAAAACGGGTGGAAGCTCGTTATTACGAAAGGCAAGGAGATATGGATCACGGCCTACAATTGTACAACCAAGCGATTGATACGCTGAGAAACGCGGGCCCTTCCTATCAAGATTTATCGACGGCTTTGATCGGTTCGGGTTTTGTTTTGCTCAATTCTCAACTGCACGAAGAAGCCTTCAAAACGCTGCAAGAAGGCTATCAATATGCCAAGTCCTCAGGGCATTTAAATAACCAACTTCTCACCCTCAATTTCTTTGGAGATTTCTATTATTACAGCGCTTTCCGACAAGAAAATTTTGATTCTGCCTTGTTCTATTACCAGGCGACAGAAAACCTTATCGACACCTCTGGTACTTGGGGATATTATAAGTCTGATAATGACTTAGGCTTAGCCAATGTAAATCGTCGATTGGGGAGGGAGGAGTTATCAGAAATGTATTTTCAGCGTTCGCTGAAGGAGGCAGAGCAATATCGAAATTACGGCGTGATCTATGCCTTGTATGTGGACAAAGCAGAAATTTATGAGGAAGCTGGTGATTTTAACAAGGCTTTGGAATTGAAGCTGGAGGCTTATGAATATGTCCAGGCTTCTGGCTGGGTTGAATTCATAGCCCGGGCAGATATGCAATTCTATTATACTTATAAATCATTGGGGGATTTTGAGAATGCGCTCATGCATTATGAACGCTATATTGCCGCCCAGGATACGATGAAAAAGCAAGAGGCAACGGCCCGCTATGCAGAATTAGAAGCCAAATATGAAAGTAAGGAGAAAGAAGATGAAATCATCCGCCTACAGAATAAAAACCTACAACAATCTAGAGATTTCCTGCTGGGCTTAGCAGCAATAGGTGGACTTTTATTGGGATTCATCAGTTGGCTGAACTGGCGGTTACGCAATCAGAATAAGGAGTTGGAACGAAAGAATAAAGAGATTTTATTGGCGCAGCTTCGAGGTCAGAACCTGGAGCGTAAACGAATGGCCGTAGAACTACATGATAACTTGAATACAAAGATTGCAGCCATTCGCTGGCAATTGGAAGCAGTTCATCCATCGGTAAATGAGAAGGCTCAGACTATTCTAAATTCAACGCTAAAACTGGTCAATGACGTTTATGGAGATGTGCGCCTCATTTCGCATAATTTGATGCCAGAAAAGGTAGAGGCACTGGGATTAGTCCCAGCTTTGAAGGAGTTACTCTTTCAACTGAAGCAGAATAATAAGATCAACTTCAACTTGGTAGTTAAAACCCCACCCGATTTTCAATTTGGTTCACTGACCTACCATATCTACAATATTATCATGGAAATGATCAATAATATCCTAAAACATGCGGATGCAGAAAATGGATGGATTAGTCTCTCTAAAGATGACAACAAAATATTATTGACAGTCAGTGATGATGGCCGCGGATTCGATATTGGTGAGATGACAAACGGCTTTGGCATTCGTAATATAACTTCGCGACTAGAGAATATTAATGGAAAGTGGAATATCGAGAGCTCACCTGGGAAGGGGACTAAGTTTTACATTGAAATTCCGCAATTGGATTAACTATCGTTCATCGAATATCTCCCCCGACAGCCAACCCACTTGGAACACGCTCCGGCTCCGTATGGTCAAAATTGGAATCATTGAGGGTATTGAAGAAAGAGATAATCGGTGCCATGTCTTTCACACCTAACTTAAGCTCCCTGATCAGCGGATCAAAATGTTCGGGTCCTACCGCTTCATTCCTCTTTTTTCCCATAGAAATATCTTGGTAGAATTCGAGTACTCGTTTCAAATTGGGCAAGCTACCGTTATGCATGTAGGGTGCCGTAAATCGCAGGTTCCGCAGTGTCGGCGTTCTGAAACCAAACCCTGCTTCAAAACCACTGTCGGCCTCGACTAATTTCTCATTCTCAGGAACACCAATCACATGTATTTTGTAATCAGAAAACATCGGGCCATTATGACAATTAGCGCAACCTACCTCTTTAAATAAAGCGTATCCTTCTTTCTCCGATAACGATATGGCCGATTCATCACCTCTCATATATTGATCAAAACGAGAATTATTGGTTACTAAGGTTCTTTCATAGGTCGCAATAGCTTGTCCAAGGTGTAAGGAATTAATCGGTTCATCTCCATCAAAAGCATCCGCAAATAAGCTTTGATAGGTAGGAATCTCCTTCAGTCGTTCGATTACGACTTCCAAAATTTCATCCTCTGCATATTGTTCGCCTCGCATCTCCTCAAATGCCTTGATAGGCTCCAATGCTTGCGCTTCGAGACTATTGCTTCGTACATCCCAAAACATAGGCGCTTCGGTAGGCTGATACTGGTTATTGGTATTAATCCCGTTGAAAGCAGTATTTAAAATCGTATGTGCATTTCTCTTGACAAAGGGTATTTGATTGGGCTGTTGAAACACCCGCTTACTTCCAAAACCTTTTCCATTTACACCAATGGATAAGTCTCGAAATTCTGCATAACCATTGCTGGGATGGTGGCATGTCGCACAGGCTACATCCTTATTGCCAGATAGAATGGGATCGAAGAACAGTAACCTGCCTAGGTGAATCTTTTCTGGTGTGCTAGGATTGTCGATCGGAAATTTAACCTTTTCAGGCAGGGCCGTATGCCGACTCAAGTTCTCTAGATTAGCTTGGCGTTGTAATTTTTCAGCTTTAACACGCTCATAGTTGCCTTTTTCATTGGTACAAAAAAGCATCGAAAATCCAATCAATAGGGCGGTTACTACCCGAAAAATATACTTCATAGGTAGAATATACAGACTTTATTCCTATTCCCATTACAAGCATTAGAAATATTGCTCAATTTTGAACCATTCTATGGATCGTTCTATAGCTAGATCAGTATCATTATCGGACATTGCCAAATCGCGTCTGGCTTTTTGATTAGAAAAGTAGTTCGGTAGACATAGCATCCGTGCGTTCGCACGGCTTAAACTATTGATCCAGCCTAGTCGAGTTTCGAGAAAAGTCACTCTTTCACCTAACCAATTTAATAAGTTCGAGGGGATAGGGATTAAAATGATCTTTTTTCCCGCTAGCTTAGCTGCTCGTTCAAAAAACTCGCGGTAGATCAGATTCTCTCCAGCAAGTAAATAGCTTTCCCCTACGCCCGCATTATTAATCAACATGCTAATTTGGAAGTTGTCACTGCCCCAATCCGCGGCCTTTCTCAGGGCTAAGTCATCCGTAAGATTGAGTTCATAGGGAATGACTTTTATGGAATATTTTTTACTAAAATCTTGTGCGAGCTCGACTAAATGCTCATTAGGTAAGGAAAATAAGATGAGGTTTTATTGTCGTTTAGCGCATTCTTCGGCTAGGGCGTATCCTAGTCCTTGACTAGCACCAGTATTGAATAAATGAAAACTGAGTATCCCGAATTTCCTACCTAGAAATCCCTTCTAAGAAAACCCAGGATGACTCATCCAAGTCTCAAACAGTATGCGGCCTGTCTCTTATACACATCTCCGAGCCCACGAGACCGAGGCTGATCTCGT
>OJCB01000970.1_pt1 | contig 10169 bp, 6 predicted proteins | sample 1591501 | NCBI WGS metagenome assembly OJCB01 (sample SAMN05416813, study PRJEB24817) | seawater metagenome | isolation source: Sea water | place: Canada:Atlantic | collected 2013-07 | reverse complement strand
GATCTACACTATCCTCTTCGTCGGCAGCGTCAGATGTGTATAAGAGACAGACAGCAAAGTATACAAATTGGGGTAAAAGGAAGGAATTCAACGGAGCTAAATTCGGATGGTTTCGGATCAGTACTTTATCTCCGATACCTAGCATCCATTTAGATGGATACCATTGACTTCAAAGGGGAGGAGTATGACTAAGCTGAAACAAATTGGCTACAACTACGTACCGATAGTTTCAAATTGTATGGCCACTAAAGGATATTTTCAATAATAAAAACAACAGTCGCAACCGCAGTGTAAACCTAAAAATAGTCCTACTCCGCCATGGGATCAAAAAAGCGATGTTCTTGGCGTGTAATAAGACTGTTTATGCTTCAAATTTTCTTCAAAAATTACACAAATTCACTATATTCGACCCTGAACAAACTTTGAAAAAACTCAACTTAACCCTTAATACCAAACAAAAAATGCAAAGATTACTACTGAGTCTACTCATATTAGCTTGTTGTGCTACTACCTCTTTACAAGCACAAACAGCAGACAGCCCTGATGCTTATGCTTTCCGTTACATCGGTACTAATTTTCTATGGCCACTGGATAATGTTGGTTTAAACACGGATGATTTTAGATCAGGCCTTGAGTTCGAATATTTCCGACGACTCGACGATGCCTTTGACATAAGTTTTCCCCTTCGATTAGGAGCTGCAAACCTCCCTTTGGTTCCTGATGGATCCAGTATCCGACGATCTGCAAACATGGCCCTCGATGCCTTGATAAACTTCAAGCTTTATCAGGGGAAAGTCTTCCGACCACGCCTTTTTGCAGGTTTAGGTGGAATACTTTTAGAAATGGACGACTTAGCATTGGATGCGCCCGTTGGTTTAGGCTTGGACTTTTATTTAGGATCAAGCACTACACTCACCAGTACTTTTGCGTATCACTTTAATGATGTCGCTTTGCGTGATCATTTCCAATTTGGAATTGGTTTCAAATTAGCGCTAGAAGATGACGAAAAACCAGCGCCTCCACCTCCTCCTGTCGTTTTGGATCGTGATGGCGATGGCATAGTTGATGCCGAAGACCTTTGTCCTGACGTACCAGGAATTGTGGCCCTCAATGGTTGCCCCGATCAGGATGGTGACGGTATTACAGATGCTAGTGATAAGTGCCCAGAAGAGGCTGGCCCTGCTGATAATGACGGCTGCCCGATCCTTGATCGCGATGGTGATGGCGTTGTTGACGCTGAGGATAACTGCCCCGATGTGGTGGGAACAGCTGCCAATAATGGGTGTCCAGAAAAGAACGTTATTATTACCGCTAAAGATAAGATAACAGGTGAAGTACTTGCGAATACCGAAGTCACGCTCCTCAATGGCAGTGGGCAAATCGTCAAAACCGGAACGACTAATAGCCAGGGTGTTGTGGAATTCTCAAATGTAGAACCTGCAGACTATACCGTCAATGGTAAACTGTATGATGTGGATTTGGAAAAAGCACAAATCGGTGTAGGCGCATTTAACTCCGCAGAGTCAGTACAAGGGACAGTCTATTACGACGATCCTAATTTCATTGTACGAGGAAAAGTAGTCTATTGTAATACTCCTACACCACTACCCGGTGTTCAGCTTAACTTGAAAAACAACGCTGACAATTTCTTAAAGACGACCGTTTCTGCACAGACTGGAGAGTTTATCTTCCATCTTTCAGAAAGAGCGACTTATGAATTGTATGCTAAAAAAGAAAGCTTCCTATCACAAGTGGTAGAAGTGGATGCTAACAACTATGACCGAAGCAAATCGGTATTCGTTAAGTTGGAAGTATGTGCCGAGGAGGTTGAATGTGGAGAAGCTGTTCGCTTGAACAATATCCTTTATGATACAAACAGTTCGGCTATTCGCTCGGATGCCTATGCAGATTTGGATAAGCTGGTTCAATTTTTGAATGATAATCCTAAAGCCAATGTAGAATTATCTGCTCATACAGATAGCAAAGGTCGGGCCTCTTATAATATGACACTTTCTCAAGGTCGGGCAAATTCAGCCACAAAGTACATTACCTCTAAGGGGATTGCAGCTTCCAGAATTACGGCTAAGGGTTACGGTGAAACAAAGCTGGTTAATAGGTGTGCAGATGGAGTGAGATGTAGTAATGAAGAACACCAAGCTAACCGCCGTACTGAATTCAAAGTGGTATGCGAGGATTAAATAGCGTAGAATTATAGATAAAAAGATAAAAGTTAACATCCCGAATTTTGGCGAGCGCTGAAATTCGGGATGTCTTATTTTAAGGACTCTTCTAAAGAAGTCCTAAATCCCTTCCAAACTGCTTTCTAAGTCTTCCAATAATGTTTCCGCCGCTTTCATCGATTTCACTCCGTCCTTCACTAAAATCAAGTGCCGATTACTCTGTTTGATGCTAAAGCCAATCTTATGCCCTTGCGTAGAGATAAAAGTCATTACTGCTTTGAAAACCGGACTTTCATAATACAAAGATTGAGGGTTTTCTACGAAGTAACAGCGCAATTTTCGATTCTTCAAGATAATTCGCTCAAAGCCTAAACGCTTACTAATCCAGCGTAATTTAAGCCCATCAAAAAGAGACTTCACTTCTTTGGGAACAGGTCCAAAGCGGTCCCGCAGTTTTTTCTCAAATTCGATTACTTTCTCTTCCGATTCTATTTTGTCCAATTCGGTATATAAACTTAATCGTTCCTGGATATTGCTGATGTAGTCATCTGGAATTAACATTTCTACATCGGTATCAACCTGTACATCTCGTACGTATTGTGGATCTTTTTTTAGGTCTTCTTCGAAAACTTCTTTGAACTCATTCTCTTTGAGTTCTTGTATGGCCTCCTCCAGGATTCGTTGATAGGTTTCGTATCCAATTTCGGAAATAAAACCACTTTGCTCACCTCCCAATAGATTCCCCGCACCTCTAATATCTAGGTCTCGCATAGCGATATTGAAACCACTACCCAATTCCGAAAATTCTTCGAGAGTACGTAGCCGTTTCCGGGCATCAGCGGTTAACGTGGACATTGGAGGGCTGAATAAATAACAAAAGGCTTTCTTATTAGATCGCCCCACTCGTCCTCTCAATTGGTGCAAATCACTCATGCCAAATTGATTAGCATTATTGATCAACATCGTGTTAGCATTAGGTATATCCAACCCGGTTTCAATGATGTTGGTACAAACCAAAACATCATACTTACCGTCGATAAAGTCCAATAACGCCCGTTCCAATTGTTTAGGGTCCATCTGACCATGGGCTGTACCCACATCTACATCGGGACACATCCGCCGAATCATAGCCGTAATATCCGGCAAAGTCTTTACGCGGTTATGGACAAAGAAAACCTGCCCCCCGCGTTGTACTTCATAATAGATAGATTCTTTGATCAATTCCTCGTTGAAAATCCGGACCTCCGTATGGATGGGTTGTCGGTTGGGGGGGGCTGTCCGGATAATAGATAGATCCCTAGCTGCCATCAGACTAAATTGCAGTGTCCTTGGAATTGGGGTAGCTGTCAAGGTGAGCGTATCTACATTTACCTTTATATTTCGAAGTTTTTCTTTAGCGGCGACGCCAAATTTTTGCTCCTCATCAATCACCAGCAAACCCAAGTCTTTAAATCCTACGGCCTTATTGAGCAGGGCATGCGTACCGATAATAATTTCGGTCTCTCCCTCCTTTAGGCTATTAAAAATGACTTTTTTCTCAGCGGCAGTACGAAAGCGATTGACATAATTTATCTTAATCCCAAAATCCTGTAAGCGCTCACTAAAAGTCCGATAGTGTTGTAGTGCCAAAATAGTGGTTGGGACGAGGATAGCCACCTGTTTGCCATCAGAAACGGCCTTAAATGCCGCGCGAATCGCAATCTCCGTTTTACCAAAACCAACATCTCCACAAATCAATCGATCCATCGGATAAGGCTTCGACATATCCTCTTTTACTTCATTGGTGGTCTTGAGTTGATCGGGGGTATCTTCATAAATAAAGGAAGCTTCCAATTCATTTTGCAGGTAACCATCTTCCGGAAAGGCATGTCCCTTGCTGGCTCGTCGTTTGGCATATAGCTTGATCAGCTCTGCTGCAATATCTTTTACTTTCTTCTTCGTCCTACTCTTTAGGGTTTTCCACGCCTCTGATCCCAACTTGTTTAGCTTGGGCACATGGCCTTCTTTGCTACTGTATTTGGCAATTTTGTGCAAAGAGTTAATACTGACATACAGAATGTCATTGTTCTTATATATGACGCGAACCGACTCTTGGATATGCCCGTTAATATCTATTTTTTCTAAGCCCGAAAAACGACCGACCCCATGATCCATATGCGTAATGAAATCGCCGGGCTGTAGTTCTCGCAATAGCTTGAGATTGATCGCCTTGTCTTTGGTGAACCCCCTTCGCAATTTGTAGCGATGAAAACGATCAAAGATTTGATGGTCAGTAAAGCAGGCTACATTCAAATCTTTATCAATAAAGCCTTGATGAATGGCTTGCGGAATAGGATGCAAGTCTATATCGGCCCCCAAATCTTCAAATATGGCATAAAAGCGCTCTATTTGTTTAGGGTTATCTGTAAAAAGGTAATTTCTAATGCCTGCTTTGTGTTGCGCATTGAGGGTATCGATGAGCAATGCAAAATTCTTGTTGAAACTAGGCTGCGGTTGTGCCTTATATACAATGGACGTATCAAAAGTAATAGGCTGGACCTTATCCGTCAATCCAATAATATGATGCCTTTCTATATCCTGAATAATCTCATTTGGACGAATAAAAGCCCTGTCCCTGAAAAGGGCCGCCAACTCAGATTCATCTAATATGGTCAGGGTTTTAGCAAATTGCTCAGCCCGCTCAAAACAAATCGCCAAACTATCCAACAAGACCTGAAAATCCTTTACCCATACCACCGTATTCTCTGGCAGGACGCCAAAGATGGACACTTTCTGATCATGCTGAAATTTGGTATTAATGTTGGGTATGATCGAGACCTTGGCAATGTTGCGAACAGAAAGCTGCGTGAAGGGATCAAACGTTCGGATACTCTCTACGTCTTCATCAAAAAGCTCTACCCGGTAAGGGTATTCGTTTCCGTAAGAAAAGATGTCGATAATTCCACCTCTGATAGAGAATTGCCCGGGTTCATACACAAACTCTTCCCGACTGAAACCACAGTCTACCAGAATGTCCCGAATCGTAGCCACATCCATTTTCTCATTCACCTCAAACTCCATCCGAGTGCCTTCCAATACCTCCGGGGAAACTACTTTCTCAAAAAGCGCTTCTGGGTAGGTCACCACAATCTCTCCCTTCGAACCAGAAGAGGTTATTTTATTAATGGTTTCCGTTCGTTGCAATACGTTCGTATTGTCTAGGATCCCAAAATTTCTTGGACGTTTAAAAGAATCGGGTAAAAAACGGATAGACTTCTTTCCCAATAAACCGCTTAGGTTATTTTGGATGTAGGCCGCTTCTTCTTTATCAGTTGCAATGAATAGATGATGGCGAGGAGAAAGTTGATAACTTCCGGTCAGGACAAAGCATTCCTGCGCTCCCATCATCCCGAGTAATCTTATTCGGGCGGGAGTTTCCTGTTCGAAAGCCGTTTGAAGTTGCTGGGTCCGTTCATCCTCGCGATAAACGCCTAGCAGTTGGTCGAGGTTACTCACAGCCGCAAAGATACACCTCCCGCTAGACTTTCCAAGCGTGAGAAGAGGTGAGTAGGTTTAGCGGTAAAATAGTCAATAGCTAAAACCCCTTGATTCCATGTTTTTAACTCGCCCCGTTCCGTCCCTCGCCCCGCTAGTTCAAGGTTTTCAACCTCAACCTACCTCCGAACAAAGGCTTGCTGAAAATTATAATTTAGCATCATCCCAATTATTTTAGCAGAAAGCCTACCTAGCTTGAAGTTTTATCACGTTATTCAATAGGTCAAAACTGACTTAGTCTATATTGTTGTTTTGTTTAACGAATTCGGGATTTCAGACATAATAGTTTAAACAAAAAAACAGTATTGCTGTTAAATCCCGTGTATCAAACAAAATCAAATAGCTTGTCAAAGAAAGTAATTGTAATCGGTTCAGGTTTTGCAGGTTTAGCCGCCGCGTGTTGTTTGGCAGATAAAGGCTTCGACGTGCAAGTGCTTGAAAAGAATGATGTAGCGGGAGGACGTGCCCGGAAATTCGAGGTAGATGGATTTACCTTTGACATGGGGCCTAGTTGGTACTGGATGCCAGATGTATTCGAGCAATTCTTTGCGCGCTTCGGGAAAAAGGTATCAGACTATTATGACCTCAAGCGATTAGACCCTTCTTATTCAGTCTTCTTTGCCAAGGATGAAATCATGGAAGTTCCTGCCAAGATGGATGCCTTGAAGGAAATGTTTGAAACCTACGAACCGGGTAGTGGACCCAAATTGGAGAAGTTTTTGAAAGAAGCTGCCTATAAATACGAAGTAGGCATGCGCGATTTTGTGCAAAAACCGGGACATTCTATCTTCGAATTTGCTGACTTACGCGTTGTTTCCAGCTTATTCCGCTTACAGATGTTTCAGTCCATGTCTAGTCATGTTCGGAAGTTATTCAAGAATGATCGTTTGATACAGTTATTGGAATTTCCCGTTTTGTTTCTTGGAGCAACACCTCAAAAAACACCAGCTTTATATAGCTTAATGAATTACGCCGACCTGGTTTTGGGTACTTGGTATCCTATGGGCGGTATGCACAAAATAGTAGAAGGGATGCTTAGCCTAGCCAAGGAACTAGGGGTGAAAATTGAACTTGGCCAAGAAGTCAAGCAGATCTTTGTAGCCAACAAGCATGCCACTAAAGTCATTACTCAAAAAACAGAGTTTAACGCCGATATCGTCGTAGGAGGCGCTGATTATCACCACGTAGAACAACAATTACTTCAGCCCAACCACCGTATGTATTCCGCCAAATATTGGGATAATCGTACGATGGCGCCTTCCTCTCTCTTGTTTTACCTCGGGGTGAATAAGAGACTAGACAATCTACATCATCACAATTTGTTTTTTGACGAAGACTTTGGTACACACGCTATTGAGATTTACGAAAACCCTAGCTGGCCGAGCAAACCTCTCTTCTACGTATGTGCACCTTCTGTTACCGACCCCAGTGTGGCTCCTGCAGGAAGTGAAAATTTATTCGTCCTCATCCCGCTTGCTCCTGGATTGGAAGATACCGAAGAACTAAGAGAAAAATATTACCATATTGTCATGGATCGATTAGAGGATTTGACGCATCAATCGGTTCGCGAACATGTGGTCTACAAGCGATCTTTTGCACATAAAGATTTTGAAAAGGATTACCATGCTTTTAAAGGTAACGCCTACGGCCTAGCGAATACATTGCTTCAGACAGCCTTCCTGAAACCCAAATTAAAAAGTAAAAAAGTAGCTAATCTATTCTTTACGGGCCAATTGACTACACCTGGACCAGGAGTCCCTCCTTCCTTGATCTCTGGACAAGTTGTAGCAGATGAAATAGCAAAATCCTACTGAATTGATTAATGTATTACACCGAACTATCTGATCACCAAATAACGTTCTATCATTATGATGTCTCTTTATAACAAAACCTGTCAGGAGTGTAGCCAGTTGATCACCAACCGCTATAGCACCTCCTTTTCGCTAGGGATTAAGGTTTTTGACAAGCGATTTCGTACACCCATCTATGCGATATACGGCTTTGTCCGTTTTGCAGATGAGATAGTAGATACCTTTCACGATTTTCCCAAGGCGGAATTATTGCAGCGTTTCAGAGAGGATACCTATCGAGCGATAGAAGAGGGTATCAGTCTCAATCCGGTATTGCAATCCTTCCAAGAGGTTGTGCATGCGTATAAGATAGAACGCGAACTAATTGATGCCTTCCTAGATAGTATGGAGATGGACTTGTTTTTTGATCGGTATGAAGACAGTCTCTATAAGCAATATATATATGGTTCAGCGGAAGTGGTTGGCTTGATGTGTTTGCGGGTCTTTTGCGAGGGTAATAACGAGATGTATGAATCTTTAAAAGCCCCAGCTAGAAGCTTAGGCTCAGCTTTCCAGAAAATCAACTTCCTCAGAGATATGAAAAGTGATTTTGACGAACGAGGTCGCGTCTACTTCCCAGGAATTGATTTCACGCATTTTAATAATGAAGAAAAACTGACGATCGAGGCAGATATCAAGCAAGATTTTGACGATGCTTATAAAGGTATCGTAAGGTTACCCAAAGGCGCCCGGTTTGGGGTATATTTGGCCTATGTCTATTATATCAACCTATTTCAAAAGATCAAAAAGGCTACTGCTGCAAGAGTCCAACAGGAGCGGATCCGTGTTAATGATCGCAAGAAGATATACTTACTTTTCCAATCGGCTCTTCGCAATGGGCTCAATATTTTATAAGTTACTTTGAAGGCGCTTAATTTCCGAACGGCTTCATTAGAATTAGAAAAAGCAGAGTGGTTATTTCTAGCCATCATGCTTTTCCTGTTTGGTTCAGGCCTAGTTGCCCATGCCGTTCCAAGTCTTTATCCGTTTACCTTATATACTACAGACCTCTTTCTGGTATCTATAAATGGAGTGTTACTCTATTTTGTATTTCAGAAGAATAAAGATCAACGTCTCCTCTATTGGGCGGTACTAACCTATATAGGAACCTTTATATTAGAAGCCCTAGGTGTAGCAACAGGAAAAATTTTCGGTGTTTATCACTATGGCGATACCATGTTGGTTCAGTTTTTGGCGGTTCCCCTAGTGATTGCCTTGAATTGGACGGTATTAATACTAGGTGTTAATAACCTATTGTTAAAACTTAAATGGCCATCTTGGGTATTGGCTATATTAAGTGGAGTACTAATCGCCTTTTATGATTACTTCATTGAACCGGTAGCTATCCAACTAGACTATTGGCAATGGGCGGATGATGTAATTCCTTTACAGAACTATATAGCTTGGGCTATTATCGCATTTGTATTCTCTTGGCCCCTTCATCATTGGAAGCTTCGCTTTTCTAATCCATTACTGACTGCCTACCTAGTCGTACAATTCATTTATTTTATCTTGCTTAACCAGTTGATATAAATGCCAATGGAACACTATGATATTATCATTACCGGTGGCGGTGGCGCAGGGCTAAGTCTTATCAATCAATTGTGCGAAAGCCCGCTCAAGAATAAAAAGATTCTCCTAATTGATAAAGAGGATAAAGACGTCAATGATAGAACCTGGTGCTTTTGGGAAGCCAGCGATGGCCCCTTTAATGATATTGTATTCCATAGTTGGGATGAATTGTCCTTTCATTCTAAGGATTATAGCACAGATTTTAATATAGCCCCCTATCGCTATAAAATGATTCGAGGAATCGATTTTTACCAGTATGTGCAGCATAAAATAGCAGCGCAGCCGAATATCAGTGTGCTGAAAGCAAAGGTGGAAAATGTAGGGAGTGAGAATAATAAGGCCCTGGTAAGTGCTGCAGGAAAGGTTTTTTCAGCAGATTGGTGTTTTAATAGCATCCTATTTCGTCCCATCGATAAAAAACAAACCAATTACCTAGACCAGCATTTCAAAGGTTGGATTATTAAAACGGAGCAACCTACTTTCAATCCTGGCGCGGCTACCTTAATGGATTTCAGAGTGCCACAAGATGGCGAAAGCCGATTTTTGTATGTTTTACCGTTTGATCAGCATCGAGCATTGGTAGAAGTAGCAATCTTTTCCAATAACTTACTGTCCAGCGCTGCTTATGATAAGATATTGACTCAGTACATTGCTAAACAGATTACCTCTGAGGCCTATACAGTAGAACATGAAGAGTTTGGAATTATACCGATGACAGATTTTCCCTTCTCCCGTTCCGATGATCGAGTAATTCATTTTGGAACAGCCGGGGGCGACACCAAAGCCTCAACAGGCTATACTTTTTGGCGGATACAGCAGTATACGCAAAAGGTGGTAGCGCTTATGGCCAAGGAAGGACATCCTTATATAAAGGAGAATACTTTCCAAAAGAGATTCAAACTATATGATTCTACCATGTTAAAGGTATTGGTTAAGGATCGCCTAGCAGGCGATGATCTATTCACTTACCTGTTCAAAAAGAACCCCTGTCTCTTATACACATCTCCGAGCCCACGAGACCGAGGCTGATCTC
>OJCB01000969.1_pt1 | contig 10170 bp, 9 predicted proteins | sample 1591501 | NCBI WGS metagenome assembly OJCB01 (sample SAMN05416813, study PRJEB24817) | seawater metagenome | isolation source: Sea water | place: Canada:Atlantic | collected 2013-07 | reverse complement strand
ACGAGATCAGCCTCGGTCTCGTGGGCTCGGAGATGTGTATAAGAGACAGGCTGCGCTTTGATCACATAAGCATTTCGTAAACGTACTTCTTTGCCTAATACCAAACGCTTAAACTTCTTATTGGCTTCTTCTCTAAAGTCTTCAGCCTCAATGTATATCTCTTTGGTAAAAGGAACTTGGCGACTGCCCATTTCAGGTCGATTTGGATGATTAGGTGCATCTAATAATTCGACACCATCTTGGGGATAGTTCTCTATTACGATTTTAACGGGCTCAAGCACGGCCATAGCACGAGGAGCATTTTCGTTGAGCTCATCCCGCAGCGGCGCCTCTAGCATGCCCATTTCAACCATGTTATCCATTTTGGTCACACCGATGCGTTTACAAAACTCACGGATTGACGCTGCGGTAAACCCTCTGCGGCGCAACCCAGCTATCGTTGGCATACGGGGGTCGTCCCAACCGCTAACATACTGCTCTTCTACTAACTGAATCAGTTTTCGTTTGCTCAAAACGGTATATTCAAGATTCAATCGAGAAAACTCGTATTGACGAGGCACAACATCAATAGTGATATTTTCCAACACCCAGTCATATAAACGACGATTATCCTGAAACTCCAAAGTACATAAAGAGTGAGTGATACCCTCTATTGCATCAGAGATACAATGGGTAAAGTCATACATGGGATAAATACACCACTTATCACCTGTTTGATGGTGATGGGCGAATTTTACGCGGTATAACGCTGGGTCGCGCATACACATAAACGGCGACGACATATCAATTTTAGCGCGCAGTAGGCACTGGCCTTCTTTGTATTCGCCGTTTCTCATCTTAGCAAATTGCGCAAGATTCTCTTCAATCGAAGTATCGCGATATGGACTGTTGGTACCTGGCTTTGTGAGGGTGCCGCGCATCTCACGTACTTGTTCTTGATTAGAAAAATCAACGTACGCTAATCCTTTTTCAATCAATTCCAGCGCATACGCGTGCAATTGGTCGAAGTAGTTAGAAGAATAGCGAGCCTCGCCCTGCCATTCAAAACCAAGCCATGTGACATCGTTTTTGATCGCATTAACGTAATCAATGTCTTCTTTGTCAGGGTTGGTATCATCAAAGCGTAAATTGCATTGTCCTTGGTAATCCTGAGCGATACCGAAATTTAAACAAATCGATTTTGCGTGACCTATATGTAAATAACCGTTTGGCTCTGGTGGAAAACGCGTTTGCACTTGTGTATGCAAACCCGATTGCAGATCTTTATCGATGATTTGACGAATGAAATTGGTCGGACGACTTTCGGTCTCGGCCATTAATAATTACCCCTAACGCTAATACATGGAAAACAGCGGATATTATACCAGTATTCTACGCCCGAAAAGCCCTTTTATTAGCAAGCCAGTGAATATGATGTAATTAAATAGGTCATAATACGGACACTTTAAATAAGCTAAATCAGCGACTTAACATTTAGTATAATAAACGTGCAAAAACCCAGCGTGTTGGTATTTTGTTAGGGATTTAAAAAGCTGGCTAGTGTATAACTCTTATTTATAAATGGTCTATTGTTCTGTGTTTGTTGAATAAGGTTTCTAATAATGAAAGAGAAAGCTACATCGTTTGATATTGCCCATCACGCTGGTGTATCGCAGTCTACGGTGTCTCGTGCACTTCGCAATAGCCCTTTAGTCAATAAAGAAACTCGTGAAAAAGTGCAAGCCATAGCTCGTGAACTTAATTATAAAGTTGACAAGAACGCCAGTAACCTAAGGCGTCAGCACAGTAAAACCCTAGCGCTTTTGTTGTTCGAAGACCCAACATCAGATAATTCTCTCATTAATCCTTTTTTTCTATCCATGCTTGGCAGTATCACGCGGGCATCGGCAAATGCTGGATATGACTTACTAATTTCATTTCAAAATTTAAGCGATGATTGGCATGCTGAATATGAAGATTCAAATAAAGCCGATGGCATTATCCTATTAGGATATGGCGATTACACAGAATACTGCACTAAGCTTACTCAGCTCGAGGCACAAAACACGCATTTCGTGCGCTGGGGCGCCCTTGATGATGAACACCCGGGTGTTTCAATTGGTTGTGATAATTTCCAAGGGGGATTTGACGTTACCCAGCACCTACTCGATCTGGGTCGAAAACGATTTGCCTTTATCGGCGGGGCAGATTCCCGTGCGCCTGAGTTTTTTGCCCGCTACCAGGGCTATCATAAAGCGTTGACGCTTGCTGATGTAGCGCAAAGTGCCGTACAGCAGGACGCAATATCAACCGAAGATTCGGGCTACAGCGCGACCTTATTACTACTTGAACGTCATCCCAATATTGATGCCATCGTGTGTGCTAGTGACCTGATAGCCATAGGTGTGCTTCGAGCCTTACGCGATAGCAATATATCGATCCCACAACAAATTGCCGTCGTTGGCTTCGACAATGTCCCTGTCGCGAGTTTCGCTACACCAGGCTTAACCACGGTCAAGCAAGACACAATTTTAGCCGGTGAGATTTTAGTAGACAGTTTATTAAGGTTAATCGCGGGGGAAGAAGTGGAGCATTACTTAATGCATGTTGATCTTGTTATCCGTCAGTCCAGCGGAGCATAGTACTAAATAACGTACTTGCTCCGCTGCGTAATCATTTATTTAAACGCCATCAATTTAGACAACTCATATTTGAGGGCATCATTAACCACGGCGCCCTCTTTAACCCAGACGTTTACACTATGACCTGCCACATCAGCCAGTAATGCATCGCCGGTCGTAATGGTCTGCGCTTGTTGCTCAAAACGCATTTCGGTCCATGTACCTTTATCTAGGTATTGGGTAATTGCAAAGCGATGCGATTTGTCGCTTTTGTTGAGTAACACTAATGCGGTTTGTGCAATATCGCCTTTTTGAATAACACGATAAAACGCCGCATGATCGCCTTTGAATTCAAGGTTGACTTGCAAACCATTTTGCAATGCCGGTACATTCTTTCTTATATTGGCGATCGCAGATAACTGTTGTTGAATAGGGTGAGACTTGGCAATTTCAATATTTTCTTGGCCCAAATAATTCCGATTCCCTTGGTGTTCTGCCTTTCCTCGCATAAACCCTATTTCTGAGCCTTGATAAACAACGGGGATCCCTCTGCTGGTAAATAACCAATTGTTGGCATCAATAAACCCTGAATCGCTCGCGTTCATGCGTGGCATATCATGGTTATCGTAGAAAGTGGTTAGCTCATAGGGGTTTGCGTAAGGCCCATGGGTTAAGTGTAAATACGACAATAATGAGGCGTAATCACTGCCCGGTGTTTCAAATACACTCGTGATTGCTTTTTGGCCAGGAAAATCTAACACACTGATCCCGCCGTTTTTCGCAAGGGTGTGCTGGGCGATAAAGTTCGCATTGTAGTCAAAGCTCTCGGCAAACATAAAAAAGTCTGGGTACTGTTCCCTCACTCTTGCTGCCATTTCTTGCCAAAAGTGATGGGGAACATGTTTAATCGTGTCGATACGAAAAGCATCTGCGCCCTGCTCTATCCAATACAAGTACGAGTTAATCAGATAGTCACGCAATTGCGGGTTGTCTTCATTCAAATTTGAAAGTTGCATGATGTCTGGGCTGGTGTGATAAAACTGGTGCAGCGGATTATTTGGGTCTAGTTTCTCTGGGGCCAAATTTTGATGATCAGCCACTAAACGCCCATTCAGGTCATACAACTTGCCAAATTGATCTTGCTCTACAGGCATACTAAACGACGGTGAACCATGATTTGCCACCACGTCAAACACGGTTTTGATGCCAAATTGGTCGCGCATTTTGTTGGTGTATGTTTTGTAGTCTAAATTTTCAGAGGGGTAATGCTCATCTATTTTATAAAAATTGGATGCCCAATAGCCATGATAAGCAGATTTACCGCCATCTTTGAACGCTCCTCCATACGCTATCGCCTCCCCCCCTGAAAACTGCTGATCGGGGTTTTCTACAATGGGGGTTAGCCAAACCGCTGTGAACCCCATGTTACTGATGTACTGCGCATTATCTAACACACCTTTTAGATCGCCACCTAAATAACCCACATTGGCGGCATCACCATTATCAGCATAAAGAGGTAAATCAAAACTGGGGAGATTCCCCCCTTGTTCTGGGTAATTGTTACTCGCATCTCCATCGACGAAGCGGTCTGTCATCACGAAATAAACGGCTTCTTTCACAAAGGGGTTATCCGTGCCGTAATACTGTGCAGTGCTGTATTTTGCGCTTTGTTTTGCGCTTTGTTTTGCGCTATCAACTGACGCTGTGTGACTCGTATGGGTACATGCGGTTAACGCAAGGGTCAACGCCATAGTCATTGCGGTGAACGTAAAACAGGAAAGTGACGGGCGGGCTAACAGTTTTTGTTTCATCATTTTATCTAATCCGATATGAGCTATTGAGGAACTTTGACACGTAACGTCATGACACCAGCGATAAGCATGCTACAACCGCCGATCACTAAAGCAAAAATAGGTTGATTATCAAAGACTTTCGTCACCAGAAAACCTAAGATACTGGCGGCTAATATTTGTGGAATAACGATAAAGAAATTGAATATTCCCATGTAGACACCCATTTTATTGCTCGGCAGTACGTTGGCCAATATGGCATAGGGCACAGATAGAATTGATGCCCAAGCAAAACCGACTCCCACCATCGCCAGCACCAGCCACGCAGGGTCGCGAATAAACCAAAATGAAATAAATCCAATTCCGCCTAAGGATAAATTGATTAAATGGGCATACTGTAAATTAAGGATACGCACCACCACAGGGATCACAATTGCTGCGATAATAGATACCCCGTTATAGGTCGCCATTAAAATTGATACCCAGTCAGCACCTTCGTTATACGCTACTGAGCTTGTATCACGACTACCGAAATGATGGGAGGTGACAGCAGAGTTGGTGTAAATCCACATAGCAAACAGTGGAAACCAAGAGAAAAATTGCACGACTGCAAGCTGGCGCATGGCCTGAGGCATAGCAAACAGGTCCCCCATCACTTGAGCAAACCCGTTTTTGGTATACTGCTGGCGAACCATAAAAGCAGCAACAAACTGACACACACCAAACGCTATCAGGCCCCCAGCTAAGATATAAAGATTTTGATCCAGGGCATCAATATTGGTATAAATAACGGCGAGTAAAATCAGGCCTACGGCAGTGAATCCGCTGCCTCCACGAGTATATTGCTTTTGTGTACGTGTCGTCGTGTTTGTGTCTTTTTTCTGGTCAATTTGCGCCTGGGCAGCATCAAACGCCGCCAGTTGCTCTGGGGAGTACTCTTTCGTAGAAACAACCGTCCACAACACAGCCAAAAGAAAAATACTGCCGCCGGCATAGAATGAAAATTTAACGGAATCCGCTACTGAGCCCGGTTCAGCAATATTCGAGATATCAAACCAATTGGTCATCATCCAAGGTAAGGCTGAGGCAACGACCGCGCCAATACCAATGAAAAAGGTTTGCATGGCATAACCACTGGCGCGCTGCTTAGGAGGCAGCATGTCACCGACGAATGCACGAAAAGGCTCCATTGAGACGTTGATAGAGGCATCCATAATCCAGAGCATACCTGCAGCAAACCACAAAGTAGGTGAATTGGGCATAATAAATAGCGCGCCACTTGCCGCTATGGCGCCCCATAAAAAATACGGACGCCTTCTGCCTAAACGGTTCCAGGTATTATCGCTCAAATAGCCAATTATGGGTTGCACTACAAGGCCGGTAATGGGCGCCGCGACCCACAGCACTGCTAGGTTACTGTAGTCTGCGCCAAGAGATTCAAAAATTCGGCTGACGTTTGAATTTTGCAAAGCAAAACCGAATTGAATACCTAAAAAGCCAAAGCACATATTCCAAATTTGCCAAAAGCTTAATTGTGGTTTTGTTTGCTGCATGAAACCTTCTCTACTTATACATGTTGTTAGGTTGTAAAAACTGACGAAAACTGATGGTCATCTCGAATATACGCATTACATTCTATTTGTTATATCCCATCCTTATGTTGCGAGGTGTTTTCTACGAAACTATTTTAAGGGTGGCGGCTGTACGACAGCGTGAAGATTATCCTTTGTAACATAATCTAAACAAGTTTTTGCATACGTATTCAAGGCGATAACAGGCTGTATGAGCGTGTTCGTTAATGTGAAAGGGTTAAAAATTTGTAATCATACACAACCAAGCAGCCCTCTGTTATTGCTATAACTGGGCGCTCTGGTGGCAAAAGGTAGGTCATAAAAAAATAGGTTTTGAACTAACGCGAAGGCTCAACGAAAAGGGCCAACACGATTTAGCATGGGTTTGCCCTTTAAAGAACGATGGTAAACCCTGCTTCTTTTTTCGCTAAATACATTTTTTGATCTGCTAAATGGATAAGCTGTTTAACACTAACAAATTCAGAAGCGCCAGTTTCCGCAATTCCCATACTAAATGAATACGTCGGGTAGCGAGCGCGAAAAGTAGCAATGAGCTTCTCACACACACCTTGTGCCTCTTGTGCATTACATTCGAGTAACACTAAGCAAAATTCGTCGCCACCGTAACGACAAGCGATATCAGTTTGCCTAACGCATTGACGTAACGTTTGGCCGATTTCTTTAAGCACTTCATCGCCTTTTATGTGCCCTTCCGTATCATTGATTTTTTTGAAATGATCAACATCAAAGTACACCAAAGATACTTTAGTTTGGCGGCGCTTCGCTAGTGCTAATTCTTTGTCGAGCATCTCTTGCATCGCACTGATGTTATAGATTTTCGTTAAGGGATCTAAACGTACCTGATCCATTAAGTCTTTCGTTCGTTTCGCTATTCTCGCCTCAATATCACGGGACAAACTCTCGTTTTGCTGCCTTAGCACGTCAAGCTCAGCGTATAGATGCGTTAGATTAGTATCAGCGCATAGCTCAATATCAAACTGAAGTAGCTGTCTTATAAAATGACAAAAAGAGCCTTGTGCAGAGCCCAGATCACAGGCCTGTTGAGCAAAGCGACACAGTAACTCACTTAAGGTACTAATAAACTGAATGAAGTCTAATGCCGGTACGCCTATATTTTTATACTGAACAATTAATTCAATGCGCTCAGTGATATAGACTTGGTCATAACGAGCAGTAACAAAGAGGCCTTCAATATACTGCCTCAGTACATCGCGTAAATCGGTTGAAAGATTATATTCGTCCGTGTGCAGCTTTACGCTAGCCATTTGAGGATGCTCACGATACAACTCATCGATAAAATTGTTAATGCTGGTCAATAGAGGCTCTTTAAACGTCGCGAGCGTCTCAGGCTGATAATGTGTTTTCGCTATTAACTGTTCTAATCTTTGTGTCGACAGCCCTGAGCGAGTAAAAGACCCTGAGCGGGTAGAAAACGCGCTCAGCAACGCATTATCACTTTTTCTATTTTGAGGCACCATATCAAACCCTTTATTCTTATTATTAGGTTAGGTAACTTTATTATTAAAAAGGCAGTTTCATTCAACCAAATGGAACATTTAACCTAAATTACAGTAGGTTATAACAAAAACCTAGAAATAATATCTGACACCAACTGTAGTATCATTATAAAAAGTTATCTGATCTGGTTGTATCCGACTAAGGTCTATATCTAAATCGGTTCATAATAATGACTTAGGGCACATCTCCCGCATGGTTAATAGTGATGGGTTGAATAGGCGCGTCAAATGCCTCCCTTAAGCTTTGCGGCACTGCCTTTTTCTCAAAGGAACTTGAGTCAACACACACATAGGTAATGTCTGCACTAGCAATCGGCTTTTTGCTTTGCTGCTGCGTTAGATGCACCTGGCAGGTGAAAGAAGAATTACCAATTTTTTTAACCCCTACAGTCCCGTGAATGACATCATCAAAACGCGCAGACGACTTCCAGCTGATATTTAGATTTACCACCTGAGTTTCATATCCTTGTGTGATCAGATTCTCGAAACCGCCATAAAAAACCCGAAAATACTCTGTCATAGTAATATCGACATAATCCGCGTAGCGCGCATTAAACACCACACTTTGTGCGTCACATTCTCCATAACGCACACGAAAATAATAATTAAAATCTGCCATTCGAACGTCCATAAGACTAAATAAACCTATGCATTAACAATAGAGAATCATCTTACTTTGATAGCAAATAAAGCACTAATTCATACAAATGCTAATCAACTATTTAGCATACTGATTAACGGAAAAATTTTAGGCGAAATGGAATTTCATGGGGTGCAAATTAGTCACGCGTAACCTCTATTCCCCTTTTGTATTAATACATATAGAAATTCGGAATGATTTCCACAATGATAAATTTCTGCAGGGAAATACCGACAAATATGCCTATACCGTTGGAGTTGGTATTAATCACGTCTTGAAATACTGATAATTTTTTTACGCTGTGGGTGCTCTGTAGGTTTTTCAACTTGCTCAACTTTTTCCGGCCGCGTGGTTTGATCAACCTGGGAGGAAAACCCGTGCTTTGTAAGCTCATGATCTTCAGGATGCAATTGCTCGACGTCGTCGCGCCATTGGTCCTGAATGATCGGGTCGTCTATATCAGTGCTTTCACGTTCCCATGGGTAACGCTTTACCTCTGGTTTGGGGTCTAACCGAAACCACATCAGCGCTGCCAAAGCACCGCTTATTCCGCCAAACAAATGATACTCAAATGAAATACCGGGCTCTCTAGGGAAGATACTCATTGTCATGCCGCCGTACATGAAAAATGCTATCATCATGATCCCAATTGACGACTTATCTCGACGTAAAATCCCCACTACCAATAGATAAAAGAAAATCCCATGCGTCATACCGCTAGCGCCTAAATGATATGATTCTCTAGCAAAAAGCCACACACCAACGCCCGATAAAATCCAGACACTGACCAGCACCTTATATCGCGTTTTCGGATAGCCATATATTAATGCCGTTAACAGTATCAGTAGTGGCAAGCTATTACTAAATAGGTGTTGTAATGAGCCGTGAATCAAAGGAGCTGTGAGTATCCCCAGTGTTCCACTTAGTCTTTGTGGATAGACAGCAAACATATGCATATCCAAAGAGAATAAGATTTCAGCTGACTGAATACACCATAGCAACAACACAAACCCAGTGCTGGCCAATATGCTGTTGGATAATCGTTTAGAGAAGTTCATTTACTTAATGTGTGGTACAAAATCGAAATTAAAAGGCCGTTATTCACGGCCAGGCGAAATCATTTGTGCTAAGCAAGAGAAAAATATGCTGAAAGTAAAAACCCTTGTAATTAACCGTGGAGCAATTAAGCACTAATATATGTTTCCTCTTTACCCTACCCTGTGTGTCTCGCTATAGTTAGCGGCTAAGTAAATTAATGGGAATAACGAGTAACTTGATGACAACAATGTACGGAATTAAAAACTGTGACACGATTAAAAAAGCGCGTAAGTGGCTAAGTACAAACGATGTTGAGTACACGTTTCATGATTATCGAGCAGACGGCATTGATGCAAAATGGCTTGAAGAAGTTGAAGCAATAGTCGGATGGGAAACCTTATTAAATAAGCGAGGTACTACTTTTCGTCAGTTATCCGATGCGCAAAAAGAAAACCTCAACACACAGACGGCACTTGCACTTATGCTTGAGGCCCCTGCGATGATTAAACGCCCTCTTCTTATCCATAATGACCAGCATATTGTTGGTTTCAAAGACGCCCAATACCAAGAGATATTCAAATGAGTTGTGAAGTATTAGCCCTGACCGAAGAATTAATTAACCGCCAATCTGTGACCCCAGAAGACGCCGGTTGCCAGCAGTTAATGGCAGAATACTTAGCTCCATTAGGTTTCGAGATTGAAACTATGGTGTTTGAAGACACCACAAACATGTGGGCACGCAAAGGCAAAGGCGATCCTGTGTTTTGCTTTGCCGGCCACACCGATGTTGTGCCCAGTGGACCTGCAGAAAAGTGGACGTTTCCGCCATTTGAGGCGACTCAGCACGAAGGACAGTTATACGGACGCGGCGCTGCTGATATGAAAGGCAGTTTAGCCGCTATGCTAGTTGCCACAAAGGCCTTTGTTACTGAGCACCCTGAACACTGTCTCTTATACACATCTCCGAGCCCACGAGACCGAGGCTGATCTCGT
>OJCB01000968.1_pt1 | contig 10171 bp, 9 predicted proteins | sample 1591501 | NCBI WGS metagenome assembly OJCB01 (sample SAMN05416813, study PRJEB24817) | seawater metagenome | isolation source: Sea water | place: Canada:Atlantic | collected 2013-07 | reverse complement strand
CAGCCTCGGTCTCGTGGGCTCGGAGATGTGTATAAGAGACAGTAGCGAATGGTTGGTATTTCAGAGACGAATGTGAGGTAAAACTCTGGCGGCAGTCCAATCACTTAGTCGAGGCCCCTAAAATCTGGGATCTGGCGAAGGAACGAGACCCAGCTTTTACGTGCTCCAACATGTTTTGGTGGTACAATATGTATTCTAATGCAGATTTCAATGTTACCCCAAGGCCGCAATACCGAGCAGATGGGCAGAAAATACCGGATTGTTATTCCTATCCTCCTGAGTTACGAGATCGTTTGCAAGCAGAGCTAGGGCAATTTCCACTTTTTTCCTTTTGGGGACCTAATACTTCCATAAAATCGACAGATTGGATTGCCAAAGCGACTATGCTCGTGCATGATTGGCATGAACCAACTTTGCAATTGGTTTACCTGCCGCATATGGACTATGTGCTACAGAAGCGGCCTGCAGGTTCAGCCGAAATTGAAAAAGACCTCCGAGAATTAGATAATGTATTGAAAACATTAATTCAGTTCTATGAAAAGAAAGGGGTAGAACCTCTTCTAATCTCTGAATATGGTGTCAATCCGGTGGATAAACCGTTTCCAATCAATCGAGTACTAAGAGAGAAAGGATATATCAAGGTACGAGTTGAAAATGGCAAAGAACTTTTAGACGCTGGTGCTAGCGAGGCTTTTGCGCTGGCTGACCACCAAATAGCGCATATATACATCAATGAAAAAGACAAGTTGGCGGAAATAAAATCGCTCTTGGAATCTTATCCTGAAATCGGATTGGTGTTGGATGAAGAGGGGAAGAAGTCGCATCATATCGATCATCCTCGAGCCGGCGATTTGGTTATTATGGCAAAGGCCAGCTATTGGTTTAGTTATTATTATTGGTTGGATGATAATCGAGCGCCTGATTTTGCGCGGATGGTAGATATACACAATAAGCCCGGTTATGATCCGGTGGAGATGTTTACTGACCCCAAAAAGAAACTTATGATCGCCAGGGTTATCTGGAAACTAATCAAGAAGAAGCTGGGATTCCGAACACTCATGGACGTCATCCCCTTAGATGATTCACTGGTGAAGGGGTCGCATGGATGTATCGATGTTGAAGAAAAGTATTATCCAATTTTTGTCGGCCAGCAAGAACAGCCTGAACTTCAGGCTATTGATATTTGTGATATTGTATTAAACCGTATCTTTCCTTCAGAAAGCTGATGATTTTATCCCTCTAATAGGGTGAAATTAGATAATCGACTTATTCATTATTGACCAGAAATACGGAAGTACTTTACAGGAGAAACTGCTGCATGGTCTCATCCATCGTTTATGATTGGAAGATCTTTGTATATACTAAGGTTGTGTTTTATCGTCTTAGCAAATCGTTTTCCTCGATCATCTTCGTAGATAAGCTCAATGACTATTTCATCTCCTTCAAGGTGTTTAAGAAATGCTTGTAGAGGGGCCGTGAAAACATTAAAAACCCTTAATGGCGCTAGGTAATCAAGGTGTTTGAAAACAGCTATTTCGGAGACGAGTTCTTTCCCATCAAAACCAAGAACAGGCGGGTCAAATTTTGTACGAACATTCACAGCTGGAGCATAACTGGAATAGTTCTTTATTTGAATAAACATCGAATCATTTTCTAGAACAAAATCAACAATAACATTTGGTAATTCTTCAGCCATGGCAATGAACTTAATGGGTTTGTTTCGCTAAATAGCTAATATAGTTGGTAAAAAAAAGTGGATAAGAATAAAACTTACCAGCCTTTGTATGGTATGAGAAAAAATATGTATATTTAATGATACTTAAGGGTTTTGGAACTGAACAACACTCAATATTGTATTTACTTTCCGTCAGAAAAACTTACACTACGGTCTTCCTTCCTACTCGTATAACCCCAATTCTCACTAAGAGTAACGACTAAGAACGTAAAGAATACTTTTAATCTTTCTCTTGTCCGAACAAACGCAAAAACTCATTCCTACGGTATCATTATAAGGTGGTATTTCGAATTGTGGACTTCCTATTCACGCTGTAAAAGCGTGAAAAAGAACTTAACTATATAATCGCGCCTCTTTTGACACTCTTAAGCGGTTTATGTTAATGGCCTGGCGTTTTTCGCCGGGCTTTATTTTTAGGTTTTTTTCCCTTGAACTGATAATCCCCTTCCGAACAAGCTGTAAGCTATCACTAATTAATCAAATAAGGAGCTATATTTAGGTTGATCTTACTTAAAGACTACTAAAACGATACTATGTTTACCAGCTCCTTGTATGTTCTTACACTCCTGTCTTTGATTGTTGTACTATCTGAATATCTGGTAAGAAGAACCTTTTTGCGCCATTTAGGTACCGCGCTTTTGGTTATTTTGGTAACGGCCATTGTCGCGAATCTGGGAATTATGCCTGCTGGTTCGAGTGCAGAGCGACCTGTACCCGCTTATGATGCCATCTTTGCTTATGTGGCTCCCATTTCCATATTCTGGTTACTATTGCGTGTGAATCTGCGAGATGTACTGAAAGCGGGACTACCCTTAGTTGCACTATTCCTGATCGGGTCTTTGGGTACAACACTTGGGGTGATACTTGGAATGTGGGCGGTAAATGGGTCGGAGCATATTGGTGAATTGTATCCAGCAGTAGGAGGTATGTTTGTGGGAACATATACCGGAGGGAGTGTCAACTTCAATGCATTGGCGCTCAATTATGATATTGTAAAGGAGGGTGTTTTATACAGTGGTTCGGTTGTGGTGGATAATATCATTACCACTATTTGGATGATTGTTACGCTAGCTATTCCTACGGTACTGGGCTTTCTTTGGAAGGGCGTCAAAACAAAAGCAGCGCCCAGTAAAGAAGGAGCCGACCTTTTGGGTATTGCTGATGATACAGAAAGCGTACATCCTATGGATATCGGGCTCGTTTTAGCACTGGGAATGGGCGCTCTACTAGTGGCAGAAGGACTAGCCGCGTGGGCGGCAAGTCATGGATATCAATTTCCATCTATTATCATTATCACCATCTTGGCCTTGATTATTGCTCAATTACCTATTGCCAAGCGGATTAAAGGAGCACAAACCCTCGGTATGTTTGCGGTTTATCTATTCCTAGCGGTTATTGGGGCTTTTTGTGATTTAGCTGCTTTAGGGGAAATGGGGGAATTGGGTGGTGTGCTATTTGTTTTTGCATTGATTACGGTATCGACGCATGGGCTTTGCACTTTATTAGCTGCGAGAGCCATGAAACTTAGTTTAGAAGAGGTGGCCATGGTATCTCAGGCCAATGTCGGTGGTGGTACCTCGGCGTTAGCCTTGGCTAGGAGTTTGGGACGGAGTGATTTGGTGTTGCCGGCGGTATTATTAGGCGCATTGGGAAATGCTGTAGGAACCTTTCTTGGATTTTGGGCAGCAGAGCAATTGTTACCTTTATTAGGGTAACTGAAAACTGCTAATAATAGGAAAGTGATCAGAGCGATCCTCGGCCAATATTTTATGGTCTAATATTTTAAAATCAGGTGAGGCAAGGAGGTAGTCGATTCGTAGTGCTGGAATACTACCGTTGAAGGTGATTCCCAATCCACTACCTTTTTGCTGAAAAGCATCTTGTAGATTTTTCGATAATTGATGGTAGGTATAAGAAAAAGGAACATCATTTAGATCTCCACCTAAGATAACAGGATGTGGGCTACGCTGAATACCTGCTGCTATCTCTCCGGCCTGCTGACCTCTAGTTTTTGCCGATTTTTTGTAGCGGCCAATCATTCCTTTGATTTGCAACCAGGTTTCTTTTTCCTGAAGGTTTCCTTCTTTCGCTACCTTATTGGCGATGCCACTTAAGGCATTCGTTTGCAGGTGAATATTGAAGGCCCTTATCGTTTGGTCATTGATGCTTAAGTCAGCATATTGGTATCCATTGGCAGCATTGGTGAAATATTTAACGTTCTTTTTTCCAATGGGGTATTTCGAAAAAAGGGCTAGGCTTTTTCTGGATTCGCGATAAGCATATTTCAGCCCACATTTCTCGGCTAGCTCTTTGGCTAAAGGATCGGCAATACGAGAGAGAATAGGATATTCTTGGAAAAAGACAATATCGGCTTGTTGTGCTTTTACTAATTGTGTGAGATGATGGATTTTCCAGCTACCTCTAGGCCCTTTTACCGGATGTAGTGCATGGCAATTGTAAGACATAACCCGAATAGCATCAGCAGTGCTTGGGACGGTGCTATCCGCCCGAAAACCAACAAAATTGGTCAAAAAATGCCATCCTACTAGGATGCAACCTAGCGAATAAAAAAAGTATGGTTTGCGAAGAAATGCCCAAGTGATAATAAAAATAATATTGAGCAAGAGGAGCCAAGGGTAAAATAAGGCTAGAATAGAAATTGGCCAAAAGAAGCCAGGATCTAGATATAACGACAAGTAGGATGAGAGCGTGAGTAATACTAAAACTGCATTAGCCCAGCGTAAAGCACGTTGCATTCGTTTCACAGCGGATTTTTGGCTATTTCTTGCTAGCGTTGAAGAGAAATTCTTTCTCTTCTTCCGTTAGATTTTCGTATCCAGATTTCTTGATCTTTTCTAGAATTCTATCCAATTGCTCTTGGTGAGATAAATCATGGAAGTCTGATGATGCATTGCCCTTATTGTTGGTCATTTTCTTCCGATTCGGATTTCGGTAAACGACTTTGGGGCCTTTTCTCGATTGTGGAACTCCAGTTAATAAGCCCTTAAAGAAGCGTTGTAAACGGCTCATCAGGTTGTTGACAGGTATGGAAAGGTCATTCCCCTCGCGTAGTTGTCGAACAAAGAGCCAGCCAAAAAAGGCGCCACCCAAGTGGGCAATATGCCCTCCTGTATTGATATTGCTACCCATACCCACCACATCAAAAAAGACGAGTGCTCCAACGATATATTTTAGTTTGATATCACCCAAGAGAATCAAGCGCATGATATAATCAGGAGAGGTCGTTCCTGCCGCCACTACAATAGCCATCACTGCTCCCGAAGCGCCTAATGCGAAACTGGTATGAGGAGATAATAACTTGGCCGTAACCAAGTAGATCAACCCACCTACTAGCCCGCCTAGCAGATAGAGTGGGAGTATGCGATGATTACCCAGTAAATCCCCAACTATACGTCCAAACCAGTAGAGAAATAGCATATTCCAAAGGATATGGAATACCCCTTCATGGAAAAACATATGGGTAATGATTACCCAAGGATGGGTTAGGTTGTGCATCCAGTCAGAAGAGATCATGAAAAACCGACTGATGGTACGGTATATTTCTGGCTCTACCCAGGCATTACTAATCATCAGTACAACCCATAGCAATTTGACAATGACAAAAAAAGCAAGATTGAGGATGATAATACGGGTGACCATATTACCATAACTATATTCTCTCTTTACGTCGTCCCAAATTGATCTAAACATCTTTATACATTACAATTAGAATCTCTCACATGGCTAGCCTAAGAAAAGCCTCAGGTTTACAAGCATTATGAAAGAACAACAATTAAAACAAACGCTTGAAATTAAGCATTAAATCTACAACAACTAACGGTTTAAGCCGATATATTGTTTCTACTATTTATGTGCAAAAAAGGAATTTAATTTTCAATTACTGAATCCCTTCTCCCTTTCTTCGCCAGTACATGATCATGAAGAATCCTGTGATAGCTCCCCCCAAGTGCGCAAAGTGTGCGATATTATCCCAGGCGTATTGATTGAACCCTAAAAACAATTCGACAATCATCAATATAGGGATGAAGTATTTTGCTTTTATGGGAATCGGGAGAAAAATCAACATCAATTCCGTATTAGGAAATTGCATACCAAAAGCTAGTAATAAGCCATAGATAGCCCCTGAAGCCCCTACAATCTGGCTATTCATTTTTCCCTCCAAGTAGGATCCCATAAAATCAGTCGCCTCTTTGATTGCGCCTGGTGTCGGATTCGTTTCGATTGCTCGGCCTAGTTCCGCTACACTATCTTTGAAGTTCGCACCAAATCGATCGAGTGGTATATCATTAAAGAAGGCCCAATAGGTTGTATAATTGGGACTATCCTTAAAGGCCATGATGGTTTCCTGAACATGTGAAATATCCATATAACTGGATAACAGATGCAGGCCTGCTGCGCCAAATGCGCAGGTAAAGTAAAAAAGTAGAAACTTTTTTGGCCCCCATAAGGCCTCCAACGCACTACCAAACATCACCAAGGCAAACATGTTGAAGAAGATATGGAATATCTGCGGCAGCGGTGCATGCATAAAGAAGTGAGTTACCAATTGAAAAGGGTAAAACTCTTCGGATAGTGGGTAGCGTAAGGCTAGGATATCCAAGCTTGGCTTCAATAATTCTGCAGCAATGAAAACGATCACATTGATGATCAACAAATGGCGAACAACATCTGTAATTCTAAACATAGTTTATAATGTAAAACAAGAACGGTCAACCTACAAAGGTTTTCGACAAAATTAGGACATTACCCTTCAAAACGTTTGGCTAGATCATCTAGTTCAAAAGTAATAAAGCAGTTGCGACCATTTGGGCTTGTAAATGGCAGTTCGCAGGCGAATAATTTATCAATGAGGGATTGCATTTCTTCTATTGTGAGTGCTTGGCCCCGTTTAATAGCTGTACTACGTGCTAAAGATCGTGCTAAGTTCTCTTTTGTGTCCAATCGCAATTCCATATTGGATTTGTATTGCTCCAATAAAATTTCAATGGCCTTCTCTTCATTGCCATGATCTCCCATTTCTGCTGGGATACCATTAATAACAAAGGTATCCTGACCAAATTCTTGGATATCATAGCCCAATAAATTGATTTGGGGGATAATATCCCGAAGCATGGCAGCGTCGGCTACTGTTAAATGGATCGTCTTAGGGAATAACTGTTTTTGTGAACTAGCCGATTGTTTATCGAGTACGCGCAAAAAGTCTTCGTATAAAATCCGCTCATGAGCGGCCTGTTGATCTATGAGTAAGAAGCCAGATTTGATATGACTTACAATGTAAGATGTATGGACCTGATAAGGCGGCCTTTGCTGTCTGGAGAAACTTTTGGTATCATCGTCGAGTGTATTGTCTTTGGACCACTCACTTTCAATCGTCACAGAATCAGTACTTTCCTCTCCATCATCAGTCATCTCGGAGAAGGCCATCTCTCCTTCATACAGTCGCTGCCAATTATCAAGGTTATTCTGCTGTCGGTTCTCTTCTCCGCTATAGTTGATATCGCGATTACTATTATTATCTGCTGTCGCTTTACTTTCCCTGGTATAAGAATCGACTGTGAACCCTGGTTGTTTTGCTGGCGTCACCCGATTGGCAGCAAAACTTGTTTCTTGGTCAAAGTCTAAAGTCGGCATGATGCTGTATTGTCCGAGACTATGCCGGATCGCGACTTTCAGGTAATTATAGACCAGTTTTTCATCTTCGAATTTTATTTCCTGCTTAGTGGGGTGCACGTTGATATCAATACGAGCGGGGTCGATATCAATGAAAATTGCATAAAACGGATACGTATCGGCCGGCAATAAGTCTTCAAAAGCGCTAACTACAGCGTGATTGAGGTAACCGCTTTTGATGAATCTTTGATTGACGAAAAAGAATTGTTCGCCTCTCGTTTTCTTGGCAAATTCGGGCTTACCAACGAAACCGTAAAGCTTTAATGCATCGGTCTCCTCAGAAACGGGAACGAGTCGCTTGTTGTAGGCGCTGCCAAAAAGTGCAATGAGTCTTTGGCGTAGATTTCCCGGAGGAAGGTGAAAAATTTCAGCATTGTTATGATGCAGCGAGAAAAAGATATCGGGATTGGCAATAGCCAGGCGTTGGAATTCGTCGATAATGTGACGCATTTCCACCGTATTGGATTTTAGGAAATTGCGTCGGGCAGGAACATTGAAAAAGAGGTTCTTAACGGACGTATTAGTCCCTGCGGTACCTTGACAGGGTTCTTGGGTTTTGATTTCTGATCCTTCGATCACCAATCGATGGCCCAATTCTTCTGACTGACGGCGCGTTCGCATTTCTACCTGCGCCACCGCAGCGATAGAGGCCATTGCTTCTCCCCTAAATCCCATCGTTCGGATGGCAAAAAGGTCAGAGGATTGTCTGATTTTAGAAGTCGCATGTCTCTCGAATGCCATTCTAGCGTCTGTTTCCGACATGCCACAACCGTTATCAATGATTTGCAGCAGGGTTTTTCCAGCATCTTTGACTATCAACTTGACACTTGTGCTTCCGGCGTCGATAGAATTCTCCATCAACTCCTTGACAACTGATGCTGGCCGTTGAATTACTTCACCAGCTGCAATTTGATTGGCGATTGCGTCGGGCAACAGCTGAATAAGATCAGCCATAAATTGAATCTCTTTTGTTTATTTACGCTACCAGGGATGAACTCGTTCTACTTTAGAATCCGTCAGTTCCTCCTTGCTTGTTGTTCAACATTTCTTCAAATCCAGGCAAATATACATTAAGAAACATATAGGCCAAGAAGAAAAGGGCTATAATTATGGCCACCAGCATGATGTTTGATCGTTTGGTTTGCTGCTTTCGGATATGACTACTTCCTGTAAAACCACGGCGAATTCCTCCGGATGCGAGCCGCGATCTTACCGCATCGGCACTCACTCCGTTTTGGCGATCTCTTATTTGTTGCATGCGCTTTTCCCGTTCCTCTTTTTCTGGATCCCAGTATCGAGGATTGTATTCGTAGCGCTGGTATTTTGGCAATCTTAAAAATCTTAAGAACATAATTTTTGAATTAATACGTCATCATAAAAAAGGACTTCAATACATAAAGATGCAGAAACTAAGTATAAGGACGGATTAGCTTTTAAGTTAGAACATATAATCTGCTAATACTGTAGAATGGAGTCTCCCAGTAAGTTATAATTATCAGGATACTTTAGGCGTGCATTTCAAATTTACAAAGAAAATCCCTTTTCATCAAACAGAAGCGGAATTTATCAGTGTGCCAGTACTGCTTTGTATAATGCTGGCTTGTTTACTGCTTATCTAAAAAGAACAGTAAAAGGGCTTCAATTGTTAATATTGAATAAAGAACTGCGCTGAGGTACTGTAAATCCGTTAAAATGGGATGTTGGCCTATTTTTTTGTGTTGAAAGTCCTTAAATGTCGATTTTGTAAGCAATCAATCTACAACCATTAGAAGAATAACCCACTCTTACTAATGAATCCTAATTTGACTACATATGAATAAAGTACTAACTTTTGCACTGTTTTGCTTTGCATTACTTTCCACCACACCACTCTTAGCCCACACTATTTTTGGAACCATCAAAGATGAAGCTGGGAAACCGATTCCCTATGCGACCATCTACGTGGAAGAGACGGGTACCGGTGTTACCACCAATGAAGAAGGTTATTATCGGGTAGTATTGGGGTCTGGTGATTATACGCTAAATTTCCAGCACCTTGGCTATGAGGCCCAACGACAAGAGATCTCTTTGGGGTCGACCGAGAAGGAACTCAACATCGTACTCAAAGCGCAAGCTTTTGAACTCAAAACCGTAGAGGTTCTCGGTAATGCGGATGAAGATCCCGCTTTTACCATTATGCGAAAAGCGATTGCTAAAGCCAGTTATCATCGCCAGCAAATTGAATCTTACAAGGCCCAGGTCTACATAAAAGGAGCGGGTCGAATTAAGAAAATCCCTTTCTATTTGCGAGGAGCCATGAAGAAGGAAGGGATTGACACTTCATTTGCTTTTGTATCTGAATCGGTCAGTAAGGTCGAGTACAAACGCCCCAACAACTTCAAAGAAACGGTCATTTCTATTTACACCGAAGGAGATGCCAATTCTTCCAGTCCAAATGAATACATCAACGGGAGTTTTTATGAACCTACCATTGCGGAGGCCATTTCTCCCCTTTCCCCCAAGGCATTTGCTTATTATCGCTTTGAGCTGGAGGGGTATTTTGTAGATCGCGATTATGGGATCAATCAGATTAAGGTGATTCCCAGGAGTCGAGGAGAGAATTTATTTGAAGGAACCATTTATATCGTGGAAGATTGGTGGAGTATTCACAGTCTGTCGCTGAAAACGTACAAGTTTGGGTTTACCTTCAACATGGAGCAAGTGCTGTCTCTTATACACATCTGACGCTGCCGACGAAGAGGATAG
>OJCB01000964.1_pt1 | contig 10214 bp, 5 predicted proteins | sample 1591501 | NCBI WGS metagenome assembly OJCB01 (sample SAMN05416813, study PRJEB24817) | seawater metagenome | isolation source: Sea water | place: Canada:Atlantic | collected 2013-07 | reverse complement strand
TAGGTAGAGGCGTCGCTGTGGTCCCAGCTCTCCGGCATCCAGGGATTCTGGAACGAGGTCTTTCTTACCGTGATTATTGTCATCATTTTCTGTCTCTTGCAATTTAAAGTGCAAGTACAAGCCTTTGGCCTGGGCGTGATCAAAAAGGATTTGCCATTGATCTAGTTTGGAGCAATCATAGTGATACTTCGCATCGCGTTCTATAAAAGGCCAAACATTGTCTCCATCGCCGCCTGCATTATACGTTAAGAAAGAAAACGCATTGGCTCCCTTAGCTGATAGGTAATTCAAGGCACCAATTAACCCTTTGCCTTTGCCCTGCTTCCAAGTGGGATCGCCCGCTTTCCAGTCCTGGACATGCCCCGCCCACTTTTTAAGGGGCGTCTTTTTCGTGTAGGTGGCATCAAAGTCTTCATAGCCCAACAAGGTTTCAGGCGCATCGGCACCTGCCTTCAGAAAATACTCGCCGCTACCCTTGAATTGTAAATAATGTTCTCCTATATATTCCAAGCGACCTTTGCTCCTAAAATCTCGCCCTGTTTTATCTGAAGCCTTAATCGTGAAACTTCCTTGCTGTCCATGATAAGGAGCCAAGGTATTTGACCAGGGCACTTCGGTCAAAGCCACCATTTTTCCACTATGAAACTGGATGTCATAATTCCATTTCCCCACTTTGTCTGGCGACAGATGGGCTCGCCATTTTACGCCTTGGTCGGCGCTACTCTCGGCTGCATTCCCGTCTGCTGCAAAATAAGCGGGGACTTCGTATACGGGGCTCCCCGATTCATGACTAAAGCGAACTGTCATTCGATAATCCAGAAAGGGATTCGGCTCTTGTGCTGTTTCTGTAGCAAAAGGGCCGTCCATCGTGAGCGTCACTTTATGCCATTGCTGTAGTTCCCCGCTGATTTCTACGTCACCATCTCCATCCTGACTACTAGTAGCCGTTGTACTTTTCGTTGGGGCCGTAGCCGCTGCACCTCCAACATTCGCCGTATAGCCCACCGTTTTGTTATTTTCCAAAACCGCTCTTCCTTTTCCTTGTTCTGCAAACAGAAGTCCGCCCCAGCGACCTCGGCTATATTCCTGCCCATCTGCACTGCCTATCTTGGCCATGACTTTGATCTTGTCACCCCGCGTAATTTTCACATTTTCCCACAGATCATTAAAGGTCATTCCTTCTTCAAAAGAGTGCGTGCTCAGGCCACAAGTGAAATCACCGACTTGCTCTTCGTTTACCCATACTTTGTAAGAAGAACCGCCATCATTTTCTCCCACTCCTACAAAAATCACATCGTACATACCCGAGGCAAAAGGGAACAGGGTTTGTGTCGTAGCTTCCTTATTCTCCTCCGGATTAATAGCCAACCATTGCCTGTCTTTATAAAACTGAGTCCCCGCTATAGGGAAATCATGTGCCTTCAGCGCGGCTAAGTTTGGTTGCTGATCCAGCAATTTTTCCAAATAGGAAGCCTGATTGTCTTGTCCACGTAAACCACTTGCTGTACAAACAAGTACGATCATCGTCAATAGACTCAGGGATCGAAGGTTCAAGCTACTCTTCATGTTTTTCATCAGTTTGTTTTTCGTTGTTCCCAATTTAAATAATATATTTTGATGTAACTTAATCATCAAGAGATTAACACTATTTAGTCAGCTAGCGTAGGTTTTTCGATGGCTATTATCTAGGTTCCCACAATTTTCATAACTTCCAGCAATTAATTAACCCGAAATGCCTAGCGACACCTCCCACCAAGACATTATCGACTTAGCAGCAAAAGCCTATTTCCAAGCACAGGATTTGCCTTTTGCTGTTTTCGTGACCACTTTAGATGGGGTTTTCTTAAAATACAATACAGAATGTCGCCTTCTTTTTGAGCTTCCCGAAGTTTCCGATCAGTCTACTGACCTCTGTAGTTTTTATCTCTATCCCAATGAGCGATCTCAGTATATTGAGCACTTGTACTTACTTCCCAAAACGGATTGGCTTCGGAATACCACCCTCGATTTAATCATCAACGAAGAAATCGTACATGTGCGGGATCACACCAAAGCAATTTGGGATGAAGCAGGGGAACGTATCGTAGGGCTACTGTGTTTAATGGTTCCTATCTCAAAAGGAGATCGTTATAATCGCCTTTTTACAGAAGTTCCCATTGGTTTGTATAAAGTCCGGATAAGTGATGAAGGAGAACATCGACTAGTGTATTGCAATGACCACTTTGCTGAACACTTGGGGTTTAAACATCCTCATGAACTTATCGGGAAAGATATCCGGCAATTCCATGAATCCATGGAGGCCTTTGACTATTTTGAAAAGGAACTCTTGGAGACCTATGAAAGAGGTCAATTTCTCGTAGATTATGTGGTCACCATCAAAAATCAGGAAGGAAAGGAAAGGCGCTTGGAAGTACATATTAATCTGTTGAAAGATCAAAAGGGGAATATCATAGGTCGGGTAGGTGCCGAGCGTGATGTCACTGATTATTGGGAAACCAAGCAACAGCTGAATGAATTGACTACTGATTTTGGAAAAGTGTTGCATTCTTATTCCTCTACCCTCATTCACTCTAAACATACGATGGATGCGGTCATTCGTTCTTTCATTACAGAAAAAGAGCAAGATCCCGAGACCTTACAGCTGGATGAAGAAAGAGTGGGGGGCTTATTGCGGCAAGAGGTGCAATTATTGGATCGTACTTTGGAAAAGCTTTGGCTCAAAAATGAAGAGGTACAATTCTTCAATGAACAACAAATTCATCAGTTGCAGCGCATTCTATCCTTAATAAAAAGAGATACTGGGGAGCAAATTAATGTGCAACATCTGGCAATTGTAAGAGATGGATCAATCAAAATCAAAGAAGAAATCAAAACCATCGTCAAAGGGCACTTCCCCAAGGAGTTGATCAAAGATATTCGTCAGCAATTGACTTCCATTTTAAAGCTTTGTAGTTTGGTGACTCTCTCGAGAGGCGTGGAGACGGTGCTTGAAATGGAGACGGTCGTCAATAACCTACGAAGCTATATATTGACTCGGGTAAAACAGCAAGAACCCCTTCAGCAATTAGATATTTATGATATCATGGTAGGGGTAGTCAAAAACATGGGGGAGTATGCCGCCAAGCGAAATATCGAGCTCCGAATGAACATAAGGGAGATTCGTGATGTAATGATTGATGGGTACGAAAATGACTTAGTGAGAGCCTTACTCAACATCTTACACAATGCCATCAAGTATAGTTGGGAAAGAAGGAGCCCCTCCAAGGCATTTGTCCTGATAGAAGGATGGAGAGATCAGCATTGGGTATTTTTAAAGGTGGAGAACTGGGGTGTCCCTATCACAGATAAAGAATTAGAGCAAGGACTTATTTTTAAAGTGGGTTATCGAGGTATTAATTCCAGTGATCGCCGCCGCCCCGGAACAGGACTAGGATTGTACGATACATTGAAGGTCATCGAAAACCACAAGGGAGAAATGACGATTAGCAGTGACCCTTCATTAGGGAATGCCAAAGATGATTATTCGAACCCATTTGTTACTAGAGTAAATTTGAAATTAGCACGCACAAAACCCTCATTATAAGCATGGCAAAAGTACTTTGGATAGAAGATAACGCAGACAACGATCTTTATCACTTGACCAGTCCCGTCTACATCGATGGGGAGTTCAATCTCGATATCGCCACCAATGCTTCGGAGGCTTTCTTCTACCTGAATCAGCGAGGATATGATGTGATTATTGTTGATATCCGTATCCCCCCTGGAAAGGATCCAGCATGGAGAAGCAAACATGAAACATTGAGGCGAAGCAATAATGTCAACTCTAGCCGCTTGGGTTTGGAATTGTTGCGCTGTATTTTTGACGAAGCAGAACAGCAACCCACGCTTAAAGTGATTCAAAATCTATCGCCAGATCGCTACGGCGTCTTTACCGTAGAACGACATGATGAACTGAAAGCTGATCTTAATAAATTGAAGCTAACCAGCATAAAGTATAGGCGTAAAAATGCCATTATGCCACATACCGCTTTATTAGATTTCATCAAGGAAGTAAGTACTAAAAATGGGACGACATCGTCTTGATCTTTAGCGCAAGAGCAGGAAAAAAACAGCCATGGAAAACGATTACATCAATCTCATTGTCGAAATATCAGTGACGGTATTCGTCTTCCTATTGGGCTTACCCATTTTGGTGAATCAGATCTTTATGCCGGATGATCTTCGGCGAATGAGCAAGAAGAACTATAACGAAAATATTACCATTCAGATTTGCGTGTTGGCCGTCATCTTGATCGCCATTGTATCGATTGCTTATATTGCCAATATATTTCCAGAGACACAATGGCGGCTGAGCAAAGCTGATATTATCACCGCTTTATTTGGCCTTCTTTTGTTTCTTACTCTTGGCTTTCTCTTTTTCAATATGTTTAAGTCCCAAGGCTATCGGGCCAAAATTATTCAGGTCATCAAGAATAGGATCCTTCGTAAGATCAAGAAAACGGAGCAGTTGGATCCTGCCTTTTTTGAAGACCTACAATACATGGGTATTTATTCGAAAGGCGGGGCAGAGACGCGTAATGTCATAGAAGCATTGGAAGAGATTCTGGTCTACGTAATGAATCAAAACGGCGGTAGTTTTGATAGCGATGGCTTGATCTCTATCATCGATACCCTTTGTCATGCGGTGACCAATTCTGTAGAACCTGGTAGTAAAAATAATATGATCGAGGTGCTGACCATTTATAAAGGCATCTTGATGAATCTCAGCAATTACAACACCCCCGAAAATCCCGTATTTTACGGCAACGAAACCCGAAAGATCAAGGATTGCACCACCAAAATAGCCCTGGCAGCACTTAAAAGAGATTATCCCGATATGATGCCACTTGTACTGAATGTACTGACGCTCATCCCTCGCTCTTCCGACAAACTCTTTGACATTGGGCTACTCGCTATGAAAAGTGACCAATTTCAAATTGCCACCAATGTGTTAGCAGAAATCATGGATCGAGATAACAAGGACTATCTGACCATGAATAACTATTTGGGCTTAGTAGCCCATTTCTTTGTATCGGGAGAGAGTGCCAAGCAATATGCACTGCGCTCATTACAAACCAACAAAGTGGAACTCACCACGGAAGACGCTAAGAGTGCCAAAGAGTATCATTATATCATGTCCAACTTCACCACCGTGGATTACTTAGCCGTATTCTTTAAGGAATATGACATTCATTTGGACTAGAAGTCTCCTCCATTGTAGCATTGTCTATGGTTTTCTATTCTGTATGTTCAGCACTTGGAAAAGCTGAATACTCCTCTTGCTTAAACAAGGTGGCCAAAGAATTGTAGAGCGGTATCAAGGTTTCTTGATACCGCTTTACAGATTCAGAATGTCCATCTTCTACCCTATTCTCTCTATAAGCACAAAATTCGAGGAAAGTCATCTTAGTATTCGCTCAATGTTCTGCACTAAAGCAGGTAATTATTAACGTTGTAACAGCACCTTTTTATTAATAACCTCACCTCTTATTCGCAGTTGTATCAGGTATATGCCAGAAGGCATCCTTTGTCCGTTATCGGAAGTTCCATCCCACTGATAGCGATGATTACCTGCATCCAATTTGGTATTTTGTAGGCGCTGTACACTTTGCCCCTGAAGGTTGTAGACTTCCAGCGTCACATCGGCTGGCTCTACTAGACTGAAGTCAATCTGAGTCCGAGTAGCGAAGGGATTGGGTGCCACATCTAATCTAATAGTTGGTGATAAGTTAACTGGTGCCACTTGTTGAACTTTTTCCTCAACCCCATTAGCTGGACCACCCGGAAGTTGTGTGAAAGTATTGTAATTGTCACTCCTAACCTTAACGTGGTCGAATACCGCTGTTACGGGTACACTTGCATATTTAGTATAGAGTACGAGTCCAGCGTTAATACATTCCTCAAAGTTCGAAAAGTTGATGCTATGGGCTAACCTCCAAGAGGTGCCATTGCTAGAAGTGTAGGTTTTGAACCTATTACCATCTCGGATAATTTTCAGCCAATCCACGCCTGGTCTGTTTTTCTTCTTGAAAGAAATGCTACCTCCAGTAGAAGTACGGTATTCTGTTCTCGTTCTTGAGGTCAAGTCCTTAATGATACTTACAAAGCGGGCCTCGGCATCCGCGTTTTCCATCATGACTAGACCGACTCTGCCATCGCCACTCAGGCTCGCCACATGCGCAATGATCTCCCCATCGCCACACAATTCGGTCTTCACGAGCGAGTATTCTCCATTGGGGTATCCGGAACAATCATTGGCCATCAGGGTAAAACTTTCTGCTACTGGATCGTAACTAGCTGTTGCCCCATCAGTACAGTCGATATCCGTCGCTTCAAAATCACAGGGCATACCTACTACGGAAACTTGGGCGGTACAACTGCTGGTATTTCCATTGGGGTCTACTCCTACTACTTGTATGGCAAGGGTTTCGCCCACATTTTCGCAACTTACTTCTTCCAAGCTTTGACTAAGGAAGGACACCTCTCCGCAAGCATCAAAGGAGGTTACCTCATCGAAAACGGAAGCGCTGGGGATTGATATTTTGCCCTCTCCATTAAAGCTAACCGTTACATCCTTACAAATAACTTCAGGTGCTTCCTCGTCGATGATATCGAGGGTGAAGCTACAGAAGCTTTCATTGTTCGAGGCATCCTTGGCGCGCCATTGAATCTCGTAGGAGCCTAAATCGAAGAAGCCACTTTGATCGTTTGCCCAGGCTGACCAACTTCCTGCAGGGGAACCTGTTTCATCCAGCATTCTGTAGCGAGATTTCAGGTTTTGGATGCCACAATTATCAGCAGGTGCTGGTTTTGGGATAGACGCATAGGCGCCGCATTCCCCAGGGTCAGTCTGGATGGTCATATCTTGTGGACAAGTCAAGGTGGGATCAACCTCATCTACCACACTTACGGTAGCTTGACATGAACTAGCATTGCCATTATTGTCGGTCACAGTCAGTGAAACGGTATTGTCTCCGACTGCAGAACAATCGAAGCTCGTGATATCCAGCGAAAGACTGGCAAGCCCACATACGTCATCTGAATTACTGCCAATATCATTAGATGTGATAGAAGCAGTCCCCGCTGCATTAAGCTGAACGGTAACGTTTTGGCAAGTAGCAGTTGGTGCCACATTATCTATTACAGTTACGGTCGCATTACAAGCATTTGAAATATCATTATTATCTGTAATGGTAAGGGTTACAATATTATCACCTACATTAGAACAATCGAAAGAATTGCTAGAAATAACTAGACTTTTCACACCACAGGTAGCTGTACTATTATTATTGACATCCTCTACTGCTATCGTTGCTGAATTCCCCACTAAGCTCACCTCATAATCCTTACAAATGGCTTGTGGAATATCGCAATCTTTTACAGTCAACAGTGCAAGATTTGTGTAGACCGGTCCACAGCTCCCATTATATCCCCTTAAGGCCAACTCGCGACCATCCCAGGACAGGGGGATATTACCTAAGTTGAGTGTATTGGATGTTGCTCCAGTTATACTAGGTTCGGTCCCTCCGTCTGACAATGGCGTCCATGTAACTCCACCATTTGTGGTGTAAACCCATTCTCGAGAAGTTTCTCCACTTAGGCTAGCGAACAAAGAGGTGCTTTGCCCTTTCACGGTAGTAGCAGCAGTTGGGTTATCGGAAATGGTAGGGAATAATGTCAAGTCTAAAGTGGCGGCATTGGTGAAATTTTCTTCGCAGGCATTGTAGCCTTTCAGTCTAAATTGTATGCCATTAAGGGAAGCAGGGGCATTCGTGATATTAAGCGTAGTTGTTGTTACTCCACTAAAGTTTTCAGTATTACCCAGGTCGGTCCAATTGCTTCCTCCATCAGTGGATTGTTGCCATTGGTAACTAGTTGCATTTGAAAATGATCCGCTAAAAGAAGTGCTACCTCCTTCACAAATTGCCTCCCCTGCTGGACTGGAAAGAACTGTCGGGACTTTTGTGATATTTAATTTTGCTCCGTTTGACCATACTATTCCATCCCTACAGCTATTAGTAGCTCCATATCTGAATAAATAGCCCTCCCAGGATTCAGGTACATTTGATAAGCTTAGACTCGTAGTTGTTGCCCCTGAAATCGCAGGGACTGTTCCACCATTCGCGAGGTCATTCCAAGTAGAACCGCCGTCAGCAGTGTATTGCCATTGCTGGGAAGTAATTGGTCCGCTTCCTCTTAAAGCAACCGTAAAGGTTGCATCACCATTTTTGCAGCCTGTTTGCGCTGTAGGTTGTGTTCTGATATTGAAGGGTACACAATATGAAACGCTAATTAAAGAACTATTTTTGTCAAAACTCACATAGCGACAACCACGCTGGTTACATTGAGCTGCACTGCCTGGGTAAGCAATTCCTATTTGAAACCTATTCTCAGTTAACCTGGTTTTTAAATCTGCTGCTGCCTGCGCACCAAAATCAAAATAGGAAGAGAATATAGGGTATTGGTCTCGGCTAAAACAATCAAAACTGACATAGGTAGGGCTCGTTCCTAAATCCTGATAAACGGCTGGCACTTGCCCGCTATTATAGTTACCATAAACGCCGGAAACTTGATTCACCTTTATAACTAATCCTGTGTTAAAAAATGACCCAGTTTCCAATATTCCTCTTACTCTATCAATTCTAGAATCATCAGGAATACTAGCTGTATTAAATTGCATCCACCCCCTATGGTTCTTTCCATTAAAAGTTCCAGTAAATGCCTGATTTGGGTCATTTCCTGCTTGAGAATTGTTGGTGACAAAACCAGACCTGAACCCAAAAAGGGTGACCGTAGGATCCAAAACAACCGGGTAACTTCTTGCTTCATCTTGCAACCAGGCCTGCTCTACCTGCATTTTTAAAGTTAAAACCTGACCTTCTTGCGCCAAAATCCACTTCGCAGGTAGTTCTTCTCCTGGAAGTACCTGATCGCCAATACTGTAAATTTCCGGTGCCGGCACATACAATTGTGGCATTCCTATCTTGTCCACGATCGCGAAACCATTTTTTGTTTCAAGCAACTCACCAACAGATCCTTCCTTCAGCTTAACCGTCCAACCTTTAGGTAAAGTCATTTGCTCACTCAATACCAAAAACTTGCCTTTCGCTTCAGGTCGACTTTTTAAGATTAACTTGTTTTTTACTTTATCTGGCTCTATCTCAAATTCATTGTCTACACCAGGAAGGAAAGCGTGATAAACCACTTTATTATCAATGGCTTCCGGAAATGAATAAGTGGAAGATTGTAGCTTTAGTATACTTCCATCTTCGTCCTCCCAGCCCAAAGTCATATTTCCTCCAATTGATAAAAACTCACTGCCAAATCCTACTTCGACAGTCTTACCTGTTTCATTTGGATACCAGGTCTTAATCCCATTACGCGTATTTTCAAATGCATAACCAGGAACCTGAGATGTTCTTATTCGGGTATCAATTTCCTGCCAAATGTTTTCTTCGTCTAAATAGTGTATAGCTCCACCGCTAATAACAGCTACGTTTCCATCGTAAGCAGGAAAGTGTTTGGCATTTTTATCTCTCAATTCTGATAGTTCATGTTCTCTTACATAATGTCCAAAAGGTCCATCTGCTTTCCAGTAATCGGGATTGTGATCCTCTAAAGTCACAAAGGTGGTGGTAAATCTATCCTTCCCTTTGAGTTCCTCCTGAACTTCATAGTTAATAAAAAATGGTAGTGTCAATAAAAATAGTGCTAAAATAATCCATCCAGATCTCTTAAATAGTGGTGAATTTTGTTGTGCCATGGTTAAGTCTTTTACAGTAACAATTTTAAAGTTTTGATGCCTTAAGACAGGAAGGTATTTGAGGGCACCCCTTCCTTATCATTTCGGCTTATTTAAATTCACTGCAAAGATGCGGAGAGGAAGAAAAAGGTCCTTGGACTATATGTGCAAACAGATGGACTATATGCGCAAAACTTTATAAATTCCTAGACTTACCGGGGTATTCGCCAATCACTTTGGTAATTTTTGGAGAAAGAAGAAGGGGCTAAAAATCCTATGCCATAAGCACTTGAACTACGCTTTCAATTTCCCAATAAATGGGTTGGGATAAGAGAGAGTGGAACTGCAAGCGGCCGACTGGGTTCGGGGATAAATATCCTATATCCCTGTCTCTTATACACATCTCCGAGCCCACGAGACCGAGGCTGATCTC
>OJCB01000963.1_pt1 | contig 10232 bp, 7 predicted proteins | sample 1591501 | NCBI WGS metagenome assembly OJCB01 (sample SAMN05416813, study PRJEB24817) | seawater metagenome | isolation source: Sea water | place: Canada:Atlantic | collected 2013-07 | reverse complement strand
CGAGATCAGCCTCGGTCTCGTGGGCTCGGAGATGTGTATAAGAGACAGGTGAAAAACAATATCCACCCCTCTCATACGCCTTGAGAGTTCTTCTTGATCGCGGATATCAGCCACAAAAAATCTAGCTCGGGATTCACCCAGCCATTCCTGATCCATGAAAAAGAGCTGACTTTCATTATTGTCGATGCCGATCACTTCTTCGGGCGAATATTGCTCGCTGGTCAGTAACTGACGGACCAGTTCGGAACCGACCGTGCCACAGGCACCTGTCACTAAGATACGTTTTTTATGAAGTACAGAAGTCATGCCGTTGTCCGTTGTTTCAAGAAATAGTTTATTGTTGTTGTAAGGCCATCATTCAGGGTGACCTCGGGCTGCCAATGCAGTCTGCTTCGTGCTTTTGTAGTATCGGAGTAATTACGTTTAACATCACCTACTCGTACTTTCCCGTTTATCACATTGACATCAACATCGCTTTTTTGGCGGAGAATACCAACAAGCATATTTGTCATTTCATGGATGGTGGTTTCGCGATTACTAGCGATTTGGAACGTCTCACCACCGATGTCTGCTTCTGTGGCAGCCAGAATGATGGCTCGAGTCAAGTCATCAATAAAGACGAAATCGCGAGTTTGGGTGCCATCTCCGTAGATTTCAAGGTCCTCACCATCCAAAGCTTGTTTAATAAACTTGGCGACAACGCTACTTTTGTGAACCGAACCGGGACCATAGACATTACCAAATCGCAAGGCAACTGTGTCTATATTGAAGCTGCGTTTGTAGGCTGAGCAATAGCCCTCCCCTGCCAATTTGCTCGCACCGTAGGGAGAAACCGGATGAGGAGGCAACTCTTCGTGGATGGGCGGCTCGACTTCACCGGCCGGGGCACCACTTGATGCGAACACAAAGCGCTGGATATGATTGTATCTGGCAGCTTCCAACATATTGAAAGTGCCCAGTACATTTGACATACAGTCCTTGCGTGGATCTTCAACAGACGGTCCCACGCCTGTGTTGGCAGCCAAATGAACAATAACATCCATCCCTTTAGCCACATCTCGGGTAAGATTCTGGTCCAGAATGTCACCTTCTACAAGCTCGACATTTCCGGTTTTCTCGGTCAACTGCAAAGGTTTTTTTTCTGAAAAATCAGCCACTAGAGCCAGATCTGCTCTGGTACCAGTGCTTAAGTTATCCAACACACGGATGTATTGCTCACCTTGCTGTTGAAGAGTGCGAATCAAACTTGTTCCTATGAAACCGCACCCCCCAGTAATCAGCCACCTTAACCCCATTTAACCCCCTTAAATATGACGTCCTTACGAATATTTTGTTTGAACTTTTCAACTACCTCAAAGAGTCCATGCATAACATCTTCCGTCAGGTAGTGAGGTTCCACACCAATATTTTTCAAACCTTGATATGTAGGATTATAGTAATGCTCTTCAGCCTCACGCCTTGGATTAGGGATGGATTTAATCTCTACCTTATGGCCTCTAGCATTCCCAACATTCTGTGCTAATTCTGCTAATTGATTGACACTAAAGGTTTCCATAATTTGGTTGAATATTCGCAACTCGCCAGTATCTGCTGGCGTTTTTTCAGAGGCATGAACACATTGCAGTGTATCTTTGATATTCAGGTAGCCCCTGGTCTGTCCACCTTTGCCATAAACCGTAAGTGGATAGCCGACGACTGACTGAGTGACAAAGCGGTTGACGATAGTACCGAAAATTTCGTCATAATTGAAAATTGTGTTTAAACGAGGGTCTATCAGACTCTCTTCGGTTTCTATGCCGTAAACTGGCCCCTGCATCAGATCTGTGACTTTCAAGTCCCACATTCTAACAGCGAACCAGCTAAGGTCAGTATCCATTACCTTGGTAGTGTGATAGAGGCTACCTGCTGCTCGGGGGAAAAGAAATTTACCTTTGCGGCCCTTATGCTCAATGTCAAGCCAACCTTCTTCGATATCAATATTCGGCGTACCATACTCACCCATCGTGCCCAGCTTGATTATATGAGTGTCACGTGAAAAATCTCGAACGGCCCAGAGAAGATTGTTCGTTACCCTAAGGTTATTTGTCAGAGTAATGTCAGCGTGTTTGTAATCAAGCAGGGAGTATGGTGCGGAGGGCTGTTCAGCATAATGGACAACCGTGTCCGGAAGTCCCGTAAAAGCGTCATTCACCGCCCATTGGTAGCTCACAGTGCCATCGAACAACTGACGCATAACATCGGGCTCAGTCAAATTCCCTATCACTACCTTGATTTCATGTCCGGTCTTTTCATGCCAGATCTTGGCACGTTCTACCAAGGTTGGTACCGGATAGAGCATGCCTGTATCTAATTCTGTACATGCGTTACGACGAAAGTAGTTATCTACCACAGTGACTTGATAGCCACGATTTGAAAAGTACATGGCTGTCGGCCAGCCTAGATAGCCATCTCCACCGAGAATCAGAACATGGGACATTTTTTTCTCCAAATTAATACATTAAGAACTATTATTTAGTGCTATTTCTGGGCTTCTTGGCGTAGATATTCAATTTCTGCTTTTAGCGATTCATACTCTGCCATTTTTTGCTTGAGAAACCTCACTGTGACATTCGCTTTATCTTCAATGCCTCTAGGGGTTAATTTGTAAAAGTATGCTACTTTGCTTCTACTGTTACGAAAGTTACCCGCCTTTAGAAGCCCTTTTTCAATTAGCGCTTTGAGACAATAATTCACTTTGCCCAGACTGATACCGAGTTCGCGCGCAAGCTCACGCTGACTTATTTCGGGCTTCGCCTCAACAAGCTTGAATATTTTGTAGCGATATTCGTCTGTGATCATATAAACAACATGCGTTCAACACATGAACACTCTATGCAAAACTTGACCAAAAGTAAATGATCGTCATCGCTTTAATACATTGCTCTAGAAACAGTTCTATTTCGTACGATTAATAGCGATATAAACAAAATAGACTAGATACACAGCTATACATTTGTTCCCCCCTCAAAGAGGAGTTATGCATATCCTCAGGAGTTAGTCACTAGCCTAGAGATCTGGCATCAATAAATGTTCGATGAGGCACTTTCTTATTTTTATGGGCGGAATGTAATTCTTTTTTAGCTGGAGTACGTTCATTGGACTGTCGTAAACAAAATCAATGCTAATAAGCATAATTGACTGCTTTCAAAGCCCCTAATACTCGGTAATCAATCCTGTCCAAACAAGTCTCGCGTGTAAACTTTGCATTTAATATCAACAATCTCATCCGTCAGCCGGTTAGCCAACACAACATCAGCTTTGCGTTTGAATGTCTCAAGATCATTCACTACCTCTGAGCGGAAGAAAGTATCTTCAGCCAAAACCGGTTCATAAACAATGACTTCTATACCTTTCGCTTTGATGCGTTTCATGACACCTTGAATAGCCGAGGCACGGAAATTATCAGAGCCTGACTTCATTACCAAGCGATAAACACCAACGACTTTTGGGTTACGTCTTATTATCGAATCGGCAATAAAGTCTTTACGTGTCTGATTAGCATCAACAATTGCTTTGATTAAATTGTTGGGGACATTCTGATAATTTGCCAATAATTGTCTAGTATCCTTGGGTAGACAGTAACCGCCATAACCAAACGATGGATTATTGTAATGAGCGCCAATTCTTGGGTCGAGTCCCACACCTTCAATAATCTGGCGGGTATCTAAACCATGGGTTTCAGCATAACTATCTAACTCATTGAAATAAGCTACTCGCATAGCAAGATAAGTGTTGGAAAAAAGTTTTATCGCCTCAGCTTCTGTCGGATTGGTAAAGAGGACTGGAACCTCAGCTTTAATAGCACCTTCTGTTAATAAGTGAGCAAAAACTTCTGCTCGATGACTACGCTCGCCGACCACAATTCTTGACGGGTAGAGGTTATCATGAAGTGCTTTTCCTTCTCTCAGAAATTCTGGTGAAAAAATAATTTCTGGATCAATAGTCTCTGATCGCGCTTTATTGCTAAGACTCTCGCTTTCACTTGGTAAGTTTTGTTGAAACTGCGTTGCTAATTGCCATACTTGACTACCTAAGGATGGCTTTTCAACAGTCGACTTTTTTTCTGAGAAAACACTCATCGCAATCTGTGATTGCTCTCTTTCATTAGCTCGCTTATCGACTTTTTGAGCTGCATTTGAGGCGGGATAGAATTGGGTATATCGACGTCTTATCGACTCTGTGTAACCGACTGGCACAGTAGACTTGATAACCATCGTCGCATGAGGATTGATGCTGAGCACATCCTCGATAACAGACTCAACACTTTGCGTATTAAAATAATTCGTTTCTGGATCGTAATCGGTGGGTGTAGCGATAATCACAAAGTCCGCATCAAGATAGGCTTGGTATTTATCCAGAGTAGCGCTAAGTCTTAGTGGTTTGTTGGCAAGAAAGTCGGTTATTTCAGCATCACTAATTGGTGATTTACCTTCGTTAATCAGATCGACTTTTTTACGATCAATATCTAGGGCCGTGACTTCGTTGTTTTGAGCCAGAAGCACTGCCAGAGACAAACCGACGTACCCAGTTCCGGTAACGGTAATTTTCACTTTAGTTTCCCGCATTATGGAAAACTAAATTTTCTCAACTCAACTTTGCACTTACATGACAGTTTTATGAAGTTTTTTTGAAACTCAAACCCTCTTATTCAACTGTCACTGATTTTGCTAAATTGCGTGGTTGGTCAACATCAGTGCCTTTAATCAATGCAACGTGATAACTGAGGAGTTGCAAAAGGATATTGTAGGTTATCGGAGCAGTAATACGACCAACATTGGTGGTTGCCTTCACTACGCTAAAACTCGTTTCTGAGCTAATGTCACTTCGCTCATCTTCAAAAACGATCATCTGGCCACCACGGGCTTTTACTTCCTGAAGGTTCGATTTGAGCTTCTCAAGTAAGTCATCTAAAGGAGCAATAGCGATAACCGGCATTGTTTCATCAATCAATGCCAAAGGCCCATGTTTTAACTCACCGGCAGGATAGGCTTCTGCATGAATATAGCTGATTTCTTTGAGCTTGAGCGCACCTTCCAAAGCAATCGGGTACATGGTGCCACGGCCCAAAAACAAGGCATGCTGTTTGTCGGCAAAATCCTCTGAAATTCGTCGAATCTCATCTTCATGCCCCAGTGCCATGGTAATGAGGTTGGGCAGCTTCTGCAGCCCACCGGCAATCATTGCTTCCCGACCATCATCAAGCCGGTTTTGGACTTTACCAATACTCGTCAATAACAAAGCCAGAGCGACCAATTGGGTAGTAAATGCTTTGGTTGAAGCGACGCCAATTTCTGGACCAGCATGCGTCAAAAACACCAGATCAGCCTCGCGAGTCAGACTACTCTCAGCAACATTACAAATACTTAAAGTAGGAAGGTTCAGTGCGTCTGAACTCGTACTCGATAGGGTTGAGTTGTCCTGATGTTCCGATTGAGTATCTGACGCTCGCCGACTTCGTAGTCCTGCAGTTTTGTTCTGTCGCATCGCGTTGATCTGTTGTAGTGCGGCCAGCGTATCTGCCGTTTCACCCGACTGACTGATTGTGACAAACAAGGTATGGTTTTCAATCACTGGATTGCGATAACGAAACTCGCTGGCAACCTCAACTTGGCAAGGTATACCGACAATATCCTCAGTCCAGTATTTGGCAACCATCCCGGCATGATAACTGGTTCCACAGGCGATGATATGGATGCGATTAACACTGGCAAAAATAGCCTCAGCGGTAGGCCCAAAACTGGATACTAAAATTTGATCCTGTGTGATGCGCCCTTCCAAAGTATCGATGACAGCTTGCGGCTGCTCAAAGATTTCTTTGTGCATGTAGTGACGGTGTTTGCCCAGCTCTACAGCCGTAATATTGAGGTTTGAATGCTTGATCGGGCGTTCAACCCGCTCACCAGTCAACACACTAAAAATTTCAATGCGATCACGTGATAAACAAGCAACATCACCATCTTCAAGGAAGATAAAGTTTTGGGTAACCGGTAATAATGCAGAAACATCTGATGCGATAAAATGTTCTCCGATTCCAACACCAATCACTAATGGACTGCCTTTTCTGGCGGCAACCAGCGTATCGGGATTATCCGTTGCCATCACGCCCAGCGCATAGGCGCCTTCAAACGATTTCAATGACTGCATCACAGCATCAAGTAAATCATCTGATTCCGTTAAGTTATCAAAAATTTCATGGGCGACAACTTCCGTATCTGTCTCCGAGGTAAACTTATATCCCGCTGCCAGCTGCTGATGTTTAAGTGTCTGATAGTTTTCGATAATGCCATTATGTACAACCGCCACTTTGTTGTTACAAATATGCGGGTGAGCATTATTTTCAGAAGGAATACCGTGTGTTGCCCAGCGTGTATGGGCTATGCCAATTTGACCAGTGAATGGTTCATCTAATGCATCGACCTTATTTTCAAGTTGCTTGATTTTTCCTATTGCACGCACGCGATGTAAGTTAGCGTCAGCATCCAACAGTGCCATCCCTGATGAGTCATATCCACGATATTCAAGCCGTCTCAGCCCTTCCATTAGGATAGGAGCAACGTTACGTTCGGCAATGCCACCAACTATTCCACACACGTATTTATCTTCCTTTTCTTTGTACTATTTGGAATTATACCGCTGTATAACTCACGTTTTTTGTCAATTCGAGTTTGCTTAGCTTCCTGTCACATTTCTGTAGTCAGTAACCAGTCACTCACTTCACATTGCGGTTTGAATTCATCTACGGCTAACAACAGCAACTCTCGCAGTTGCACACAATCATCAGAGTCTGCTGCTTGAGTAAGTTTATCCAACAATACTGACAGTTCAGGCCATGGGATAATTTTCTCCTCAGCCCGGCTGATTTTTGTATGCACAGTTTGAGTCACATTACTGCCAATTAACAGCTCTTCAAATAATTTTTCACCTGGTCGCAGGCCAGTAAACTGAATCTCAATATCACCATTTGGAGTTGTTTCATCTCTGACGGTAAAGCCGCTCAAGTGAATCATGCTTTTTGCTAAATCGACAATTTTGACTGGTTGTCCCATATCCAACACAAATACATCACCACCTAGCCCCATCGCACCAGCCTGAATAACAAGTTCGGCCGCTTCCGGAATAGTCATAAAATAACGAATGATTTCAGCATCCGTTACCGTGACAGGACCGCCCGCAGCAATTTGCTCTCGAAATAACGGCACAACGGAACCTGAAGAACCCAGTACATTCCCAAAGCGCACCATGGTGAAGCGCGTTTTTTGATGTAAGGTTGTCGAGTCTGCCAGTGCTTGTAACACCAGTTCAGCAAGTCGTTTACTCGCCCCCATGGTGTTGGTCGGTCTTACTGCCTTGTCAGTAGAAATAAGTACGAATGTTTCTACGTCTGATTCGATAGCAGCTTGCGCGCAGTTTAAGGTGCCAAACACATTATTTCGCACGCCCTCACTGATATTCTTTTCTACAATAGGCACATGTTTATAGGCAGCTGCATGGTAGATAGTCTGCACATTAAATTGTTTACAAATCGCTGCTACTCTTTTCTGATTCACCACAGATCCTAGGATCGAGACAACTGGAATGTAGTTAGCTAATTTTTCCAGTTCCATCTCTAATCGATAAAGACTGAATTCGCTGATTTCAAATAGGATGAGCATAGTCGGCTGTAACTGACTAATCTGACGACAAAGCTCTGAGCCGATTGAACCGCCAGCCCCTGTTACCATGACCACTTTATTGTGGATATTTTTATGTAGCAGATCCTGATCAGGCATTACCGCTTCGCGTCCAAGCAAATCGCCGATATCCACTTCCTGAATATCTGAAACTTCTATGCGGCCCTCGGCAATATCCATCAAATCTGGCAAGGTTCTTACGTGAAGTGGATACTGTTCTAATTGTTGTAAAATGAGATTCCGCTGATGGCGGCTAGCTGATGGCATTGCGAGCAATACATCACGCACATGAAACTTTTCAATTAAGCCTGTTAATTGCTCAAAAGCATAGACTCGCAAGCCATTTATCTCTTGGTTTAAAAGCGTGGAGCTGTCATCAATAAACGCGACTGGCCGCATTTGATGACTCATTTTAAGCATGGCTGCTAGTTGCGCACCTGCTCGACCTGCGCCATAGATCAGCACTGGTGGCACATATTGTGTCGTATCGATACCAGCTCGCTTACTCTGATTACTTTCGTTAAATATCCATCTTGCGAAAAATCGACTGCCACCTACAAACAGCATAACAATAACCGCATCAATCCCATAAACCGTTCGAGGTACTTTGCCAGCCACCTCACCCGATATTAATACTAAGACTGAAAAAAATACTGAGTATAAAAATACTGCTTTTGTGATGGCCCATAATGCATCCATACCTATGTAACGGATCACGGCGCGATATAAGCCCATCTTTATAAACACGGGTACAGCTATGAATGGAGCTAAAAGAAAAATCCAGATTTGTTCAGGGGGAGGTAAATAAAATTCACCCAGTCTTAAGGAAAACGCACACCATAGAGCAAACACAACGGCAACAATATCAACCAGAATACTTATTACTCGTTTGCTTGCACGCGAACGATTTAAAAACCATGGGCCAACGGTGTGAAGTATAGTTGATAGACTCAATGCTGCTTGCCACTCATCAGAATAATTGTGTCATTATTCCATGCGAAACGTCTAGAAACTAGGTTTAAATCAAGTTATTGTTACTTGTTTGGTTCACTTGTAACTAATCAACGAATCAATTGGCAGAAAAAAGCATCATGAAATGACTTTAGGAAAAAAACTGAGAATAAGAGATGACTAGTTTCTGTGCAAAACTATATCTGGGTGTGTAGGAAGTGGTACGCCCGGCAGGACTCGAACCTGCTACCCTCGGCTTAGAAGGCCGAAATCGATTTCATCAATATCAATAACTTAAATAAACTTTCACTTTCGCCAAACGTTGAAATTGAGCTTTTCAAGTTACTGATTTTATTTGTTTCAGGTTTTGATGGCGAAAGTGTTTTTTATGAAATAAATTTCAAATCGTCTTAATAGATAGTTGCAAATGCCAGTGAAAACACTTCCGTACCAAAAATCCCGCAAAAATTACTCCTGATTAAACGTTAACTATTAAAGAGATTCTTTAGCCGCCAGAAAGAGCTAGTGGCCTAGACTGGGATTTTATTTTTTGAACAAAATATCACTGGGGTTTGGTTGATAGGCCGTGTTAATAAAATGAATACTCCAACTTTTGAACATAATTAACACTGAAAATAGTCAGCATTCCGCTTCTAAAGACTGTCTAGAACTTGCGGCAGCTGTCCATGAAAGATAATTACTTGCTAGACATATGGCACTTAGTAGTTGAACCGGTTTCGAATAGTGCTATGAATACAATTTTACTCACTAATAATTAGTCTTATTATTTTCTTATCAATAACTCCGTTTTCCGGGAGTACCCAGTTTACAAAGCTTGCCCCTTCCAAAACACTCAGTAACAAGAATGCCATTTTTCTAGAATCAGAGTCACGTGCGACTTCACCTGTAGATTTACCTTCATCAAGAATTCTATCCAACCACTTTAATTGCAGCTCAAAGAATTGCTGTGTTTTTTCTTGCAGTCTAAGCGGAAGAACAGTCATCTCAGCAGCTAGTGCTCCACACAAGGGCAACAAGCCTTTATCACCACTAGTTTTAAAAATATCAAAATAAGCTTCTATACGAGACAATACGTCATCATATTGACTTGCAATATGAGTGAGTTTCTCTTGAAGCCGAGCGATGGACTCACTCGCGATAGTAAGCCCCAAATCTTCCTTCGTAGGAAAGTGATGGTGAATGCTTGCCTTTTTTATTCCAACCACTTTAGCCAAATCAGCATAACTAAATGCAGCATACCCTTTAGTCCTTAACAAATCCTCTGCGATCCCTATTAGCATGCCTCGTGTACCGAGAGCCATAAAATTACCCCTAATTTTGTGCTTCTGAGAAAAGAGTTTTCAAATAGTAAAGTTTTTTCCATGGCTAGACAAACTAACCTCAATAATCTCTAGCATAAGCCTTCTTTAAAGGTAGACGCTATTGATAAGTCACTAGCCATCATGCAAATTGTAATCATCACATCGTTTTAAATTATCACTGACTATAAAAGCTTCTAAACACTAGACGTATGCTGTCTCTTATACACATCTGACGCTGCCGACGAAGAGG
>OJCB01000962.1_pt1 | contig 10240 bp, 12 predicted proteins | sample 1591501 | NCBI WGS metagenome assembly OJCB01 (sample SAMN05416813, study PRJEB24817) | seawater metagenome | isolation source: Sea water | place: Canada:Atlantic | collected 2013-07 | reverse complement strand
CTACACTATCCTCTTCGTCGGCAGCGTCAGATGTGTATAAGAGACAGGATCAATTGAGAGAAGTGGTAGCTGCTGTCAATGTGCCCGTCCAGGCCGTCGGCGGACTCACCATCGAACAAGCCATCAATACGCCCAGCTATGGCGCACCGCTCGTTGTCCTCGGCGCTCCCCTTACTATTGATGCCGACGCTTTCAAAACAGCCAGCGGCGATTTAGGAAGTATTTTAAAACTCATCTGCGATAAAGTGCACAATTATGGAAACAGCAGTCGTTAATTTTTCTCCCGAAAAGTACAGCGTGGAGTTGCGCCAAATTCCCAAACCCGAAATTGGCCCACAACATGTATTATTAGAAGTAGCAGCGGTAGGCGTATGTGGCAGTGATTTGCACCAATGGACTTCCGACCATAGTTGGCCCGTAAATTATCCGGTCGTACTAGGTCATGAATTCTCGGGTAGAATTGCAGCGCTTGGAAAGAATGTGCAAGGCTGGAAAGAAGGCGATCGCGTGGTGAGTGAAACAGCAGCCGTGATAGACTTGAATTCTCCTTTAAGACACCAAGGTCGCTATAACCTCGACCCTACCCGAAAAGGCTTCGGCTATGGCGTGGACGGAGCGATGACCAAATATGTAAGCGTACCTGCACGCTGTCTCCATCATGTGCCAGAAGGCCTTGCCTTAGAAAAAGCAGCGCTAACCGAACCTTGTTGCGTAGCCTATAGCGCTACCGTCCAGAATGTAAATATCAGCCCTGGGGATTATATCGTCGTCATTGGTCCGGGCCCAATCGGTTTGCTTTGTGCAGCCCTGGCCAAATTACAAGGGGCTATTGTAGCGGTGGCGGGTTTGGAAAAAGACGCCACTCGGCTAGCTATTGCCCAACAATATGGCTGTGATATCATTACCGGTGATTATACAGACTGGGTGAAGCAAGGGGATGGTTTAGGGGTAGATGGCGTGATCGATGCAGCAGGCGTGTCACAAACCTTGAAAACCGCGATTGATATCGTTCGGCCTGCGGGTTGGATCAGTAAAGTGGGCTGGGGTCCACAGCCGCTTGATTTCTCCATTGATCCATTGGTACAGAAGGCCGTCACCTTACAAGGTAGCTTTAGCCATAATTGGCCGATCTGGGAGCGAGTGCTCCGATTACTCTCCACCGGCATGCTAGATATTGATCCGATTATCGGAGGAGAATGGGGGTTGACCGATTGGAAGGAAGCCTTCCAGACCATGCATTCTGGAGAGATAGTGAAGGCGATACTCAGACCCTAGATATGGCTAGACTCAAAGATAAAACCATCATTATAACGGGTGCTACCTCAGGAATAGGCGAAGCAGCAGCTCGGCTATGTATCGCCGAAGGTGCCCAGGTGCTTATTCATGGCTTAGATGCTCCCGCCGGAAAGGCTTTGGTCGAGGAGCTAGGTACTAAAGCTCATTTCTATCAAGCCGATCTCAAAGATCCTAGTACACCTAAAAAGATCATCGCGGCGGCTATCGCTGCTTTTGGCCAGATAGATGGATTGGTAAACAATGCGGCCTACATCGTACGATCCAACTTAGACTCCACCGATGTTACCTTATTCGATGAAGTAATGGCCGTCAACGTAAGGGCCCCGATGTTGCTTATCAAAGCAGCTCGGCCCTACCTGCGCGCTACACAAGGGAGTGTCGTTAATATCGGCTCCGTCAATGCTTACACAGGCGAGCCCCGACTGCTGGCTTATGCCGTGTCCAAGGGCGCCTTAATGACCTTATCCCGAAACCTAGGCAATGTACTAGCTACCGAGCAAATCCGCGTTAATCATTTCAACCTGGGCTGGGTGCTCACCGCCAATGAATACAAATACAAATTGGCAGATGGATTGCCCAAAGATTGGCCTGAGCAACTAGGTGCAGATGAAATCCCTAGTGGAAAAATGACCCAACCCGAAGATATTGCTCGACAAATTGTTTTTTGGTTGAGTGATGAGAGTCGCCCCATTTCCGGTACGGTGATGGAACTCAACCAATATCCTATTATTGCTCGAATACCCTCAAAAGAAGGAGATAACCATGATACCTAAATTAGCCGCATTCCCGAAAGCTTATATGGACGCCCTTTGCGTCGACAATTCAATGTCTCTGCAAAAATGGATAGAGATGGGCGCTAGCCTAGGTGTAGATGGATTAGAGTTCTACAGCGGATTTATTGCCCTCAGAGACCGTTCAACTTGGGCGACCTACCGTCAGATGGCGGCTGATCATGGCCTAGCTATTCCCATGCTCTGCTGCTCACCAGATTTCACACATCCCGATCCAAATTTCCGACAAGCAGAAGTAGAAAAGGAAAAACAATGGATAGAGATGACGGCTGCCTTAGGAGGTACTTTCTGCCGGGTGCTTTCTGGTCAACGCCGACCAGAGGTTTCCAGGGAAGAAGGTATACAATATACTGTGGATGCTATCGAGGCTTGCCTGCCTTTGGCGCGATCCTATGGCATTACCCTCATTATCGAAAACCATTACAAGGATAATTACTGGACCTATCCGGAATTCGCCCAGATGACTGATGTTTTTTGCGACTTAGTCAGTCGAGTTACCGATGATCACTTTGGCGTCAATTATGACCCCAGCAACACCATCCTAGCGGGTGAAGATCCTATCGTTTTACTAGAGCGAGTGAAAGATCGAGTCGTCACCATGCACGCCTCTGATCGTTATCTTGCGCGCGGTACGATGGAAGAACTTCGCCAACAAGAAAACAGTGTTGGTTATGCCTCATTGCTCCAACATGGAGAGATAGGAAAAGGCCTCAATGATTACGATAAAATCTTTTCTATTCTGAAAGCAGCTGGTTTCGCAGGTTGGATTAGTATTGAGGACGGCGTCGATGGCTTTGATCAACTCCAACGATCTGCTGATTTTTTGAAGCGAAAGATTGCGGAATATTGGGGGTAATTGACAGTATCAAATAACACCAAATAACCCTAAAAATGGCTAAACAAAAGGTATTATTCAACCACGATGCGGCGATCGACGAATTCATGGCGGCTCTCCTACTCACCACCATGGAAGAAGTCGATTACCTAGGCTCTGTCATCATGAATGCCGACTGTATCTACACTTATGCCATGCAGTCCCAATGGAGGATTCAGGAATACCTCGGTATTAATCAAAAGAAGAACCCCATTACGCTAAGTCGCGCCCGACAGTGGAATCCTTTCCCCTGGCAATATCGAGGAGATTGCATCAAGGAAAGTAAGATTGATTGCCTGACTAACACGCCTAACAATCCTGCCTGGCCATCTTATCCTGATGGCGACCTTTTCCTCATCAATCAACTCAAGCAGGCCCTAAAAAAAAGAGAAAAAATCACTCTTTTGGTGAATTGCCCGATGACAACGCTACGTAATGTATTAGAGAAATACCCGAAACTGAGCAATGCAATAGATCGGCTTATCTGGATGGGCGGGGCTATCAATGTGGCCGGGAATCTCGACCCCGCTACCCTCCCCCCGGAAGTGGCTAATCCCAAAGCAGAATGGAATGCCTTTTGTGACCCAGAAGCCATCCAATGGGTATTCGACAATACGACTTTCCCGATCACCCTATTCCCCTTGGATGTGACCAATTCAGCAGCTATCACTACTGGCTTCATGGCCGATTTACAGTATCAAGCGAAGCAATATAAATACTCCGAGGTAGCCTACCAAAGCTATGAGATCGTTGCGACCGAAGCCTTCTATGACATGTGGGATGTATTAACGACTTCTTATATTCCTCATCCAGAATTCTTTGCGCCACCTACCTCTATGAAATTATGCATAGAAACCGAAGATTTCTGGCAGGGCACACTATTCGAAGACCAAAAGAAAGGGCGGGCTGTAGATGTAGTCCTTCAACTAGCCGATTCAGCCGCTTTTTATAAGTATGTATTGACTCAATTCAGACGGTAAAAGGATATTTAAGCTCAATAGATTTACTGCCTCATAAACGTTTAAGCAGGTAAAAAACTAAACCATCACTTATCTCAACTTGGGTACCATATGGTAAAGGTTTGCCATCTAAAAGCATTCCTTCACCATCGGGGATATATCCTCTTTTGATGTATAAAATCTGGGCCGCACCATAGTCTTTAGGGACACCAAAGCCTATTCCGGCATAAGGAGAAACGCGTTTAATCCGAGCTTCCGCTTCGTCCATCAAGGCGGTACCAATCCCTTTGCGTTGGAATTTTTTAAGTACATTGAAATCTACGACTTCTGGAATTTTCTGGGTCTTAAAAGGAGGGTAATGCGAAATCCAGTTGATGGTGAGGTAACCCGCAAATTCTTCCTCAATAGTGGCGACTAAAATGTCGCGCACTCCTTTTGATTGGAAGTCTAAATATTTATAGTACTTAGCGGCTGGCTTTTTCCACCCCTGCGCCACAAAGGCTTGGTGAATAGCTTCGCAATCTGCCTCGCGAAGTGCCCTGATCTTTAGTCGATTCATATCGCATATTTCATGTGAAGGAGTGGAAAAGGATTTCCTTGGCCATCCAATTCGGAACGAGATTTTACTTCAAACCCTAAGTGTTTGTAAAAGCCGACAGCTTGTTCATTTTGTTCGTTGACATCTACTTCGTAAGCTTTCAATTGGTGAGTAGCATGTTGGAGTAATCTTTTTCCAATTCCTTGTCCTCGGAGACTTGGATGAATAAACAACATTTCGATTTTCCCCTCTGCCACTCCCATGAAGCCAGCAATGTTCCCTTGATCATCTTTGAGGCAAGAGAGTTCTACTAGCGCTAGGTACTGATTGAGGATGAGTGGTTTAAAATATTGGATGTCTTTTTCTGTGAGAAAATCGTGGGTGGCTCGCACTGAGGCTTCCCAGACGTCGACCACGGCAGGATATTCCGAGGGATCAATGGGTTGGATGGTACCCTGGATCGTTTGATAAGGCATGAAGACAATATTTAGCTTGTATGGGGTACATAAAAAGGAGGGGCAAAGTTCCCGCAACCAGCTAATTTATTAGATAGATTCATAAGGCGGAGCCTAGTTAGGGGCGCGTGAAAAGGCGGCAGCAGAACTGGCTGGGGAGGGCTCGGCCAATAAATTGATCCGCCACCTTACTTCATGTATGTAAACGGGTATTCCTCCCAAGTCTTTACTAATCCAGCTTTCACAGGGTTGTTCAGGATATAGGCAACAACATTATCATATTCTCTCTGGTCACGTATATAGCGATCATAGCTTTCCTTTTGCCAAAACCTTCCTGACGATTCCAGGAGTCGATTAGCATAGATAGCGGTAGGGCCTTTAATCCTCTTCATGATAGTCTGGAGAGGTTCAAATTCCAGGGATTCCCAATTTACGACTTCAAAGTTGTCGGGAATTTGTATGCTCGTATCAATCAGAATATGTACATGATTAGACATGATGCAATAGCAGATTAAATCGTAAAGTTCTCCATCAAAACGATGTAGCTCTTTTTGCACTAGTTTAGCCATTGCGGGATTCTTTAAATGATGGGCCCCTTCCATTGTGCTTTCCAATAGACTATCATAAAGCTGAAAAAAGGAAGAATTGGATTGACCAGTGGCATCCATCTCTCTTATTAATTGTTCCATTCGCATTCCTTTCTCGCTTTGTAAGAAGGCTTTTTTAAGAAGGAACATTTTTTCTTTTGGAAGGGAACCTTGTAAACGAAAGGTAACGAAGAACGTCGAACCAATAGGCTGCATATGTGGTAAGTTACCACGGTAGAATGGTTTGATTTTTTCTAATTTCATAGAGCAGCGTTAATCGAATAAATCGTAGTCACCGTGAGTGGATGAACTCGATTTTTAAACTTTCCAAAATGATGATTTATACTGTGCGCAAGTACAATTTGTATATAATTTTGAGTTGGCGCAAGTATTTTTTGGGAAACTTAGATCTCTATTTTATTAAATAGACTCGGCAGCCATGATTGAAGCGTTGAAATACTTTACAAAAGTTAAGGCTGGCTTTAGGGCTAGGCCAATTATCTTGCCTGCTATTGAATTGGCTGAACTGGGTAAATGAATTTACCCGTTACGGGGGGGCAAGTGCGAATCATCGCAAAAAGGGCCACTGCCCGTCTTTTTACAATTGCACAGCCGCATAGATCGTGCTTTTTTCACCTCAAACAATAGGGGTTTGGACTTCGTGCCATGATGGGAGCCATCACAAAAAGGTTGGTTTTGGCTATAGCCGCATTGGCACCAAAGGTACTGGCCTGCCTCCAAGTGGATATTACTAGGCTCCTCGATACGAGAATCTTGTTTTTTGAAGCCCTTTGCTAATTCACTTTCGGGTTTATCGGAGGTGACTAGCGGATAGAAGTAGGCAGCCGTCCATTTCTCTTTAGGATCATTGACGAGTCCTAGTTCCATGGGGAAGCGACGCGTAAATTTAGCGGTGCCAAAGAGTTGATCCCAGATCGAAAACATATTGCCGTAATTGCCATTGGGGTCACTAATACCATCTTTCATTGATTTCCCATGATGTGCAAAATGGAAGGCAGGGGTAATGATGATTCGTTCAACGATGGAGGTGATTGGACTCAACCATTTATATTTGTACAATAGCCTATCCCATTTGGTAGGGCTATGTGCACCAATGATTACCAGCTGTTTCAGAATAAGGCCTAAAGCAACACCTGCTCCCCCACCTAAAAAAGTGACGATACCAATCCACCAGATATTAGGCATGAGTATATAATACAAAGCTGCATTCCGGTAAGAAACAAAAAAGCCCATCTCTTCCGCCTGATGATGAGGTCGATGCAACTTCCATAGCCATTCATACTCGTGGGCTGAACGATGATACCAATATTGCAGCACATCATCTATTAGTAGATAGAAAGGTAACATGAGCCATAAACTCCACTGGCCAAAAACACCGATGTAGCTCGGGATAAAGGTTTTTCCTATACTTAAAACAGCCACTACGATGGCAGGCTTGATCAATACTGATAAGGCAAAAAAGCCGCCCATTTCTTGAATCCAATCACTGCGAGTTCGCTGAGACCGATGCAGGTAGCCCGCCATCACTTCCAAAACACCAAATACGACCAGGATGCCTAATACTAGATAGGTATCCAAATTTTCTATTCCAAAAAGTGTATTTTCCATCCCTTATTGCTTGGTTATTATCAGTTGCCAAGCAAAATTAGGAATTAAATCATTAATCCATGACCGTATTTGGCCATATAAATAAGCCACTAGTCAGCAATGACCTTAATATTTTGGTTCTCTGACAATTTTTGACTTAGTTCTTTTCCTTCAACCCTCAAGTACCTTATATCATGGCAACCAATTTTTTTGAAAATAAACCTTTTACTAAGCTCGGCCTTTTTGCTATACCTCTACTAATCTGTATGATGGCGATGGGAAGCCAATTCCCGAAGGGAGAGGTATTGGGTTTTTCCAGTAAAGTCATTGCTTTTGAATTTGCTACTTCAACAGGAGATATTCAGGCTATTTTGGCGCCTCTATCAGAAGCCGAACGAATGGGAATGGATCGGGGAAATTATATCGACTTTGCCTTTATGCTGACTTATGCTTCTTTTATTTTCTTCTTTTTCAAAGTCGCCAAGCAACAGTTTAAGATCAAATGGCTGGTAGTCGGCCAAGTGCTGGCTGTTATTATTCTTTTAGGTGATGTACTTGAAAACATTCAACTCCTCAATATCACACGGACCTATGCCAATGACCCCAATGATTTGAATATTGCGGCCTTTTTATTTCAGCTACAGCTATTTACCTGGCTCAAATGGTTGTGCTTGGGCCTTGCCTTATTATTGGCTTCTTTTGCATTGGTGCACGCCAAAGGCTTTATCAAGAACATAGCCTTGCTTTTTAGCGTGCCATTTCTATTGTCTATGATTGCTCTTATCAATGGTACTCCGACATGGATTGAGCGATTTACCATTTCTATCTTTTTAGGCTTAGGGAGCTTGGTACTTGTTTGCTTTTTTGTAAAAAGGCAAGTAACATAATTACCTACACATACTCATCATCAAGCGTGCCTGCATATTGGTAAGGCGCTTCCAAACTTAGATAGTCGGATTCTTCATCAAAGGCCATCAGTGGTAAGAATATGAAAGGCAAGAACAAAACACCTACAGTGTAAGCTTCGTCTTTTCCAAAGGATTTGACAAATAGGTTGATCGCCCAGACCGCCCAGATTATTCCGAAAAATGGAATAATCATCAACAATAGCCAGTACCAGGGTTTATTGATAATTTCTAACAAAACTAGTGTACTGTAAATCGGGACAATAGCTGCCCAGCCAGGTTTTCCTGCTTTTTCAAAGAGTTTCCAATAACTTACAATGGGAAGTATAATAAGTCCGATAATAAGGGTCAATATAAAAATGGCTGCGAAACTAAACATAGGTATAATTTTAATCTATTTTCTATTTTTAATATTCTCTATTTTTCTCTGAAAAAGCATTTAGTAACGACTAACCTACAAATAAATCGGACTTAGAAGGGTTTCCTTCAATTGGCCTTCCCGACATTCAATATGGCGAGCCAATTTTCCAGGAACAGATGAAATGACTTTGACCAATTCTTCATTTATAAAATGTAAGCCTACGCTATCATCACAAGCTATGCCTCCTAGCATTTCTCCCGATTGTACTTTCCCACGATAACTTTCTTGTCGCTCGGCTTCACCATCAAAATGAGGCGTATTACTGCCCTTCAGAAAACCGAGGCAGTCCAATTTATTCAATTGAAGCGGTACCGAATCCGTTAGTCCCTGCTCAAACCAACAAATTGAACCCGCACTGATCCCAGCCATTATAGTTCCTTTATCATAGGCCTTGCGTAGCATTCGGTCTAAACCCCATTCTTTCCATAGCACTAATAAGTTGCGCGTGTTTCCGCCGCCCACATAGAAAACATCTTGCTCCATGACAAAGTCTTCTATCTTATTGGTATGTCCTTGAAAAAGAGAAAGATGAGCCGGTTGGCAATCTTTTTGCCGAAAGGCTTCATAAAAATTACTGATGTATCGTTCCGAGTCACCACTGGCTGTGCCAATAAAACACACTTTCGGTTGGGGCTTATCGGCTTGTGCCAAGATATAGTCATCGAGTAAAGGATTGTCTGGCTCCATGGAAAAGCCTCCCCCACCCATCGCAATAATTTGTCGTTTCATAGCGGTTTCTAATCATTGAAAATAAAAAAGCCATAGCCACCCGGATCGCGGATGATGATATTATCAACCTTGCCTTCTTTATTAAAATGAGTAATTTCTTCTGTGATAGGAATACCCAGTTCTTGAATCTTGGCGATGATTGCTGGATTCTTTTTGCCATTGAAATACGTAAGAGAGGGATTAAAGAACAAATGTGGGCAAGTCAGTGGTTTCATTAGACTTACTCCAAAACCTGAGGCATCCATATACACAACCCAGCCCTGGTCCAAGGAACCCATTCCTTGCGTAAAACCCAATGTTGTCCAGATAGCCGCTGAGGCTTCCATATCCGTCGTCTCCAAACTCAAGCCCATAAAATTACCCGGTATACCAAAGCAAGGGTTTTCCATTTCAATACTTACCGTGGCGGCTTCAAATTCTTCTTCGATCAAATAAATCCAAGTGCCGCAAGGGTCGCTCAATAAATAGCCTTTATCTATTTTTGTAACGGCTGTCAGTTTCTCTAAGGCTACGACTTCTTCTGTCCAAGAAGGTTTGAAAGATTTTACGCCAGCTCGGGCATAGCGATCTGGATTGATTTCAATAATCGCTTTTCCATCTGTTACCAAGGTTGGATCTTCAGCTGATAGCACTTCGAAGTTTAGTTTTTTGTAAAAATCCAGGCTATGTGATAGCTGGGTGGTAGGGGTATGTACGATGGTGGTCATATAACGTTGAGTTTGATTGTGCCCCAGCCTTGAGCCGCTGTGGCACGGTATTCGGGTATATATTAGACTTTATGATGAAATAATTTGTAGAGAGCTAAATTATTTCATCATAAAGTCTATTAACGTATGTCTTCTAACGAAAATACGCTTTTTTTTGTTCCATTACATTTTCAGGAATCGAGTACTTAGCTCTTCATCAAAAAATCACTACTTTGGTCGATAGCTAAAAACACCACCATGTTCTTCAACAAAACGATAGAAACCCTTCCCTTACCCAAGCTCCGGCAACTACAAAATGAGCGATTGGCAGATATGTTACAACTGTCTCTTATACACATCTCCGAGCCCACGAGACCGAGGCTGATCTCGT
>OJCB01000961.1_pt1 | contig 10245 bp, 6 predicted proteins | sample 1591501 | NCBI WGS metagenome assembly OJCB01 (sample SAMN05416813, study PRJEB24817) | seawater metagenome | isolation source: Sea water | place: Canada:Atlantic | collected 2013-07 | reverse complement strand
TCCTCTTCGTCGGCAGCGTCAGATGTGTATAAGAGACAGATTCGCTCCTAAGTGGGCGTTACAGCTGGCGGACCTCCTTGAAAAAAGGTGTACTCGGAGCCGATGGCCCCTGTTTGATTGAAAAAGATAGGATGACGATTGCTTCCTTGCTCCAAGCGGATGGATACCAAACTGCCATGGTCGGAAAATGGCATCTTCAAATGGAATTTGCAGGCACCTTAGGCCAAGACAGGGATTGGTCCCAGCCCTTCACCGACGGACCCATAGAAAAGGGCTTTGATTATTTCTTCGGCATACCCGCCTCCATGAACTATGGCATCCTCACCTATCTGGAAAATGATAAGGTCTTGGATCCTCCGGTCTGGTGGACGGTAAAGAAAAAGGATAGCAACCCACGATCCTATGGGAACGAAATAAGGCCCCATGCTTACCGAATGACGCCTCCTTATAAAAAAGAACCAGCCGGGAAGAATTGGGTAGAGGTTGCGACCTCATTCAATGATGAATTAGTACTGGAAACTTTTGCGGCTAAAGCAGTAGAATATATCAATCAAGTAGCGGAGGGCGCTAAGAATGACCAACCCTTCTTTTTGTACTTGCCTTTAACCAGTCCGCATTTACCCCATTGTACCCATCCCGACTTTCAGGGCCGTAGCGATTGTGGAAACTATGGAGATTTTATGGAAGAAACGGATCACCGGATTGGGCAAGTACTCGATGCTTTAAAAGCAAATGGCATAGAAGATAATACCCTGGTTATTTTTACCTCTGACAATGGCGCAGAAACCAACTATGTGCATCAATCTGAGACTTACCAGCACTACAGTAGTCTGGGTTTTAAAGGGGGTAAACGGGACATCTACGAAGGGGGGCATCGGGTTCCTTTTCTGATGCGTTGGCCTAGGGTAATTGCTGCCGGTAGCAAGACAGGTATCCCTGTTTGCCAGACCGATTACCTGGCTACGATAGCTGATATCATAGGGGTGAATATTCCTGAAAGTATGGGAGAAGATAGCTATAGTTTATACCCCATTTTGAAGGGTGATACATCGGATAGTAATGTGCGTGGACCGGTGATTCATCACTCCGTTTCTGGACACTTTGCTATTCGCGAAGGGCCGTGGAAATTGAATATGTTAAGAGGCTCGGGAGGCTCCTTGCCACCGAGGTGGATAGATCCTAAGCCCAGTGAAGCACCCTATGAGTTGTATAATTTGGAAGAAGACCCCGGAGAAAGCAACAACCTCTATTTTGAACAGCCAGAAGTGGTAGAGCAACTCACCCAAAAAATAACAAAAATCATCATAGAGGGCAGATCGACACCCGGCCCTGCGCAGCCTTATGTGAAAGGAAATTGGCCACAATTGACCTGGATGGAGCATTGATCATCTTCCTCCTACAAATATTGCGGGAGAAACATAGATAAATAGACTTTTCGATAAATGACCGGGGAACCTTTTTCTCATCAAAAATGTAAAAAAGGCAATTAACGAACCTTTTGGCTTAGCGCCTATTCACCTCAATCCTAAGCAATCCATGCGAGAAATTATCTATTACGTAGCCAGTTCTCTAGATGGCTATATCTCAGGCCCAGAGGAAGACGTTTCTTTGTTTGTGGGAGAAGGAAATGGCGTCACGCAATACCTCAATGACCTGCAAGCTTTCGATACCGTTATCATGGGGCGAAAAACCTATGAGTTTGGGTATAAATTTGGGTTGGAAGCAGGCCAGCCCGCTTATCCGCATATGGAGCATTATATTGTCTCCGAAACGCTTTCTTTCGAAAACGCCCATGAAAAAGTCCATGTCATTTCCTTGGATTTGGATTTCATCCAATCCCTAAAAAAAGGGGAGGGGACGCCCATTTACTTATGCGGGGGCGGCGAATTAGCCGCTTGGTGCTTGGAACACGATCTGATCGATACACTGAAGATTAAACTCAATCCTATTTTATTGGGAGCTGGCGTGCCCTTATTTGGCTCTTCCCAAAAGTCGTGGAAAGGCCAATTGCTTTCTTCCGAAACCTACGATGGCGGCCTCCTAATCAACACCTACAAAATGTAGCCCAACCCGCAACACCTAGATACCAATGCTGACTGATTCACCCATTCACCCCATTCACCCATTCACCGCATTCACCGCATTCACCCCATTCACCCATTCACTCACAACAGTCGGAGTAAAACGCCCTTTTCCCACCTCCTCTACGCCAATTCCACCCCCTTCCGCCAAAACAAAGCCCACTGAAACAAGCCTCTCGCTACCATAAACAGCAAAAGCGCCAGCCAGAGTCCATGATTACCATAGGTATCTTGTAATAAGAAATAAATGAGGAGATAAACGGCGAGCGATAGCAGCATACTATTTCGCATGGCTTTGGCTGCGGTTAGCCCGATAAAGACACCATCCCAGATATAACAAGGAGTACTCAATAATGGAAAAACCACCATCCATACCAAGAAAGGTCGAGCAGCAGCTAAGACATCCGCTTTATTGGTGAATAGTTCTAAAATTGCCATTCCCCCGATACCGTATACCAGCGCATACAAGCCGGCCAACCCCATTCCCCAAAAGAAAGAAAGCCGAATAGCCTGCATGGTTTTGCTTTTATCTCCGGCTCCTGCATATTTCCCCACCAAACTTTCTGAGGCAAAAGCAAATCCGTCTACACCATAGGACATCCAGTTGAGAAACTGCAATAAGATCACGTTGGCGGCTAGGATGAGGGTGCCTTCGCTAGCCGATTGACTGTAGAAAAAACCGAAGGCAAAGGTCAGGCAGAAGGTACGTATGAAGATATCGGCATTTAAAGCCAGAAACCCTTTTAGGCTTTGCCACTGGAGAATGGCCTGCTGACTGAAATGGGATAAAAAGGAACGATACCTACCGAAGAAAAGAAACACAGCTACGACTAAACCGACATATTGGGCGATCAAGGTACCATAAGCCACACCGGCGGTATCCATACCATATTCCCTGACCAGAATCCAGCTCACGATAATATTAGTCAAGTTAACAGCCAGCGTCAAGATTAATGGAAAAATAGCATTCTGCATGCCGAAGAACCACCCTAGAATGGCATAAGAAGCCAAGGTAGCAGGAGCGGCCCAAATGCGGATGTAAAAATATTCTTCCACTAAGGGTCGTTGTTCTTCGGAAATATTCAACAAAAAGAGGGAAGCCTCAATCAAAGGATATTGAAATACTAAAATAATAATGGCCAGCACTATGGCCACCAACAAGCCTCGGCCTAAGGTGTGCATCATACTCGCTTCATCTTGCCGACCGTAGGCTTGTGCCGTGAGCCCAGTTGTACCCATGCGTAGGAAACCAAAATTCCAGTAAATGAAATTAAAGACCATTGCACCGACCCCAACTGCCCCAATATGGAGCGCCGTCAAATGGCCCATGAGCAGGGTATCGACCGAACTTAATAGGGGCACAGAAATATTACTCAAAATATTGGGCACAGCCAGCCTAAGCATCTCTCGGTTCATAAAAAATTCTTTATATCTTCGCCAAATGGATGGCAAAGAAAATGTAGTTTCCCAATATTCTCCGCAAAAAATGCCATCCGCTATCCATTTTAAGCTAAATTTGCGCCGATATGAGCGCCAATAGCGATATGAAAATAAAAGTAGGTATCTTTTTTGGCGGTCCTTCCAGAGAGCGAGAGATTTCTTTTGCTGGAGGCCGTACGGTATATGACAACCTCAATAAGTCAATTTTTGAGCCTGTTCCTATCTTTGTGGATAGTTACTGCAACTTCACCTTATTGGACTGGGCTTACATTTATAAAGGGTCAATTCGCGACTTTTTCCCACCGGTCGATAGCCTGCCCGATTCACCTCATTCTTTTCAAGTCTACCAAGAAAGCCTCGGACCTTTGTCGGATGAGCTACAGGATGACTTGTTGAATAAGGTAGGGCAAAAGATCGAGCCGGAGGAATTACCGCAACTGATCAATGTTGCCTTTTTGGCACTGCACGGCGAGTACGGAGAAGACGGGCAGATTCAGCAACAATTGCAAGCGCTACAAATCCCTTATACGGGGAGTGGGGTAGAGGCGAGTAAGCTGGGGATGGATAAAGCACGCCAGAAGGAAGTCATGGGGGCATTGGGTTTCCCTTGTCCAGCCGTGATTACCATCCGGAAAGAACAGTGGGTGAATCGAGAAAATAATGATTTTTTCGATTCAGCTAAGGAGCAAATCCGCTTTCCGATGGTCATCCGACCTGCCAATCAAGGATCATCCATCGGCGTATCCATTATCAATGAAAAGGAAGGAGCGGTCGGTTTTTATAAGGCCATGGACCAAGCTTTCTTTAGATGGCGACTCCCCGTTTTTAAATGGCAAGCACTTAGTGAAAAAGAAAAAGTCGCTTACATACGCGACTTGACAGATATCAGACATGGCTTGGGCTTTCCGCTAACGCTGAGCTACCAGGAAGATAGGACTACCTTTTATCATCCTGAAAAACTCCTGACTTTCTTGAACGAACTCCCTGCTGAAAGTGAAGGGGTGCTCTTGTTAGAAGGAGCGCAGTCGGAAGAGAAAGTGATCGTTGAGGAGTTTATTGAAGGGAAAGAGTTCTCTTGTATTGTCATTCGTATGGAGGATGGCAGTTGTGTTGCCTTACCCCCTACTGAAATCATCAAAGCACAAGACCTATTCGATTATCGGTCCAAGTATATGCCTGGCTTATCCAGGAAATTGACACCTATTGATTTAGGGGATCAGGAGATTAATGCGATTCGGAAAGAGTGTGAACAGCTATTTCAGAAATTGGGTTTTCAAACCTATGCTCGAATAGATGGTTTTTTCACAAAAGATAAGATTTTCCTCAATGACCCGAATACCACATCGGGTATGCTACCTTCTTCTTTCTTCTTTCATCAGGCCGCAGAAATTGGCTTGAATCCGTCTCAGTTTTTGACTTATATTATTCGAACTTCGATACAAGAACGGCTGGCAGAAGAAGGTAAGCCTACTTATAAAGCACTGTTGGATGTGGTGGATGATGCCATTCAGTCTTTGCAAAAAGAACAAACGGATCGGAAGCGAGTGGGCATTGTATTAGGAGGATATTCTGCTGAAAGACATATTTCGGTGGAGAGTGGACGTAATATTTTTGAGAAACTAGCGAGTTCAGCAAAGTATGATGTCATACCGGTCTTCCTTTCTGGTAGTCCCGATAAATATGAATTTTATCAGCTGCCGATCAACCTCTTGTTGAAGGACAATGCCGATGATATTCGAGATAAAATAAAAAGCTGGAAAGATCACCCGGTTATTGAGACCATTAAAGTGAGGTGTAAGAGTGTTACGAACAAATATGCTTCTACGGGAGTAGTTTTCCATCCGCAACAATTGACACTCAAACAATTGGCCAAGAAGGTTGATGGGGTCTTTATTGCCCTACACGGCCGACCTGGCGAAGATGGTCAGTTGCAATTGCAGTTAGATGCGATGGGCGTACCTTACAATGGATCCGGGGTAAAGTCGTCAAGCTTGACGATCGATAAATACAAGACGCTGCAGACTTTAAAGACGCATGGCTTCAAGGTGGCCAATCAGTTGTTATTGTCTAAATCGGTCTATGAATCTGATCCTGATTCCTTTTACCAGGAAGTAGAAGCGACCTTCGCCTATCCTATGATTGCAAAGCCAGTTGATGATGGATGTAGCGCGGCGGTTAAGGTATTGAAGAGTCGAGAAGACTTGAAAGCCTTTACCCAACTTATTTTCCGCCCGAAAGGGAAGGATGATCCTACCGCAAGAGCTGTATTGGCACTGCAAGCACAAGAAGAGTTTCCGACCAAAGGAGAGATACTTTTTGAGCAGCTAATTACGGCTGATGAAGGGGTTCATTTTCTAGAAATCACCGGCGGTCTGTTGACACGCTATGATGAGCAAGGAGAAGTGATCTACGAAGTGTTTGAACCTTCTGAAACCCTATCGAGTGGGGCCATTTTGTCTTTGGAAGAGAAGTTTTTAGCGGGAGAAGGGCAGAATATTACCCCGGCACGTTTTGCCAGCAAAGCGGCCAGTTACGATCAGGTTGTACAACAGGTCAAAGCAGATTTGGAGAAAGCGGCTCGCATTTTGAAAGTGCATGGTTATGCACGGATCGACGCTTTTGTTCGCATTTTAGCAGACGGAACAGTAGAAACACAAATTATAGAAGTCAATTCCCTACCTGGAATGACACCTGCTACCTGTATATTTCATCAGGCAGCTTTGGCTGACTATAAGCCTTATGAATTCATTGATCAGATATTGGCCTTTGGATTTGAAAAGAAAAAGCACTTGGTGCCTGCTGAGCCGATTGCGCAAACGCTTACCGCAAGCGCAGTCGCTGAAAGCCCAATACCTGTAGTGCCAACTGAAACAACCCTTGAGCCCGAAGTGTCATCTACCGTGGAAGACGAAAGCGGAAATACCTATGTTTCTTATGCCGATCAGGAAAAAGAACAAGCGGCTGATACTTCGCCTGCTCCAGAAGGCTTGTTAGAGAAGCTTAAGGTAAATTGGGTGCTACCCATTTGGAACTTCATAAAATCGCCGATATTCTTGAAAAATATAGCAGCTATAGTAGGTTTTATGTTGGTGGTGTTTTTTCTGATGACTTCTTGGTTGAGACTGTACACGGATCACAACGAATCCATTCAAGTAGAGGATTATGTTGGGATGTCAGTAGATGAAGCCGTGCGCAAAGCCAAGAGCAGAAGCTTCAAGGTTGTCGTAGACTCCTTGTATGTACCAGGAAGTCGCGCCAATCTGATTTTCAGCCAAACACCATTGGCTTTTACAAGGGTGAAAGAGAACCGAACTATCTTTATGGTCCGGACAACCCAACGAGGCGTAGCTATACCGTTTAATCCAACTACGGATGATTTCCAAGGCGCCAGATCTTATTTAGAATCTAGATCAATTATCGTCGATGAGCCCAAAACTGCTTTTGACGCGAAGCGAGCAGAGGGAACGATAATTGAAGCCATTTATAAAGGTGAAACTTACCCCCTCAAGGACCTTCGCAACAATGGGCTTGAAATTTATCAGGGCGAGTCGATTAGCTTTTTAATTTCTACCCGAGCATCCGACTATGTAGGACTTCCTAATCTAGTTTGTAGGACTTTTTCTGAGGCAGAATTTCTCATCCAATCTAGATTCCTGAAGATGGGGGTTATACGCGGAGATAAAGGAGGTTCAGCTTATGTATATAAACAGGAACCCGCCTACGCACCTAATCAGTCGATCCGAAAAGGAACAACCATTAGTTTATATTTAACTTCGAGTCGGCCGGCCGACTGCGAATAAAAGCTTGCACAACATTAAGGAATAAGCGGCGTTCAGAAAGAAGAGAAAAACTATTCTATCAACGAAGTAAGCATATTAATGAGAACTGTCTACTGTTCATTTGTTTTTGTAATGTTGTTGCTCAAGTTGGAGGCGCAAGAATTAATCCCACTACAAAATAATTCCCTACTAAGACAGCAGCAAGAAACATCCTTTAAAGATTTACCGAATCGGTCAAATGCCAAGATGAATTGTCCCCTGGAAGAGGAGGGAATCACTTACGTGACGAGTGGGGAAGTGGCTATCATCAGCATTCCAATAGATACTTTTCAAGCGGGAGTCGACGGGGGCTTCTTTAGGTGTGATAATTGTGATGAGGCTAACTTTGGTACGGCTAGTATAGAGGGCCTGAACTTATCATATACGCCTATCGATGGTGTTACAGGTAAAGACTTTATTCAAGTAAGTCTATGTAGTAATACTGACCCAAACACTTGCTTTGAACAAACCATCCTACAAATCCAGGCGCGGCGCGCTGGTAAAAATATATTCCCTGCCACTATTAACTTACTCCCGAGTCAAGAGGTAGTTGCTACGGCGATACCGGATCTTCCAGGTGCGATAGCATGCAGTAGTTTACCTGATTGTGAAGATGATTATGAAGGCCGTGACCAGCGGGTCATTCCTATCGATGATACCCGTATTTATTATCGGGCCAGTACTTTTGCGGGCATAGACTCAGTTTGCCTGGTACTTTGTGATGATTTTGCGGTATGTGATACTTATCATTTCAGTTTCAAACTTACTAGCGATACGATTAATCTGCCCTTTATGGATGATTTTTCCTACCCTGGTCCTTATCCTGCTTCTACGCATTGGCTAGATCGCGAAGCTTTTCTAAATAACACCATGAGTGATGGTCCTCCCTCTGTGGGTGTTGCGACCTTAGATGGTTTGGACCAGGATGGCCTGCCCTATGGTGGCGAAGCTGGCGAAGCGGATCGACTGACCTCTAAATACCTTAATCTACAAGGGAATAATTCGGACTTGGTTTTATCCTATTGGGTGCAGGCGCGTGGCTTGGCCGATAAGCCGGAGGAAGAGGATAGCCTTGTATTGCAATTCAAAACACTCGACGATAAGTGGATTAATATAGAACGCATTCCGGGTATGCTGAATAGCGAACCCTTAACGAGTATACGGCCTTTTGAGTTTTTTGCCATACCCGTACCTGCTGAATATAGGTACAATGGTTTCCAATTTCGCTTTACCAATTTGGCAGATAAAAAGGGGATGAATGATGTTTGGCACATTGATTATGTACGCTTGGACGGCATTCAGGTGGATACCTTCATCAATGACCTTGCCTTTACAGAAACGCCGCGTTCTATTTTAGAAAATTATACGAGTATGCCTTGGCGGCATTTCCAAGGAACAGCGGAGAATGAATTGGCTCGAAATATCTCGGTAGGCTTGTACAATCATGCCAATCAGGGGCTTTTAGCTGATCCTTCTACCTTGACCTTACAGGAGTTGACCACCAATATTAACCCATTCTTCGGCTCATTGGTTTTGCTGAATGGGCAGGAGCGGAATGTGGCAGAAAAACAGGCCTCAAATCGGGTTTATGCGTTGGATGGTGATCCCGTTTTTCCGGATGTTTGGGCCAACTATGCCTTGATAATGGAAGGCCCTTCTTTTGATAATGTAGCAGGCCCTGTGCGATTTAAGATGTCCTATGCTTTATCGAATAGTTCGCAAATCAATGCGCCTGGTTTTGAGGCGATACAGCGGAATGATGCGGTTTCTTATACGACTGAATTTGATAATTACTTCGCTTATGACGACGGAACAGCAGAGTTATCCTTAGTGTCTTCTCCTGGAACTGACGTAGCGATGAAATTCACAGCCGGTGTAGAAGATTCTCTTCAGGCGGTAGCGATTCATCATCCCTTCGCCACTTCTGTGAATATTGAATCTCAATTTTTTCGATTGAAAGTTTGGATCGGAGAATTGGATGATACGCCGGAATATCAAGCCCTGCTCAATCCATTTTTTGCCACCAATAACTTTGATACCCTACAAGGCTTTACTACCTATTTGCTCACCAATGAGGACGGGATATCCGAAGCTATCTATTTACCTGAAGGTGATTTTTACGTAGGTTGGGAACAAGCTTCAAGTTGTGACTTCAACCAGTGTGTTCCTGTCGGTTATGATCGCAATCAACCCCAGGCCAGTAATTTTACTTATAGGAATGCGGGTGTGGCGTGGGAACCCCTAGGCTTGTTTATTCCAGGAGCGCTGATGATACGCCCTGTTGTGGGATCGGAAAAACCGATTTCTACTCCTGTGGAGGAGCTAGAACCGAAACCCTTACAAGTGAGGCTATATCCTAATCCGGCAAGTGATCAGCTTTTTGTAAAACTGGCTGAGGGGGATTTTGATGATTTTGAATACGTGATATTCAACCAAATCGGGCAACTGGTAAAACAAGGGGTTTTAGAACCCAATATAGGCTTGAACGGTTTGATAAATGGAACTTATCATGTACAGCTCAGAAATATAAAAAACAACCAAATATTTAGGGAAAGACTAATTATTATAAAATAGAGACTTCATGGATATCAATGTGCAAGAACTAAAAGAAAAAATAGCTGCAGGGGAAGAATTCGTATTGGTGGATGTAAGAGAACCGCAGGAACATCAGGAGTTCAATGTGGGAGGCAAGTTAATTCCGCTAGGTACGATACCTGTACGCCTAGAAGAGGTGACCGCAAATAAAGATGCAGAAGTAGTGGTTTATTGTCGCTCAGGAGGAAGGAGTGGCCGTGCTAAGCAATTTTTGATGCAGCAGGGCTTTTCTAATGTGCGCAACTTGGAAGGCGGTATGTTGGCTGTCTCTTATACACATCTGACGCTGCCGACGAAGAGGATAGTGTAGA
>OJCB01000960.1_pt1 | contig 10247 bp, 5 predicted proteins | sample 1591501 | NCBI WGS metagenome assembly OJCB01 (sample SAMN05416813, study PRJEB24817) | seawater metagenome | isolation source: Sea water | place: Canada:Atlantic | collected 2013-07 | reverse complement strand
GCCAAATCAAGTTGGGATAGCCCTGAGCTGAGGGATATCGACCGGCCGCTCAACAAGAGAGGTTTGCGAGATGCACCCTTCATGGCTAGTATGCTGAGTCATAAAATCAGTACGCCTGATCAATTGATATCCAGCCCTGCTAATCGGGCCTTTACCACGGCGACTTATTTTGCAAAAGCTTTTAAAATTCCGCCTGGAGATATAAAGCAGGAAAAAGGAATATACGAGGCCTATGCACAGGAACTCCTGTACATTGTTCAACACCTTGATCCGGCTTGGAATACAGTATGTCTGTTTGGACATAATCCTGGCTTTACAAACTTTGCGAATCAATTCACCAAAGACTTCATTGACAATGTTCCTACCTGTGGAATTGTCGAAATAGCGGGAGACTTAGATAACTGGGCGGATTTTACAAAGAAACAAGCGGCTGTGAAAGCTTTTTATATTCCAAAACAGTTCTATTAATATGAAAAACTTAAAAGGCCTTTACTTGATCTTTCTCCTGGGTATGCTAGCCTGCCAGCCGCGGGACCCGGAACTACCTATAGCGGAAGAAACGCTAGTGCCGATGCTCAAGGATATCCAGTTGGCAGAGTCTATGATTAAGGAACAGAATTACCTCATTCAAGATAGTTTGATAGATAGCTATTATGGAATTATTTGTCGGACTTACGATGTCAAACAAGCGGATTTAGATTCTACCTTGGCCATCTTGCGCCGTGAACCTGCCATGATGGATAAAGTGTATACGAAAGTACTGGAAGTCTTAGCCAAGGAGGAAGTGTCGGAATAGACTTTAGAGCATAATCAAGACTACTAGGCATAATTATTGCTATTTTTAACAGCATTAGGCTTCCTATTTTGAAAAGACTTAATGTAAGATTTACAAACTTAACATTAACTTAAAACAGTAGCTCGTCTAATACTTCTTATTTCCTTTACATTTGTCGCATTAGCAAATAAATTGTTAGCGAAATGGATCCAATTAAAATTCTTGTAGTTGACGATGAACCAGATATCCTAGACTTCTTGCGTTACAACCTGGTCAAGGAAGGATATCAAGTGGTGACTGCCTCTAATGGGGAGGAAGGAGTGATGATGGCACAGAAAGAGAAGCCTGGTTTAGTGATTCTCGATATCATGATGCCCAAGATGGATGGGGTAGAGGTTTGCCGCAACTTACGGAGCAAGCCTGAGTTTGACAAAACCCTGATCATCTTTCTAACGGCTAGAGAGGAAGATTACTCTCAGATTGCTGCTTTAGATATAGGTGGTGATGACTACATTACTAAACCGATTCGCCCTCGTGTTTTTATCAGCCGCATCAAAGCCCTTTTAAGGCGTTCTGATCGGCTAGAAGAAGAGAGTTCCAATGAGGTGATCGTTGTTGGAGAACTCGAAATTAATACGGAAAAGATTACCGTGCGTAAAGGCGAAAAAGTGATCGAATTAGCGAAAAAAGAGTTCGAATTACTCAATTTGCTAGTATCGAAGCCGGGTAAAGTGTTTTCGCGAGAAGAGATCTTTAACAAAGTCTGGGGTACAGATGTTATTGTAGGTAACCGAACGATTGATGTACACATCAGAAAGTTGCGTGAAAAGATTGGTGATTCCTTTATCAAAACCATAAAAGGAATTGGATATAAATTTGAATTTTAGATGTTGAAAAATCCTACGCCAAAACAAATTGCCTTGTTTACAGGGCTCTATATATGCTTGTTGGTGACTGTTGTTGGTATGACCTTGCTGGGAATGGGAATGCTGGGATTGCCGAAAATAGTAATCTATATACTCGGACCTGTGGCGGTGTTTCTTGCAGCCTACTGGGTGACCATATACTACCTGAAGAAGTATATTTATCGAAAGATCAAACTGATTTATAAGACTATCCATAAGCATAAACGTTCCCCAGAGGAAAAAACGAATTCTATCGATATAGAATCAGATATTATTGGTGAGGTAGAAAAAGAAGTTGAAGAATGGGCCCTTACTAGGGAAGCTGAAATCAATAAGCACAATGCTTGGGCAGAATATCGCCGGACCTACATTGGAGATATCTCTCACGAGTTGAAAACCCCAATATTCAATATCCAGGGTTATCTGCACACTTTACTAGATGGGGCCTTGTATGATAATGAAATCAATCATTCATTTCTCAAGCGCGCCGCTAAGAATGTAGAGCGTCTCCATACGATTGTCGAAGATTTAAGTGCGATTTCTCGCTTAGAATCCGGTAATCTAGTCTTGGATACCGTCTCTTTTGATATTAAGGAGTTGGCACAAGAAGTATTTGAAGACCTGGAAATTAAGGCTGCACAGAAAGATATTACCCTTAGTTTTAAAGAAGGAGCGGATCACAACTTCAGGGTTAGGGCGGATATAGATAGTACTCGACAGATACTAACCAATCTATTACATAATTCTATCAAATACGGTAAGGCAAGTGGTCGGACCAAGATCGGTTTCTATGATATGGAGTCCAATATTTTGATTGAAGTAGCAGATAATGGTATCGGAATTCCTAAAGAACATCTCGATCATGTCTTCGATCGTTTTTATAGAGTAGATAAAAGTAGATCCCGTGCTCAGGGCGGGTCTGGCTTGGGATTATCGATCGTCAAACATATTATTGATGCCCATAAACAGACCATTAATGTACGTAGTGCGACCAATTTAGGGTCAACTTTTGGCTTTACATTGGAAAAAGCTTGATTTTCTATTTCAACTCCTACGGAATTAAGTTTACTTTTGCGCTCTCAAGCAAGTTATAAAGATGATTACGGTTACGGATATATTTGTGAAGTACGGAGATCGAGTATTATTAGATCATATCAATCTAGTAGTTACCGAACGGGATAAGATAGGTTTAGTCGGGCGTAATGGCGCCGGCAAGTCTACGCTATTGAAGATTATTGCTGGTGATGTCGGTACAGATGGCGGACATGTGACCAGGCCTTCAGAGAGCACCCTTGGTTTTTTGCATCAAGAAATGAGCCTTCCTAAAGGGAAAACGGTCAAGGATGAGGCATTAGGTGCCTTTGGCGATGTCAAAGCCTTGGAACAGCAAATTGAAGACCTTAATAATGAGATTGCAGAGCGCACTGATTATGAAAGTGATTCTTATACGCAGTTATTAGAGGATTTTTCAGAAGCTAATGATCGTTTCCTACTGCTAGGCGGCGGATCTATGGAAGCCGAGGCGGAGAAGGTACTCAAAGGCTTAGGTTTCAAGACCTCCGATATGGATCGCCTGACGGATGAATTCAGTGGAGGCTGGCAGATGCGCGTGGAATTGGCCAAAATGCTCCTCCAAAAACCAGATTATCTCCTTTTAGATGAGCCTACGAACCACCTCGATATCGAGTCGATTATCTGGCTGGAAGGCTTTTTGAGAGATTACCCTGGAGCAGTCATTATCATTTCTCACGATAAGCAATTCCTTGATAATACCACCCGTCGTACGGTAGAGGTAGAGTTGGGAAGGATTTATGATTACAAAGCTAGATATAGCGATTACATTGCTCTTAGACAAGAACGTCGAGGTAAAATGCAAGCAGCTTTTGAAAACCAGCAAAAAGTAATCGCTCAGAAGGAGAGAACCATCAATCGTTTCATGGCCAAGGCTACGAAAACGAAGATGGCGCAATCCATGAAAAAGCAACTGGATAAAATTGAACGGATAGAAATCGCAGCGGAAGATACCGAAGGGATGAAGTTGCGTTTTCCAGCTGCGCCGCGTTCTGGACAAATTGTCATGGAGGCCAAATCGCTGGAAAAGAGTTATGGTGAACTCAAGGTGTTGGATAAAGTAAATCTGAAGCTAGATAGAGGTGATCGTGTCGCTTTTGTTGGTCAAAACGGCCAAGGGAAAACGACACTGGCCAAAATCTTGATCAGAGAATTAGATAGAACGGGCGGAGAATTGACGCCCGGACACAATGTACAGATCGGTTATTATGCCCAGAACCAATCAGAGGCACTCCAATCTAACATGACCTTATTGGAAACCATGGAGGAGGCTTCTCCACCGGAGATGCGCACCTCTTTGAGAAATATTTTGGGTGCTTTCCTATTTAGTGGAGAGGATGCTGAGAAGAAGGTTAGCGTATTATCTGGAGGGGAGCGGGCGCGCCTAGCTATGGCTTGTTTGTTGCTTAAACCATTCAATTTATTGGTGCTGGATGAGCCTACTAACCACTTGGATATCATTTCCAAAGATATCTTGAAAAAGGCTTTACTAGATTATGATGGCACCTTAGTCGTTGTATCTCACGATCGAGACTTTTTAGGTGGCTTAACGAATCGCACCATCGAATTTCGGGATAAAAAGCTACACAATCATATTGGAGATGTCAATGCCTTCTTGGAAAAGAGAGCACTAGATAATATGCGTCAAGTAGAGTTGAGTGGGAAGAAGGCGGCAGCTAAAGCGGAGGCCGAGACAGCGGCACCAATGGTTGAGCTATCCTATGAGGAGAAAAAACGATTGACTAGAGCCGTTCAAAACGCTGAAAGAAAGATTGAACGATTGGAAAATGACATCACCAAGATAGAATTGGAAATGGCAGATGCCTCTTTTTACCAATCTCCAAAGGCAGCAGCTACTATGGGGAAATACAAGGACAAGAAAAAAGACCTAGAGGCCGCTTTCATTGAATGGGAAAAAGCCCAAGAGGAATTTGATACAGCAGGAGCAGGAAGGGAGTAACTTCTCCTTTTAAAGCTAGGTTTGGGCAGGCATGATTTGCTGCATGACGGCAATGAAGGTCCGCCCAAATAGGCGCTAAGCTGTAGTATTAGAATTCAGATTAATATTGGACGGCCCGTACACCTCACGCCATGCCAATATTCCTCCTGTTAAATTGTAGACGGCTGGAAAACCATTGGCCTTAAGTAATTGTACCGCTTTTTTACTGCGTTGGCCGCTCCGACAATGCACTACTATTTTTTTATCTTTTGGTAGGGTAGATAACGAATCTGGTAAATTCCCTAGGGGAATCAACTGCCCTCCCATATGATCCGCTTCAAATTCATAAACTTCTCGCACATCTAGGAGAAAGAATTCTTCGGCTTGTTGATGCATGTCAGCCAATGATTGAACGCTGAGTTCTTCTTCATCGACAACCGCCTGCTTGGACGGAATTCCACAAAATTCATCGTAATCGATTAAACCACTAATCTCCAAGTCGGGATTGATAGGAAATTTTAATACTCGGGTAGTAAAAGAGGCAGCATCAAATAAGAAGAGCCGACCATTAAGCGGCTCACCCACACCCGTTAATACCTTTATCACCTCACAGGCTTGCAAGCTACCGATAATACCAGGAAGGACGCCCAAAACACCGCCTTCTGCACAATTAGGCACCATGTCTGGAGGTGGAGGTTCTGGAAAAAGATCGCGATAATTAGGGCCTCTACTACCATCTTTGGCGTTTAGATTGAAAACAGAGACTTGGCCTTCAAACCGGAAAATGGACGCATAGACATTCACCTTGCCCTTCAAGACACAGGCGTCATTGACTAAATACCGAGTGGGGAAATTATCTGTCCCATCTGCCACCACATCATATTGCTCCACCAGTTCCAAGGCATTTTCTCTCGTAAAAGCTTCTTGGTAGACAACAACATTTAAATTGGGATTCATAGCCAGGAGACGCTCCTTGGCCAGGACTGCTTTGGATTGACCTATATCTGCTACCTTGTATAAAACTTGGCGCTGTAGGTTACTCAGGTCTACGGTATCAAAATCCACAATTCCAATGGTACCCACTCCAGCTGCTGCCAAATACAATAGTACTGGACTACCAAGTCCACCTGCCCCGACCACTAATACTTTACTATTCTTGAGCTTTTGCTGCCCACTAAGACCAAATTCTGGAATGGCAAAGTGGCGCGCATAACGGTTTAGTTCCTCTTTTGTAAAGTTATATCCGTCCATATCTATGAGCTATTCGAAGATGTAAAAGAAACGACACTATAGAAAAAAAGACAATTTGTTCAGCGTCAAATATAAAAATTACTTAACTTTGTCGAGATTGTATAGCGATTTACGTACCAGTTTCAACAACGATTTACAATAAGAGTTTTATCATCCCTTAATCCTATGAGCATATGAGAGTCTTTTTACCAACAAACCAACGGATGGCCCAATGCATCCGTAATTTGCCGGAAACGGGTTAATTTTTCTGATAACCTACAGCTTTAACAAACCGATTCCCGAAAACAGCAAATTACAATCCCATGAAAATTGGCCAATTGGCTTTAGCTTGTCTGAACAAGACGGGTTTAATGCTAGTGTTAATATTTCCCCTCCAGCATATTCTTGCTAACTCTTCCGCCTCTTTCAATTCGACCCGTGCTATCATGGAAACGCCTCAATTTGAGATTCCAGGAGAATTTGATGCACCTTTCGATGATTTATTGAATAATATCCCGGAAAGCGGTATCGATTTAAATAATGATGGCACGATCGATGTCGTCAAGCCTTGTTCTTGTCGATCCCATACACCCATCCAGAATGGCGTGAATAGCAATGAACGTTATTTTGATGACCAATTGGTGGTCGCAACAGGTGTCTCAGATCAAATCTGGGAGGTGAGTTCTGCTACGAATTTATATCATCCTATTACCCTCGCCCCGATTACAATTGGGACCAGAATACCAGAAATTGGAAATACAGGAATTTATGTTTTAAAGATATTACACCAAGAAACAATCCGATATCGAGCTAAAGTTACCAGCTCCGCTTATCCTGGTGAGGAGTATGGGACGGTCGCAAATACTTGCTATTATCCTGATGCGGAAATACTCAATCTAGATACTTTTTACTGCGAATCTGATCCAATGTTTTTTCTTTCTGGTAAGGCTACATCTGGTTTTGATGGTAACGTTCAGAACTTAGTGCCAGAAGAAACATTTTGGACCATTCGACGACTGTCTGATAACCGCGTATTTGCTGATTATAGATTTAATCCAGGTGAATTGGGTGGCGGTTATTTCCTCGTGCAGTACAGTTTCGTGATGTCAAATAACGCCCATGACGCTGCTAATAAAACCGGCTGTCCGACGACAGTAGAACAGGAAGTCTATATTCGCCCTACGCCTACTTTGGTCTGTAATGGCCTATTAAATGTGCCGATCAATCCGACAACCTGTGAAGTATATATTAGTCCTTCTATCATCTTAGCTGGCACACCGGAAACGGAACTTTATTACAGTGTGAGTATTACGGATGAGGTGAATAATCCGGTTCCAAATCCGGTTCCCGGTACTTACGCCAATCAATTATTGACGGCTACGGTGACGGACGAATGCACAGGGCTATTCTGTAGTTCTATCCTCCGGCTATTTGATAATACAGCCCCGATACTTAGTATTCCTGCTGATACGACGCTGACTTGTGTGGGAGACCCTGATCCTTCCATAACGGGGGTTGCCGTAGGTAGCGATTGCGACGACATAACGATCAGCTTTGAAGATAATACCATAGAAGATGAATGCGCTATTCCCCGTATTCGGATAGAAAGGACTTGGACGGCCACTGACCTTACCGGAAATACAGTGAGTGATGTACAGGTAATTGGCATCCAACGCGGTGGCCAGGAGGACTTCCTTTTTCCAGCAGATTTTGTGGTGAGCTGTGCGGAATACTTAGCTGATCCGAGAATTACGGATCCTGGGTACGAATATGCAGGCCTACCTACCAATCTAGATGTGCCTACCTGTGGCTTTATTTATACTTTCAGCGATGATACCATTTCTTTATGTGGCGGAAATTCTAATAATTTTGTCATCGTCCGGGAATGGCTCTTTTTGAGTACTTGTGGGTTTGAAATTTTCACACAGGATGCGGTTGGAGAAGATAATATGCAGATTATTACGGTAGAAGATAGAACGGCGCCTGTGATTCAAGCCGATGCATTTACCGTGGGGGCTAATCAGTCGCAGCAAAGTAATCCTTCAGAATTGTGTAGTTCCACTGGGTTCATTCCACCTGCAATCGTTAGCGATGCTTGTAATAGTGCTACTTTTCGAATTTTCACGCCGCTGGGCGAAGCGGAATATATCAATGGTACCGATGCTAGTCAAGGAGGAAACATTCCAGCACCAGGTCTTCCCTTAGGTACACATACAATCACCTATGAAGCTAGGGATGATTGCGGCAATACAAGTTCACTAGATGTAGAGGTAACGGTGATTGATAATCAGACGCCAGTAATGATTTGTAATAGTATGCTTACCCTATCCCTCGATTTGGATGGAAATGGGATACTATTGCCGGATCGTATCGATGAAGGTAGTCGCGACGAATGCTGTACGGATGTATCTAAAATAAAACTGCTAGAGGAACCCGATGCAGCTTTTCGGGATAATATCATTTTTTACTGTACCAATGATACCGTCACAGCAGTATTGAGACTTTGGGACTGTGCTGGTAATTTCAATAGTTGCCAAGCCACAATAATTGTCAATGATCCAATCCCACCTATTCTGGTGAGCACTCCTCCTGATGTTTTTCTCAATTGCCAAGATGAATTTGATAACTACTTTGAAGCGGATTACGACGCGCCGGCTTTTGCAGACAATTGTTCATTTACAGTGGACTTTAGCGCAGCGGAGGAAATCGATGACTGCGGAAAAGGCCGCCTCCTGCGTACCTGGACGGCCAAGGATAACGAACGAAACCCGCCCACCATTGTCACCCAGCGAGTGGAACTGGAAATTGTAAATAATTATTGGATTAATCTCCCGCGAGATACGATAGTAGACTGCAATGGGGTTGTCTTTCCAGAACTAAGAACTACGGCCTTGGCTTGCGATAATATTGTAGCGAATGTGACCGAAGAAACCTTCACCATTCCTGGTGGAGATGCTTGTTATTACATCCGCCGCACCCATTCCATTACCAATCTGTGCAATTTTGATGGTAATCCTAATCCCATGGATTTGGATCGACTAGACCCTTCCGAGGATGCTTATGGTTCGGTCGAAGGATACACCTTGCGATCGGATGGCACGACCTTGTTTAAGGTCACTAATTTTGGGAGTACAGCCATAGGTTCTTCGACTGGAAACTATCGCTATGTACAGATTATTGCGGTAGTGGACAATGAACCGCCGCAATTGGAGGCTGCTCTGCGAGCGCCGTTTTGTACGCCTGATCTCTCGGTATCCGCCGATTGTTTTGGGGCGGTCAATTTTGACATTCAACTCTCGGATAATTGCTCAGAAGATTTAGAAGTGATTTATAGCCTACTATTGGATAATCAAACGACGATGCCAGATCCTTATGGCACTTTGACTCCGATAGATAATGGTTTTCAATTAGATGGTAATTATCCGGTAGGAAACCATTCTATATTTCTTACCGTATTTGATGACTGTTCCAATCCCGTGCAATATACCCTTCCTTTTCAAGTAGATGATTGTACGGCGCCTGTGCTGGTTTGCCCGACTACACAGAATGTCATCATTCCAGCTAGTACGGAATTTATCAACTTGGTACCTACTGATGTCGTTCAAATGATTGATGAGAATTGTTCTACGGTCGATCTGTCTTTCTCGGCAGATATGACGATGGATAGCTTGTTTTTTAACTGTGATGATGAGGGGACGCAGGTGCTTAGTATCTATGCCCAGGATGAGGTGGGCAACAGCACTGAATGTAGCTTTCAATTGGAGGTGACCAAAGATGAAGATGCCTGTATTGAATTCGGAAGCATATGCGGAATAATCGCTAAGACCGATGAGGAGGGCATTGCGGGTGTAACTGTTCGGCTTTCGGGAATTGTTACTGCAGAAGATATAACCTTTTCTGATGGCCAATATTGTTTTGAAGATGTAGAGTTGGAACGGGGATATAAATTGAGCCCTGGTAAAGATGATCGGCATAATAATGGGGTGTCGACTTTCGATATCGTTTTAATTTCTCGACATATTATTGGGATGACGCGATTACAATCACCTTACCAGATTATCGCCGCCGATGTCAATAGATCGAATACCGTTACCACTTTAGATATTGTGAAAATAAGAAGACTGATTCTTGGTATTGACAGTCGATTCCCAGAAAGTGCTTCTTGGCGCTTTATTCCTGCTACATTTGAATTCGTCAATGATGCTCAACCGTTTACTGAAACCATTCCTGAAGAGGTTATTTTTACCTTAACACAACCTGATACCATTTTCAATTTTATAGCTGTCTCTTATACACATCTCCGAGCCCACGAGACCGAGGCTGATCT
>OJCB01000955.1_pt1 | contig 10279 bp, 6 predicted proteins | sample 1591501 | NCBI WGS metagenome assembly OJCB01 (sample SAMN05416813, study PRJEB24817) | seawater metagenome | isolation source: Sea water | place: Canada:Atlantic | collected 2013-07 | reverse complement strand
GACAGCCGCAATTCTGTGCAAGACTAGGTTTTATTTTCAAACTTGCCCTTTTGTTTTTCGATTTCATTGATCTTCATCTCCATAATAACGGCAATCGAATTGGCTCGTTGCTTAGCTAATCCGGCTTTCTCCCCTTCAAATAAGTCATCTACCGTTTGATTAAAGTACGAAAGCCAAGTGGTAAAGTGAGCCTTGGTCAATCCATATTTATCATGTAATTCAATATGTTTCAACATCGTATTTCGCTTGTATTGGCCGGTGAAGAACAAGACACTTTCCCAAAAATCATACAATATCTCGAAATGTGCAGCCAAGTGATCACCCGCTACGTCGACAAACAATGGCGACATCTCATCATCATGGAGCAACTTTTCATAAAAAGTCTTCACCAAGCGTTCTATATCCGTCCGATTCTTAATATCTGATTTCATCATTTAGCGATTACTAGAGATTGGCTCAAGCAAGCCTACCATCACTGGCAAAACACCAGTGAAATTCGGGCTTTTATATAGGATAGGAAGGTAGGAAGTTTAGACCGGTTTGAAAACAATTTTCAAAGCTAAGAAATTGCGCCTTTTAGAAATAAGGGTTTGAGATTAATATTTTGCTCTACCAGGTCGATAGCACGTTGTGCTTTCCAAGGGGTGTGGATATTTATCTTCACCTCCAAATTGCTTATTTTGACCACTGACCCATAGGTATCCAAAGGAGTCGTTACGACTGGAATAGCATGCTGTTCGAAGAAGTCTTTGCAGGGCAGTCGTTCATACATATTCCGTGGGTTACGACCATCTCCTGTAATAATGGCTCCCGACAATGGAAACTCATCGATACCGCGCTGTTTACAAATCATCTCGATCCTTTGCAGTGCCTTGCAGAGTCGATTATTACTCACCACGAGGAGTGAATTCTTTTCTTTGGCAAAGTCATGGTTAGCGACCAGTGAACCAGGAATGATATTATCTACTTGATTGGTCAGATACTGTTCATTTAGAATGGTTGTGCCATATACGGCCTTTCGAATCGAATGCATAATGGGATTGGAAAGGCTTTTATCATAAGGCAGAACGCCCAACAGATTCAAGTTTTTCTCTTTCAGCCAACCGCCGACATAATGTCTTACCTTTTCTATTTTATCCGGCAATACCTTATTGATAATTACCCCAACGATGGGTACTCGCTGACGTTGAAAGACACAAACACTCATCGCTAGGCGATCAATTGTTTTTCCAATTCCTCCTTCCACAATCATTACCACAGAAGCGCCTAGCATCCTGGCTACTTCCGCATTGGATAAGCCTACTACACTACCTACACCTGGATGCCCCGTACCCTCATATATCACACAATCATGCTCTGCATCTAACACTGCCGCTGCATTCATGATTCGCTCCTTGTAATTAAATTCATTGGGATTATCCAAAAAGGCAGATGTGGCTCCACTACCTAAAATCACAGGACTATGTACTTCCTCTTTTAATTCAAAGCCAATAATCTTTGAAAACAATAAGGCATCTTTATCCACTTTCAGGTCACCCAGATCTACAAATTGTTGGCCAACGGGCTTACAGTAGCCAACATTAACACCTTGGTTTTTAAGTGCCATTACTAAACCCAAGGTGGAGGTGGTTTTGCCGATATGCTGATTGGTAGCAGCTACATATATTTTTTTTGCCATGGTCCTATTGATTAAGAGCTATGTACCTTTACGAAAAATCGAAAAAATTGTTTTGGGATGACCATTTCTTTGAATAAGCGTAAACCTGTATAGTGTTGGGTAGTTAATCTCACAGAGAAGGAGTAAGCGACAATTTAGTAGCGATTCGAAGTTCTGAAGTTGTTTTAAAAAAGATAGATGAATTATCTAAAAGCCATTGAAATCCTCTTGATGGCCATCGGGATCAGCTATTTCCCCAAGCACCTACAACCAATTTCAACCCCCATTTTATAACAACTTCTATATCAAATATAGAAATTCAAAATGGAAAACAACTTATTTCATCTTTAAGTTGATCTCCTAAGCGGAATCTCATACCAGTCTATGGGACAGCCAAATGAAGTGGACTATCAAAAAAGGCTCATACTATTAGACATTTAGAAGACAGAAGCGAGAAAAGAGACTGCTGAGGTGGGACTTCTGCATTGTACCTAGCCGATCTCTCCTCTGTCATCTGGCTGCTGACCTCTCCCTTTGTCCAGAAGTATGAAATAGGCTAAGCTGTCAGCAGTAGTTTCTAATGATAAATTACAACTTGCTTGCTTGTCACACCCCCGTCTTGCTGCAATAAGAGTCGATATACACCATTGGGTAGACTGCGTAAATCCAGTGATAAATGATCGCTAGGATTAGTGATACGAAGGCTTTGAATAGATTGCCCGGTACTATTCATTATCCATAATTTATCTCCTGTTACCAGATCTATATCGTTCCAATCCAAATAGAATAATCCTACGCCAGGATTGGGGTAGACCTCCCACTCTCCTTCTGCAGTCTTAGCTGTAGGGCCCACTGGCGGGCCATAGGGTTGCGGTAAACCACCTTCGTTGGGAACAAAAGGCGGCAAAGGAAAATCGATCGTCCCTTCCTCCACAGCGAATGGTACTTGTATGGACAGCACGATAGTACAGGATGCGGCATCGGTAATACTTACTTCATGCAAACCACTCTTTAAATCCGAAAAAGTCGGGCTTTCTTGCTCCGGCCCATCATCCACTTTATATCGATAGGGAGCTAAGCCTCCAGTGGCTTCAATCCGTAAAGTACCGGAATTCAACGTCAACATCGCTGTCAGTGCCAGTGCCGAGATCTCTTGGCTTCGAATCTGCCCATCCCAGTACTGTAAATAGACGGTGTATTCACCAGGATCTAAACCTGAGAAGATCGGGCTAGATTGAAATTGTTCATTATCTAAACTGTAGGAATATGGTCCGAAGTCTTCTGATTCCAAGGTAACTGCTAGGGTAAGCTCACCTGCTTCCAGGCATTCGCTTTCTCCACTTATGGCTACCTGCCAAATAGGTTCAGGTGCATTAAGGGAAATGGCGACGGAACGGTTGGGCCACCACAGGTCATCTGGAAAATGAATATTGAAGAAGAAATTATCTACTAAACTATTATCTCCTGAATGCACGTATTTCAAACGGCCTTCATTTATATCAAATTGATTAAATGTACTTCCCACCTGAAGGACTATACCATTTAGAACGAGGTCTCCAAAGGAGGGTGGGCTGGTCAATATATAGGTAATATCTCTTAATTCAGTGCCGGGTAGGTTGGTCTCTAAGATAGAAGTACTCACCACCTCTTCTGCCCCCAAAGCAAGCGTCAATAGCTCACTGCGGTAAGAAGCTGCACCCAGTAAGGTATCAAAACAAACTTCTAGGCGCCAAGTTTCAAGCAATCCGGTTCCAGCATCAATCTGCTGATTGGCCAGCAACAGCTCCCAATTGCCTTGCCCTATTTCACCAGCAAAACTGGCAAAAGGATCAATGGGTTGCACTTTGGCATTAAGGTCAAAAAGAGTAGGTTCATCACATAAGCTAACAAATTGGGAAGAGGTCAAGTCTGCATCATCATCAAATCCCATCAGCAGCGTTTCATTCCCGCAATCTGTAAACCCGATTGGCTTTTCGAATAACTGGGTGTAAGTCCCCATGGGAGAAGCCAAGGCTCCTGCAACTTGATCTACTATTGGGTGATAAATTCTCATCTGATCCACCGACATGCGGCTGATCGGCCAAGCTTTATCAATAGTGATCTGTCCAATGGCTTCCTCATCCGATACCGCACCAAAACTTTGTGGTGCATGCTCATTGGTATATACCTCACAAAAAGGTTTCATTCGCTGGAAGGCAAATGACTTGGCAGCTACCCCTACTCCACAATCATTGATGGCCGTCACCCGCCAATAGTAAATAGCACCGGATGGTATATTTAATAGCTCGTATTTCGTGGCTTTCAATGTTTCGGTAATGAAGGTCGTATTGCCAAAAGTGGGCCGAGTGGCCACCTCCAACATATACCGATCGGCTCGGCTCACCTCAAACCATTCCAGGTATACGGTATTGGCTGAAATTTTAGTACCATCATAAGGTTGTTTCAGAAAGGTAAAACCTGGTCCTAGTTTCTTTTCTAATAGCAAACCAGTGGTCTGCTGCCAATTGCTCCCCTTGATAGTGATACTAAGCGGATAAAAAGCATTAGATAAGGGACCTAATCCGGCCAATCCCATGCTCACACTTTGGTTAGCAAGGTCTACCTCAAAGTCTGCAGTTACACCTGAGGGCAAGCCATCGACGGTAAAATTGATATCTTCTCCAGTCAGACTCGGGCCCTTAAAAAAGGCAATATCCATTTCAGTCTGATCTTCGCAAATCTGATGATAGTAGCTCTGCGCATACCAGTCACCTCCTAAGATTTCAATATTAAAGGCTTGCTCGGGTATTAAACGTCCCTTGGGTGCTTTTACAAAAAAGCTAAATTGATCTTGGTTTCTATCTGTAACTGAAGGTAGATAAGTCAACTGATCCCGATTGACCTGCCATTGGTTAAATTCATCTCCAATCTGCAAGGGAATATTGGCCAAACTCAAGGTACCTTTTGCCGGTAATGCAGTTATCACATAGACTAAATCTTCCAATGCGACCTCACTGTTATCTGCTTGTAGAAAGTTGGAATTAATGTTAGCTTCCTGCTTGGGATATAGCCAAAGTGTTTGGTTCCGCAGCAGATCAAATGCCTGTGATTCCTTATTGAAGGAGCAAATTTCGACCTGTATTTCTTCTAAAGTACCGCTCAAGGCTCCTTCAGATTGAGAAAATGACAATTGCCAATTCCCTTGTGATGGCTCTCCTCTAAGAACACTGAACGGTTCAGCAGCTTTGTAAGTACCCGCCAAGGAGTAATAAAAATCCGCTTGACAGTCAGCTGATAATTGTGAATTGGGATTCGGCGCATTATCCTCCAAACGCAATAGTAGATTGCTTCCCTCACAGTCAGGCTGGTCAAATAAAAGCACCTCTGTTAGGTTGGGAGACAAGATAGACATCTCCAATTGTTGGGTTTGCTCATGCAACATCCGCAATTTAGGGATTCGCACTTTGCTTATATTTTCTTGCTGTGAAACCTGGAAGGATAAATTTCCACCAGCTAATTGAGAAAGGTCAATATTTTCCAGGACCACTAAACGGCAATCCTCATAACCAGTCCGTATCAGCCGAGTTTCCGACGCCAGGCTATTACCACAGGTACCAATAGCGGTGACCTGCCAGAAATATATTTCCTCCGGTGATGCACCGTCCCAATTGTAAGCGAGCGTAGAGACCGTATCTGTATGAAGTATTTCATTAAATCCATTATCGGCAGCAATTTCTACAATAAATGCCGATGACACCCCTACGCCTTGCCAAGTCATCTCAAACTCATCGGGGTTTATTGTAGCGCCAGATTCAGGAAGGGCTAAAAGAGGTGCTGCTGCCCCTGGAATTACCACCAGATCCAAATCAAAACTTTGGGCCACTTCGCTGAAAGCAAAAGCAGCGGAAAAAACAATATCACCTGGAGAAGCAATCGGTGCTACCTGATTTATCTCTAGCGTTACCTCACCGGAGGTCGATAAGGTGCTAGGACTAAAGGTTCCAACCAAGCCCGGCGGCAAACCACTAACACTGGGCTCCACTTCGAGACCTTCTTCAGCTAGGATAATTTGGAAAGTAAATGTTGCAGGGTCAGTCCCACATATCACCCGATCAGCATCAATTAAGTTAATCTGAGTATCTACTACTTCTATATCAAGCTGGGCACTTAGGATCCAACCTCGGTCCGACCGTACACTAAAACGAAAAGCATCTGTCGTTCCCATTTCACCCAGACTTAAGTAGTTTAAGCGGCCACTTGTAATGTCCAGCTGGGTAAAACTGGCTCCCATCATCAATTCCTGTTCATCCAGTATCAAACGCCCAAATTGGGGTAATTCCAATAAGGTATAGATGACATCATCCTCTTCACAACAATTACTGACAGAACGTAAGTAAGCTTCTGTAATCGGTCTGACATCTCCAGCTATCGCCGGGAAAGCGTTCGTATAAACTGTCAAATCTTTATCAACTGTTGGTAAGTTGGAGGAACGGAATGCGGTGATGGGCGTACTTGCTCCTTCGCCACACTCATTCATACTCGTTACTCGCCAATAGTAGACCAAGCCTTTTTCCAAGCCTTGATAGAGGTAGAATTCATTTTGCACTACTTCTGACAATACCGTACTGGTTCCGAATGCAGGACTAGTGGCCAATTCGACCTTAAAGGCCGTCGCTTCTTCGACTACATTCCAATTCATCAAAACATTGGGACTGAAAATTTCCATTCCAGAAGTTGGGGTAAACCAAGTTGGCAGTGTTGTAGGTGGGCCATCGAATACAAGAGGCAAGGATAAAGTGATTTCTGTTTCTCCTCCCGACAATTTCAAGTCAAGGCTGCTTTCGCCAATAGGCACCTGCCCATTTTCCAATAGTGCCACAACCATGGATCCATCAGCTGGCAGAAAGGGCTTAGATAACTCGATGGTTGTCCCCTCCGGTTGTCCAATTACTTCTACCGTCAAATCACTATCAAAACCCCAAACGGGATTAGCACTAAGCTCAAAACTAAGTACCCCAAAATGGATACAGGCTTGTTGACTTGCCGGTGAAACATCCACAGTAACAGAAGGTGGAGGCAAATCCATGATCATAAAATCATGATTCGATATATCAAAAAATATGTTGTCTACTGCTTCAATCTTAATTCGATTATTGGAGCTGGGCAAATCGGGAACGTTCAAGGTAAACACTCCATTATTGGGTACTTCCTCCGCCAAGACAATAGGGAATGTAAGTCCCCCGTCTTGAGAAAGTAAAATATTTACGGTTTGGCAATTAATCGGCTCCTGGTCGGTATTGGCTACATCCCAAATGATATCGACCTCTTGGCCAATAAACCAGAATTCCGATTCATTGCTGGGCTGCGTGACCAAAAATGGGCCCGCCTCCTCACTGAAAAGCACAATCATTTCGTCATAATCGGAAATACCTACTCCCTCATGGTTGTCTCGTACCGATAACTGGAAATGCACCAGCCGATCTACTGATGGTAATACTTCCCAGATTGGCTCTACATTATTGAGAAGGAAATTTTGTGCCGGTATCATTCTACGAGGAGAAGTAGTAGGCGGATAAGACCTAAAGATCGGCCCCATCGTATATTCAGGTCGAGGTGGATGCACCACCAACTCCTTATCAAATTGCTCCCAATTATACAACAATGGATCACCATCCGAATCAAAACCTGAACCTTCCAATTCGAAGGGAGTCAGAATTGGAATCGTATAATTAGGCCCTGCATTCACAGTGGGTTCGTTATTGTCAATATCAATATTTTCAACACAAAAAGCCGTTACCCCCGATCGGACGATACGGCTAATGGTCTTCAAACTTTCATTGTGAAAATAGTCATCTGGCAAAGACTGCACATTGGGTTCACATAAGCCCGCATAACTCATGATGGTAGAACCACTTCCCGGCTCAAAAGCAGAGTTGGGAGTTATGTTACAATCGCTATTTTGGGTATGTTTTGCGCCAAATTGATGCCCCAACTCATGCATGACGATCAAATCGAAATAGTATCCCTCGGGGATCTCAAGACCACTAATCCCTTTCGCTTTTCTAGAATAATTACAAATCGATGAAATCGAAGCTAAACCACCAAAAGTAGTATTGAATAAATGACCTATATCAAACTTGCTCAGTCCCAGATACTCTGAAGCGGTAGCATGACTCTCTTGGAACATGACCTCCTTATTCCCTTCGGTATAAGGATCAGTTTCTGGGTCTAGAAATATTAATCGCTCGGTATTAGGTACCAGCTCTAGGCGAATAGCTAATTCGGTTTCAAAAACCGCATTCACATGCAGTAAAACCTCATTAATAGCGGCAATATTATCGGGTTTAGTCCCTCCGTGGTATTGGGCATATTCTCCAGTTGTCGATACCGCCAATTCAAAAACACGAAGGTTGAAGCCACGGCCACGGCCATTCTCTGCTTGGGTCTCTCTAGCCTCTATTGGATAATCCCCTTCCATTCCACAGAATTGCTCAAAGTGTTCCGGGATAGGCAAATCTTCGACTGTAATGAGATGATATTCGGTAGCTGTTTGCGCATTAACGGTTTCTAAAAGATACCGTTTTCCTTCCCAGAAGTAGATAGCTCGTAGACGTTTATGAGAAATAGACAAGCGGACTTCTACGCCTTTACGTTGTTCCAGGGTGGCCCTAAAAGACTTAATAGCGGGATAGGAGGCGTTGAGTTTAGCGTTGAAATTACTGTTTTCCGTCGCCGAAAAGGTAGCAAAACCGCCATCTGGTAAGGGTAGGTCTATTTTTAAAGCCTCAGGATGAGCCGAGAGTAGTTGAGCCGAAAAAGAAGCATAATCCAATTGATATTGCTTATTTGTCGCCTCTTGAACTGTCCAAAAACTAGGTTTCGGTACAGGTGTTTGTTGGCCATGCATTTCCAATGCAAAAACAACACATAGTAAGATTAGTATTCGCTGTCCCATGGGATGACCGTTTGCGATTAGTTGTTTGTAGTGTAATGATGGGAAAAGCCTTTACTGGACAGCTTTGCAGCGAACATTCTGATAGATAGTCCTCAAATTAGTTGACCAGCAATGCAGGGCTTATGCCCATCGTTGCTATGCTTAAATGTTTATTTGTTTCTAATTATACACTAGGGGAAATAGCTTACAGTTTTGTGCTTTTAGGTTTAATTTTATGCTTAATTCAGCTGATGCAAAACTATTATTTTAACACAATTCGGATAGGAGAACTGTTATATAAATTTTCTTACACTTATAGCTTATACGAACCTTCTTTTCAAAAGATACGTTGCAAATGTTAATTTTTCACCACTTCTTAAGGCCCAATTGAAATGGGGATCAAGCGTAAACCTTTCTGCTTCAGGTACCTCAAAACGCCTTTAGCGCCAGCCAAGTGCCCCGCACCAATGGCGACAAAGGTAGCCTGTGATTGGCAAATATCATAAATGCGATCTGCCATGATTTTATTTCGATCAAAGAGAAGTAGTTTTCTTAAACCGCCTGCGCCCTTCCTAGTCGCTTTATAGATTTTGATCGCATCGCCGGTAGCATATAAATCACCAATAGATTTTAACTGGCGGCGATGCCGGGCAAACTGGGCAAGCATCGCACGCAATGATTTCAGTTGCTCCTCGACTGGAATTTTCTCTAAGATCGCTATTTGTTCCGCAAAGGTCTCGACACCGAGCAAGGTTTTATCCTGAGCGGCTGCATAAGCCGATAGTTGTTCATCTAATGAGAGCGGCATATCTTTTGCCATGAGTTGCTCATTGATCATATTCAAAACGAAAAAGGGAGGAAGATGCTTCAACTGGTCCAACTCAAGTCCCAGCGTCTTCCGCAATATTCGTCTCATCTTTTGGTATACCTTGGGGCGATAATACTGATCCAGACTTTGGCTAGACTGTTGCATTACTTGCATCATGCCGCCGGGATCTCCCATATCTTCCAAACGGAACTCTGTGGCCAGCGCCTCACAAGTATCTATACAACGATACAAAGTATCCAAAGCACCAAAAGCCAACTGATCCCGCACATGCATAGTGCCGAATACAAAAGAAGGGACGTCTAATATTTCGCCTTCCAATCTCCACAATAAACTTCTCTTTTTGTGCCCCATACCTTGGTATAAACTAATTCGGGTCACTGCTGCCGTTAGCAATAGTGACCCGAATGATGGATGGATAAGGTATTTTTCTTACTCGTATTTATAAGGCAATACCTTACTGTCTTTAACGGTGCTCAAAGTCATCAATGTCTTCAAGCGCTCAATCTCTTCGATCTGCGACAGTGTTTTGAACAATAACTTTTCGTAGGTTGGAATATCTTTACACACAATCTTGATCAAGAAATCGGCTTCACCCGTAATGATATAGCATTCGGTGATTTCTTCAATTTCTTTGATTTTCTCCAAGAAGTGATTAAGTGCATTTTCTTTTTGCCAAGCCAGCGATACCAAAACAAATGTTTTCACATTCAAGCCAATCGTCTGTGGACTCACTTGCGCATGGTAACTTTCAATAACCCCAGATTGTTCTAGTTTTTTTACCCGCTCCAAGGTAGGTGCTGGAGAAAGTCCAATTTTTTTAGAGAGATCAAGGTCTGTCTCTTATACACATCTCCGAGCCCACGAGACCGAGGCTGATCTC
>OJCB01000954.1_pt1 | contig 10284 bp, 10 predicted proteins | sample 1591501 | NCBI WGS metagenome assembly OJCB01 (sample SAMN05416813, study PRJEB24817) | seawater metagenome | isolation source: Sea water | place: Canada:Atlantic | collected 2013-07 | reverse complement strand
GAGATCAGCCTCGGTCTCGTGGGCTCGGAGATGTGTATAAGAGACAGCTTTTTTCCCATCATGATAAAACAGGCGGCCGTTCATTGCTGTGAGGGTCAGTGGGGAAACCCGGCTGACTTCGCTCCAGAGCAAATCCCCTGACTTGGTGTCAAATGCCATGACCTTGCGTGGCAGCTCATTCCATTTCCATCGGGCGCGAACAATTCCCTGATCTCCCGCTGCCCCGCTTTCAGGAAGATAATCTGCCAACTCATGAGCGCCGTCCATTGCGATGAGGTAGAGAGTATCTCCATCAACGATCAATTCTTCTGCTCCTTTGCTTCCTTCAAATTCGCGAACAGTCTCACCGGTGGCGGCGCTCATCATGGTGACTGGAGCAGTGATTCCCAGTGTCGCAAAGACATGATCTCCGACAGACACAAGCCGACGGGCCAATTGGGTTGGGCCGGATTTCAAAGGCCACAAGTGGGTGTGCCATTCCGGAATGTCACGTTTCCACAAGATCACTCCATTGAAGGCGTCACGTCCCACCAACTCCCATTTCGGGGGAAGCTGTATCGAGACCCTGGAACCTTCGTCCATAATATAGAAAAGCCGACCTTCATTGGATACGAGGGCACTCATGCTGGCCATGCGATCATGATGCCGGGACCAGCGCGGACTGCCGACCCATTTCATATGGCGAGGCGGTCCGACTACGGTGTCCTGTGCGACTGCATTTCCACCGGAGTTGTGAAAGAAGTGTGTCCAGTCATCGATCTCATTTGGCCACGGTTTCTCCTCCATTTTCCATTTTCCGCCACTGTCTTTGGAATAGAGTTTTCCTCCGGGGCGGAGCACACGCATCATTTCATCGGTCTCGATTTCTCCCGGGTCTTCGGAAACGAGAAGATTCACGAGCTCATCGAGATAGGGGAGGCGGTTTCCTTTCAACTGCTCTACAGAAACGGGGCCGTATTCACCAAGGGATTGAATGTGTTTCCGTGCGACAGCCACTTTCTCCTCAGAGCGATCCAGTCCATGGACGATGTAAGACTCATCGATTCGAAGTCCCGCAGTAAGTTTGCCATCGCCTGACCCAAGATGGACAATCAGCCCACCGGTGGTTTCGGTGGTTTCCAGAATGCCTTTGGCAGTCTCATCAGCGAAAACGCTGATGCTCGAAAACAGGAAAAGAAATAAGCTGATACGCAAATACATGCCGACACAGTAGTGAGCATCCCTGAAAAGGAAAAGTCCCAAAAGCAGGATTTATGATATTGTGAAGCATTGCGGATTCAGTCGCTCATGTTGGCTGGAACCAGTAGAACCAAATCAATATGAGTGAACCAAGTAAATCTATCGAACCCCGCCGGTCTTCGACTTCCTTCAGTATCGCATCCATCCTCGCTGTTCTGGCTGCTGTCGGTAGCTTCTATGCGGGTGCAATCTTCGGACTGATTCTTGCCCTTGTTGCGATCCTTTTCGGGCTCGTCGGCGTGATCATAGCCCTCTCTCCGGCCAAACGAGGAGGAATCGCCAGCACCTTTGCCGTCATCGCCGGTCTTGTGGGAATCATCGCGGCGATCATCAAATTTCTAGGCTGGTTTGTTTAGATCACCGGCTCGCTCGACTTTCCTTTTTTCCTCCAGGGAATCATGAGTAAAGCGAAGAGCAAGGTTCCCAGCATCCACATCCAGATAATCCGAATCGGATAATTTCCAAGAAAATCAATCAGAGTGGGCTGTTGCGGGTCTGAGGCACCGACGAAGCCATAGTTCCATCCTGCAATCCGATTTAGAATGAAAAGAGCGATCATGCAGATCGTGGTGAAAAGAAGTGTTCGGCGAAAATCCTGCCAGACTGGCCGAAACTTGTCTGTCGTCAGAACGAAGGTGACGGCAGCCAGAATGAAGAAATGGTAGATCCAAAAAGCCCAGAACTCCACTGAGGCTGGTCCATGCATTAAAGCAGGTGTCAGGAAAGCCCAACTGGTCAGGGCGAATGTCCAAAAGTAGAGGATGCCCTGAAAGAAACGAACCCGCTTCGCGATTGCTATTGCGGCAAACAAATTGGTGAAATTGCAAAAGTGAAGAGGAAGCGTTTCTTCAATAATCAGGTTCGCCGGCAACATGAACCAGATGGCATTCCCTATCCAGGACAGAAGGCTGCCGGCGACGAGAAACCAGCGGAGCCGGATTGATGCCGCAGAGTCAGTGGACCATCTTCGCCCTGATCTGGCGATGCAGAAGGCCAGAGCAAGGGACACCAGCAAGCATAAGATGTGAGTGGGTGATCCGGTGGTGAATCCATTTTCCGCTATTTCCATTAGGGGGAGGGTAATCTTTCGAGAGCGTAAACGCGAACTTTGACGCCACTTGAGTAGAGGGCGCTGCAGGGTGGTGTGTTTTCAGGAACTGACTCTTTGAAACCAGCCTGAGCGATCGTTTCAGAGCAGGAAAACTGAGAGACATCCGCTTCTTCCAGTGGATAAGGGGAGTGGTGAACTTTACCGGAGTAGAGGCGCTTCTTTTTACGGTTGTAAGCAAACAAGACGTAGCGTTCCCCCAGAAAATAATTCAGAGAACCGGGCTCAGCAGTTTCAGGATTCCCTTTTCCTTGATAGGTAAAAGTTGTTTTCGTTTCAGTGGCTGGCTCGCGAGTTCGACGACAGGAATAGGAAACGCTTCCCTTCTCTCCAAAATTGAGAGGAGTCCTTTCGAATTCCTTATGCAGCCTCACTCTCGGGGAAGATGCCTCCACTTCTGCATTGTAGTAGGGGAGGTGAAAGAGACGGCTCGCCACAATCACTGCCAGAGAATTGTTCGCCTCTAATGAATAGAACCATACTCCGGGGAGCCCGTGACGATCGTAGACGTAAGTCCTGACATTCATCTCCAGGAAGTTGTGACACCAGGGGAGTCCCGGGGTAAAAGAAGGCCCTATCCCGCACATATAAAAAGGCACGATGCCCAAATAAGCCTTTCCCTCAAAAGTGTCCACCGTTAGTCCCGGCGGAAGTCTTTTTTGAATCTCTTCCGGATCAATCTCCCAGTGAAGGAACAAGAGTTCCCTCCATTCCTGGTTCATTACATGCAAGCGGCCCTCCGGTCGTTTTGTTGCCGCGATGCGATCTTCGAGAGGCGGTGCTGGCATTACTCAACTAATCAATACAGTTGCCCTTTGCGATAGGCTGCCGGGGAAATTCCGCGGTGCTGTTTCAGCATTCGGCTGAAGTAGTATCGATTGGGGAATCCGCAGTTTTCGGCGACCTGCTCGATGGAATAATCCGTGTGCCGCAACTGATGGCAGGCTTGATCTAGTCGGCAATTCAGCAGTACCGTCATCGGAGCCATCTTGACCTGGGAACGAAACAGGTGATTCAAATTCCTGACACTGACACCTGAGGCTCTTGCCGCATCCGATGCATTAACCTTCCGGGAAAGGTTTGTCTGCAGGAATTCGATCGCTTTCTCCACCCGTCGATCAAGCTTCTGGTCGGACCAGGCATTCTCGGGCAAATGACTAAGAGCATGAATGACCAGACCCGCAGATTCCCAGGCATAAGGTGTATCAGCAATGGAGGCAAGCTTCTTGAGGTGAGCCGTCGCGATTTCGTCGCGGGGAAAGGAATAGACGCCCGGAACCGAAATGAGATCTGTCCGGCCGAGCACAAAGTGAACATACCATTTGGCGAAAGTCTCCGGATTTGAGGAACTGAATTTTGTCCTTGGGGGAATGAGGTAAATGTTTTCGGGAGTGAGCTTTGTTGAGACGCCGTCGATCTCAACGACAGCGCTTCCGGAAACCGGGCAATAGAGCCGCCAGTATGGATCAACGAGCCCTTTCAATTCCCATTTTTCCAAACGAATCTTCCGGGTCGTCAAAATCTCGAGCGACATACCTGGAAGCATGACCTCCCGAACCCCTTCCACCTGATGCGGCATGTCATCAGGAACGAGACTGAAAAAACCGTCTTTTGAAGTGCTCATAGTGGGTTTGCGTAATCGGACACAAACCAGTATATAGCATTTACCGTCTTCCGCTACCAAAAAGCCAACGCCCGATCCCTTCGAGAATACCACCCTCCTGGCGCGGCGCTTGAGATGGCGCTTGATTAATGGATCCCTGATCAGTTGGGATAGGGAAGGCGGTGGGATCGCGGGGGCGCCGGCTGGAAAAAATTCCCAGTCCGTGACCAATACAAGCCCGCTTTGGCGCCAGATCTGCCGGCACCTCCATTTGATAGGGATGAGTGGTTTTGCGGTTTGCGACATTTCCGCACTCACGACAAATCAGCATAGTGTTCGTGTTCGCTGGCTTTGGTATTTTTACCGAAGCGAATCCGACTTTCTCGGCTTCCTTCATTACTTCGGTCCAGACAGGCAATGCCAGAGTGCTTCCGTAGCCCTTGTTGATGACGGTCTTTGGTTGGTCGAGCCCAACCCAGACACCTGTGGTGATTTTGTCCGAGTATCCTACAAACCAGGCGTCTTTGTAATCGTTGGTGGTTCCGGTCTTCCCATAGGCGGGAGCCTTGTATCCGGCCCGTCTTGCGCCTCCACCGGTTCCTTCGTCCATGACTTTTCCCATGATGTCTCCTGTGACCCAGCAGACGGATTCGGGAAAAATGTTGGTGCTTCGGATTTCATTCTGAAAAAGCACGACACCGTCGGAATTTTCGATGCGTTCAATTAGGAATGGGGCCCGGTTGACTCCTTTCGCTGGAAAGGTCGAAAACGCGCTCGTGATTGTCATCGGAGTGGTTTCAAAAGCCCCGAGGTAGGAAACTGGCGAATTGGGAATTTCTCCAAACTTCAAAGCCCGGGCGAGACTGGATACATTGTTCATACCGGCAATCTGGCCCACGCGGATGGACATCGTGTTTCGTGAGCGGATCAATCCGATCGCTGCCGGTTGCAGCCCCGTGAAAGTCCCGTCGCTGTTCTTCGGGCTCCAGATTTTTCCATTACCTCCGTCCATGCGGATTTCATTGTCACTGACGTAGTCTCCGGGCAGGAGTCCGCTACGATCAAAAGCGACCGCGTAAACGAATGGCTTGAAGGTCGAGCCGGTTTGACGCTTTGCTTCAAGTGCCCGGTTGTAGGGACTCTCGCCAAAATCGCGACCACCGACCAGAGTCAGGATCGCTCCAGTTGCATTTTCAATCGCGACGACGGCACCCTGGACATACTTGGTCGTTGTCGCTCCCACACCTTGGTGTGCGCTGCGCTTGGGATGAGAATATCCTGAGCGCTTTTCGATTCCAGTAAGATGGGAGTCGAGAGCTTTTTCGGCCCGGCTTTGCAAGGATGGATCAATGGAAGTGTAAATCCGGAGGCCGCCCTGCTCGATATCCACCTCACTGAGAAAGTCACTGATCAAATCGTGAACGGTTTGAAGAACATAGCTTCCCGTCGCGAGTCGCTTGTTCGGAGGACGGAGAGAAATGCTTTCGGCCTTTGCGGCATTGGAAGCCTCCTGATTGATGATCTCCTCGTCCACCATCCGGGCCAACACTTCGTCACGAGTCGCCTTGGCATCCTCAAGATTTCGAAAGGGATTGAGGATACTTGGTCCCCGAATAATTCCTGCGAGCATGGCGCCTTCACCTGGCGATAGCCCGGACGCCGGCTTTTCAAAAAATCCCTGCGAAGCTCGTTCGATTCCATAAAGACCGGAGCCGAAATAGATTCGATTAACGTAAAACCCCAGAATTTCGTCCTTGGTATAATTTCGCTCGATGCGCCGGGCTATCGCAACTTCGTGCCACTTCCGCCAGACCGTCATGTCGCGCAATCCACTGGCATTTCGAGCCAGCTGCATTGTCAGGGTGCTGGCACCCTGTTCCATCCCGCCCTTTTTGAAGTTGGCAACGACGGCACGGGCTACTCCTCGATAATCCACTCCGCCGTGTTCATAAAAACGACTGTCCTCCCGGGCGAGGAGAGCTTTGATGAAGTTCTGTGAAATCTCTGAAACAGGAACGACGAGACGGTTTTCTCCATGACCGGAGACGTGTCCGATCACTTTGTTGTCGCGACCGTATACCAAAGTGCGCTGCGGCACCTCTTTCAGTGTATCCAGATCGAAAGACATTGCCTTCACCCAGAAATACACGGAGCCACCAAAAAAGGATAGAAGCCCAATCAGTCCGAAGATGACGAGAGGAAGAATGACGAAACGCCGGAATTTTGACCGCTTCTTCCCGTTCTTTTCCACCAATTGATTCCGGCCAACTTTGATTGACTTGGAAATGAAGGCAAAGGGGCCCCGGGGAGAGGAGGCGTTGGAGGAGGATGATTTGTCGTCTTCGGACATCGCTCAAATCTAAATCACGTTCTGGTCAGGTTCAACGACGACTGTGAAGTGTGAAATCCAAATTCAAGATTTGTCACATGGCCCGGTAAAATGCTGATAGATTGAAAACGGGACCTCAGCGCGTTGGCAGGAGAGCCAATCAGCATCCGCTTCTCCTTGAGAGATGCCGATCTGTATTCCTTTCGGTTTCGAGAGGAAATTCAACCATAAAACAGATAAATGGACGGATATTCAATTATTACGGGAGGCGTGTATCCAGAGGATCTAATTGCGGCCTGTTTCGGAGATTATTCTCAGCTTCCGAATATCAAGGATAGAATTTTTTCCGGCGTTGAATCAATTGGTATAGTCTCGCACAAAAATTGTTGGTTCCTTTTGGGAGATACAATGCTGTTTAATCGACACAAGGAGATTTGCTTTGAACTCGCCAAATTTGGTGGGGAATCTGGTGCATTTCATGTAAGCCTCCCTACGAGATATTTAGAGATAGCAAAGTTTTCCAACGGTCAGGAGAAAGAATATCTATCGACGGATTTTGACTCCCTTTCCAAATCAACCAATCCATCGGAGTCAGGGCTAGATAGATATATTTCTGAGATTATTGAGTGGGATTTTCAACTTGTTGAGCAGTTGCCAGTTACTTGGCTGAGATGAGTATTCTAGAATTGAGATGGATAGCCCTTCAAACCAAGACAGGCTTTTGCGGCACGACCGGAGCCAGCTTCCAAACCACCCAGGCAGCTGCATACAAGCAGGCGTCTTTGGCGATTCCTCCATGCATGTCGCTGAGTGAATCGGGATAATTGTTTCCGACCACGAGGAATATCAGGATGGTCATGGTCACGGATGCGGTCAGGACTGCTGCTCTTTCCATGAATCCGATGCAGAGAATGATCCCCGCAAGAATCATTCCGGCTCCGAGAATAACCAACCAGGTTTCCGGATCGGGCCAGTAGATTCCCGACCTTTTGACCAGCTCCGCCTGAACGGTGGAGGGGAGTAGCATCTTGGGAACAAGTCCTTCCCAGATCCAGACGAGCCCGAGAGACCAGCGGCAGATGGTTTTTAAATTCCAGAGGAACTGTGGATTGATGTCGTTATTTGTCATCGTTAATACGGTTGAGTCGAATAGTTAACCCTCTTGAGTCGCTCAGGCGGCGGGGCGGAATGCTGCGTAAAGGTAGGCGACCGCACAGCCGCCGTAGGCAAATGTCAGGATCCAGTGGATCACGGTTTCTTTGCGTTTCCCTTTCCAGTGATCGCCACTGTAGAAAACCCATTGGATCAATGTGCGAATTCCCCAGAAAATCCCGATACTGGCGGCGAGCCATCGAGCCATTTCGTAGGCCCCTGTGGCGATGTCTCCGGCAAAACGGATCGTCAGCACTCCAAAGATTAAAAGGGTGATGCTGATGTACCATTTATGAACGTAGAAGACTTCGTAGAGGAGCCGACTGAGACCGCTCAGTTCTTCTCTCCAGTTCAGCATTCTATCGAGCCGCATATTGATGCAGGCGATGATGAGTTGCCCGATCGCCGCAGCGATCAGGATTTTGTCGAGGTGTTCGGTGATGATGTTCATGGTCTTTTGTCCTTGGTTTGTGGTGTTTAGTAAATGGTTTGAAGAGCGGGTTTGAGTTCAGGATGTTGAAAATTAAATCCCGCAGACTCCAACCGGGCTGGAATACAGCGGCGGCCTGTCAGGGCAATCTCAGGATCACTTCCGAGGACGGGCGCCCCCAATCGAACTGCAAATGATGGGGCGGGAGGGCTCCATGGCCGCCCGAGAACCTTTCGAAGAGTCTTCATGAAGTCCGAGTTCGTTACTGGATTCGGAGCGGTCACATTGTAGATCCCTTCGAACTCCGGATTGTCCAGAGCATCCAGAAAGACAGCCATCATGTCGTCGAGATGAATCCAGCTGATCCATTGTTTGCCGTTCCCGATACTTCCGCCGAGCCCAAACTTTACGAGTCGAGCTAGAACCGGAAGCGCGCCGTCCTCTTTTCCAAGAACAAAACTGATTCGCAGAACCGCCCACCGGTTTCCGGGAATAATTGCGCGACCGAGCTCACTTTCCCAATCCACGCACACATTGGCGGGATATCCGCTGGCGACATGAGCGCTTTCGTCGCAGACTCGATCGCCGGCGTCGCCGTAAATAGCCAGTGAACTGGTTTGAATCCAGATGGGCGGGGGCTTCGAAATTTGGCGAATGGCTTCCCCGATAATCGCAACGGAGTCGACTCGTGAGTTGAGAACTTCCGCCCGATTGCTCTCAGTTTGACGGCAGTTCACATTCTTTCCCGCCAGGTTGACGATGGCATCGGCTCCGTTGAGTTCTTCGACCCAGGCCTCATCTAGCGTTTTTCCGTTCCATTCTACGGCTCGGCCGGGCCCTTTGTATAGATCGGGGTTCCGGGTAAGGACTACAGCTTCGTCTCCCCGTTCTTCGAGAACCTCTGCGAGCTCCCGCCCGAGAAATCCACTTCCTCCTGCGAGGACTATTTTACGTTTGTCAGGTTTCATTTGCTTAGGAATCCGGGGAAGAATGTCGCCCACGCGTAGACTGCGATCATGAAGATGAAAACCAGCGTCAGCAACTGGTACCCGATCTTGTAGAAGGTGGTGGTGAGGAAGGGCTTTGCGTCAAAAACGAAGAACTGCACGATCAGTCGGACTGTCCAAAAGACGAAGATCATACCTGTCATCCACCGGCCGAGATTCCCTCCGGCGGCGAAGGATTCCGCATGAACCAGGGTGATGGTTCCAAAGCAGATGATGATGATGACAATGAACCAGCCGTAGACCCAGAACATTTGCTGCATCATTTTCGGGAGCGGCGCGAGAGTGTTTTTCCAGTCGAGAGCCTTCGGAACATTGGCGCTGGCAATGAGGATTCCAAAATGAGCGATCCCGGCGAGGTAAAGGGCAATCAGAAGGTAGTTCATGGTGTTTTGAGGTGGAGAAGGGTGAGTAGTGCGTCGGTCATGGGATTGAACACAGCCCGTATGAACGGCGGGTGGAAAAGGATCGGCGCCGGGATCAGGACGATTAGCAGGGTAAGGAATCGATTGCTGAGGGCTGGAACTCTCCGCTGAACCAACACTCCGACTCCCTGAAGCATGAAGTAAGCAGTGGGGAGGCCGAATCCTCCACCCGCCGGAAGAGAAACGACAAGTTCGTGGGCGATTCCCGAAGCAAAGAATCCGGCGAGCGTCCCATAGACGAGTCCGAGTTTTCGAAAGAGCGGTCGGAAAATCCAGAGCCGTCCCCAATCACTGAAGGCTCGATTCCAGCGCGGCCCCCAGAATTCCGCAAGACTGTCGGCTTTCCAGGGTTCCCTCATAATGGGTTCCACATCGAACCCGAAGGTTCGCCAGAGAACGGCCAAGAGTGCAAATGCCCCGAAGTGACAAAGGCAGAGCATCGTGCTGACCCCGACCCATCCGCTTGCAAGCGGCCCATCAATTCCCGGTAGGATAGTCAGAAGCAAGACGAGTCCGATGATGACGAAGGCAACTCCGCTTTTCCAAGCTGTGCCATCTTTCGCCTCAGTGATCCGGTCCTTACGAAATGCGGCGGGATCGGTCCCAATCCAAAAGGCGAAGAACTTACTGACCCTCTTGAATCCGCCCTCACGGATAAAGTTCATCCATTTGAAACTGACCCAAAGACTTCCCGCCAATATCCACATCCAGAGCCAGGCGGGGATCTCCGTAAAGATCAGTCCGGTGGCAATCGCGACCGTAAGCAGAAATATCAGGACCAGCCAGGCGAACAGGGGATTAGCGGGCTTCGGGCGATGTTCGTGAAAATCGATCGCGCAGGCCCCATTGATGCAATGCCGGTTCTTTGCAATAAGGCGGTATCCGAAGTCGGCGAGTTGGCGGAAACCGGGAAGGGTCGCAATCACGGCAATTGGCCAGGTGAACCAGAACCTGTCTCTTATACACATCTCCGAGCCCACGAGACCGAGGCTGA
>OJCB01000953.1_pt1 | contig 10286 bp, 5 predicted proteins | sample 1591501 | NCBI WGS metagenome assembly OJCB01 (sample SAMN05416813, study PRJEB24817) | seawater metagenome | isolation source: Sea water | place: Canada:Atlantic | collected 2013-07 | reverse complement strand
GATCTACACTATCCTCTTCGTCGGCAGCGTCAGATGTGTATAAGAGACAGAAACGAAGATCATAAGCGATTAATAATGAGCGTTGATTGTACCGAAAGCTTTCGGTATTTAGTTGACTAGAACACAAAAATTGTCAAAGAACCAATTAACATAGATGAGATACCTGATTTTTGCTACTTTCCTAATGATTTTGAGTCTTGCTTGTCAATCTGTAAATACTTCTAATGAGGAAGCTACAGTGGCCATAGTGGGAAATCCAGCAGCAGAAGGATTTAATGCAGCAGCTTCGGATGAAGCAGCTATCGAATGGGCAGATAAGGTCATGGAGGCGATGGGCGGTAGAGAAAGTTGGGATACCACTCGTTTTTTGCATTGGAACTTTTTTGGCCGTAGAACACTTCTATGGGATAAGAACGAAGGAAAGGTTAGAATTGAATCGCCAGGGGACAGCATGACTTACCTTGTCGATATATTTAATAATACCGGACAGGTGAAGAAAGGAGAGAGGGTTTTATCTCATCCAGATTCGATTACTAAATACGTGGAACGAGGACGTAGAATTTGGATTAATGATTCGTATTGGTTGGTGATGCCATTCAAGTTGAAGGATTCTGGTGTAACCTTAAAGCATGTCGGACAAGACACAACCTTAACCGGAAATATGGCTGAAGTTCTTTCTTTGACCTTTGAATCTGTAGGAGTGACGCCACAAAATAAGTACCTAGTATATATTGATCCAGCTACTAACTTGGTCAATCAATGGGACTTTTTCACAAATGCAGATGATGAAGCGCCTCGTTTTGCTATGCCTTGGAAGAGCTACAAAAAGTATGGTGCATTGACCCTTTCTGGTGATCGAGGTAATCCTCAATTGTCAGATATAGCTGTTTTGAAAGAAGTGCCGGCTTCCGCTTTTACAACTTTTGATACGGTGGATATAACGGCATTGCAATAAATTAAAAAATACAATACCGAACATTTCTTCTGACTAATGTCTAAGTACTTACTATCGAAATGTTTAGATAACTGGATCATCAACTGCTGAAGACTTTTAGTTTATCCTCCTAAAAAGCAAAGATGTTTGACTGTGGAGAATAGATAAAAATAAAGTTCAAGCATCTGATTATCAATTAATAATGTTCCTTTTCTTAGTCTGAGCCCTCAGAATTTAACCAAAAAAAAGCAAGTTGATAGACAACTTAGCTTTCATTCCCCCGTAAATAGGATTATTTTTGGCGCACTTTTTTTATTAAATAAACCATTTATCATGCCATTGATTTCAAAAAGGGGAGAGGAGGTACCTTTATCTCCTTTCCGTAAGCTGGTGCCTATTGCTGATAAGGTAAAAGCAGCAGGAAAGCACGTGTATCATCTCAATATTGGTCAACCCGATATCGAAACACCTGCGGCGGCCTTGGCAAAAGTCAAAGAGACTGATTTAAAAATCCTAGCTTATAGTCCAGCAGCCGGAAACGCAAGTTACCGGAAGAAATTGGTGGAGTATTACGCGAAATTCGATACGGATATTACGGCCGAACAAGTGGTAGTGACCACAGGAGCTTCGGAAGCCATTCAATTCTTGTTCTTAGCCTGTATGGACAGGGGAGATGAGATGGTAGTGCCGGAACCTTTTTATGCCAACTACAATGGTTTTGCACATATCGCAGATATAAATGTAGTACCTGTTACTTGTGATCTTGAGGATGGCTTTTCTTTGCCTGATGCAAAATCTTTCGAAGCGGTAATTACCCCCAAAACGAAAGCTATTTTCATTACGAATCCCAATAATCCAACGGGCTGTTTCTATCCTGAAAAAGCCTTGAAAGAATTGGCACAAGTCGTAAAGAAATACGACCTATATCTATTTGTAGATGAGGTCTATCGCGAATTCTGCTATGATGGGCAGGACTTTTTCTCCGTTTTGAGGTTGGAAGAAATCGAAAATAACGTAGTTGTAATCGATTCAGTATCAAAAAGGTATAGTGCTTGTGGCGCTAGGGTAGGAGCAATGGTTAGTAGAAACGAAGAAATGCTAGAAGCCGTCATTCGTTTTGCCAAGCTTCGTTTGAGCCCTCCCGGTCTAGGACAAATCCTAGCTGAAGGAGCTCTTGACATGGATGATACTTATATGGATAACGTAAAAGCAGAGTATGATCGACGTCGCAAGGTGGTATTTACTAGGTTGCAGGCCATCAAAGGAGTAACTAGTTATCTTCCTGGAGGTGCTTTTTATTGTTTTGCCGAATTTCCGGTACAGAATGCAGACCATTTCTGTCAATGGCTATTGGAAAAATTCGAACACAAGGGAGCAACCGTTATGTTGTCTCCTGGTGAAGGTTTTTATGCTACGCCAGGATTGGGAGTCAATCAAGTACGAATCGCTTATGTGCTAAATACAACAGATTTGCATGCAGCCATGGATTGCCTAGAAGAAGCACTTAAGGTGTATCCTGGTCGAATCAACATTGATCAGCTAGTAGAAGGAACGGCTTTGGTATAAAGTCAGATTCTTCTTTCAAACGTTATGAAATAGCAAGGGAGTAGGGAACTTGGGGTTCTTTACTCCCTTATTATATGCGCGAAGTAGAGGAATGGGAGTGGATCATTTGACCTAGCTAATTTACACTTGGTCTAAGATAGAAGAAGAATCATCCATCATTCTTGTTTTTAGCGTAAACAAAATTGTACATTTGCGGAGCTTTTGAAGAGTGGTCAAACAGATAGCCACTTATATTAAAATATTAATGAATGGATAAGAATACACTCATTGGATTTGCCTTGATTTTTGTGTTGTTAATTGCTTGGCAGCAATTCAATACGCCATCGCAAGAGGAGTTGGATAGGCAACAACAAGTCCGAGATTCATTGGAGCTTGTGCAACAGCAACAGAATGCTGTGCCCGTAGAAGTAGAAGAAGTGAAGGAGGTCAGCTTAGATGAGCAAATTGCTACGCTGCCAGATTCGCTAAAACAAGAAAAGTTAAGTGGCGTACTGGGGCCATTTTCAGCTGCAGGTATTGGGGAAGAAAAACTAATCCGCGTTGAAAATGATTTGATGACGGTAGTACTTACCAATAAAGGGGGGCGTATCAAAGAAGTGATCTTAAAAGATTACAAGAAGAATGTATTAACCCCTGAAAAGGAGGAGGTCAAAGAGGAATTAAAACTCCTCAGTGATGAAAAAAATAAATTTGAATACCTACTCCCCATAGCTAGTTTGCCTAGTGGAGGTGTTCGGACGGGTGACTTATTCTTTGATGTGCAGCAAAACGGAAATGAAGTAGTTTTTCGTGCTAATGCCGGAGAAGGTCAATATTTTGAACAAAAATACACCCTAACAGATAGCAGCTATCGCTTAGGATACGACATTAAATTGCAGGGATTGCAGAATGTCTTATCCAATGATGCCGAGGAGATTAAGTTGGTATGGCAAGATTACCTGGATCGTATAGAAATCAACCATAACTTTGAGCGTAGATATTCCACCATATATTTCAAACCGGCTGAAGACGGAGTAGATTATTGCTCCTGTACTTCCGATGATGTGGAAGAATTGGATGATCAACGCATCAAATGGATTAGTCACTCCAACCAGTTCTTTAATTCAACCTTGATTGCTAAGGAGAGTTTTGCGAGTGGAGTATTGGAAACCCAGGTGTATGATGCTGAAGATGAGGACCTGAAAAAACTGATCTCTGAATTGAGTATTCCCGTCGGGCGAAGTGCTAGCGAAAGCTTCGCGATGGAATTCTATATCGGACCCAATGAGTTTGATCGATTGAGAGAGGTTGGATATGATTTAGAGGATATCGTACCTTTTGGATGGAGTATTTTTGGTACGGTAAACCGTTGGATTGTAAGGCCACTCTTTAATATATTATCTTCCTTTATTGGTAGCGCCGGGATCGTAATTCTAGTTTTGACGCTTTTTGTGAAGCTAGCACTCTACCCCTTGACCTATAAAATGTTATACTCTCAATCTAAAATGGCTGCCCTTAAGCCACAGATTGAGAAAGTGAAAGAGCGGGTAAAAGACGCACAGCAGCAACAGGTGGAGACGATGAAAATGTATCGCGAGTTTGGGGTTAATCCGCTAGGTGGGTGTATGCCGATGGTTATTCAGATGCCAATATGGATTGCACTCTATCGATTTTTCCCTGCCTCTATTGAGTTCCGACAAGCGAGCTTCCTCTGGGCTACGGATTTATCTTCTTATGATGTCTTATTCTTTTTGCCAACTGAAATTCCATTTGTAGGAGGCCATATCAGTTTGTTTACTATCCTTTGGGCAGGAACGACTTTGATTTATACCTACTATAATACTAAGCACATGGATATGTCGGCCAATCCGGCCATGAAGTATATGCAGTATTTGATGCCGATCATGTTCCTTGGCTTTTTCAATACTTATGCTTCTGGATTGACTTGTTACCTGTTCTTCAGTAACTTATTCAATATCAGCCAGACGGTTATCACCAAAAACTATATTATTAATCAAGATAAAGTCAGGGCAGAACTGGAGGAGAATAAGAAGAAACCGAAGAAGAAATCAGGCTTCCAAGAACGGCTGGAGTCAGCCATGAATGAACAGAAGAAAGTGCAAGCTCAGCGTGATGCCAAGAAAGGCAAGAAGTCTAACAAGCGCTAAGATTAGACAGGAGAGCAAGACTTCAGAAGTTTCCTTGGCCATAGCTTGGAAAACTTCTGAAGTCTAAGCTTGGCTTTCCATAGCAAACTAGATTCATATACCAAAAATAAGCCGCTTTAGAAGTCAATTCTAAAGCGGCTCATTTTTTATAGGAAAAGAAAGCTAATATTTTATGCGGTAACCACTTGAATCTTTTTGAATTTAAATGGAACCGATGTCAAGACGCCTATGCCATCAACTATTTCAAGCGGCGCAGTCTTACCATCTATCATTACCTGATAATTAGATCCCTGCAAACCATGTAATAAAATGCGGTAGGATTTACAAGCTGGTTTGTATTTCCCACTTTGGCGCTGCTTAATCTTGAAACTACCATCTTCTCCAACCTCTGAGCTATACTTACACAATTTGTATTGCCGTTTTTCATAACCATAACCTTCTCCCTGATCTATGTAACATTGACTATCTGCGGCCCCGACATAGGTACGGAGAGTGATTTCCCTTACTGGAACCTCATCTACATATTGCATCACCGGGTAATTCGGAATGACGGCACCTGCTCGGACAAAGAGAGGAATCTTGTTCATCTTCACTCTAATGCTGTATCGTTGGCCACCATTGTAGGTTTTCCCCGTCCAATAATCCAACCATTGCCCCTGCGGCAGGTAAGTCGATACCGATCTGGCTTTAGCCCGTAGCACCGGCGAAACTAGGATATGATCACCAAATAAAAATTCATTTTCTCTTTTGTAAGTGTTCGGGTCATTTTGATCCACAAAGGAGAGGGACTTCAGCATAGGTTGCCCATCCTGAACGTGCTGGTAAAAAGTACTATAAATATAGGGTAACAACTCATACCTGAATTCTATCGCTTCCCGAGCCAAGTCCGTATAGGGATCACCAAACGCCCAAGGCTCCTGATCCAGTCGATTAAGGCGTTCGGCCTCAGCAATCATTTCGGCTTCTGTCTCTGCCGCCCCATCTACATTATTACCCATAGAATGAATACGATAGAAAGGATGGAAGACTCCCAACTGCAACCAACGAACTAGCAATTCGCCAGTGGGCACTCCCGCAAAGCCCCCGATATCAGTACCCACAAAAGAAAAGCCAGAAAGGCTCAATCGCTGGCACTGGATATTAGCCAGTCGTAAATGTTCCCAATCGGCTAAGTTATCTCCAGTCCAAACCGCTGCAAATCGCTGGCCACCAGAAAAAGAAGCACGAGTCACTAGAAATGGCCGCTTTTTGGGCTGCAATTCGCGTAAACCATCGTAAGTAGCCCTAGCCATTTGTTGGCCATATATATTGTGTGCTTTGGCATGATCGGCTCCATTTCCATCAAAGTCATGACGAACCTCATCCGGGAATGTCAAACTATTAACCTTGAAAACGGCTGGCTCATTCATATCATTCCAGAAGCCACTGATACCATCTTTTACATATAAATCTTTGTAGAGTGGACCCCACCAATCCCGTACTGCTGGGTCGGTGAAATCTGGCCAGACACAATCTTCCGGCCAAACCGGACCATTCATAATATTGCCATCAAACCTTCGGCAGAAAACATCTTTCTCTTTCCCATCCTTGTAGACATGATAATCAGGGTCGACCCGAATACCAGGATCGATCATCACTACCGTTTGAAACCCTTTCTTAGAGAGCTTCTTGATCATCTTTTTAGGGTTGGGGAAATAATCCTTATTCCAGGTAAAGCATCGATAGCCGTCCATGTAATCAATGTCCAGATAGATAGCATCGCAAGGAATCTTTTTATCTCGGAATTGATCGGCAACATCTAGCACCCGTTCTGCAGGAAAGTAACTCCACCGACATTGATGGAAACCTAAACTCCAAAGCGGAGGGAGCGGCGGTTTTCCGGTCATTTCCATGTACTGTCCCCCCACGCTGGTGAGCGCAGGACCATAAATAAAGAAGTAATCCATTTCTCCTCCATGAGCCAGAATGGTACAAGTTCCTTTCTTTTTACTATCAAAGTCAAACTGACTACGGTTGCTATTGTGCAGGAATATCCCATAGGCTTTACCCTCTTCTAATCCATAATAGAATGGGATCGAACGATACAAAGGATCAGAGCCTTTGCTATAGCCAAAGGAATCAGAATTCCAGTTTTCTAATTGTTTGCCCCTCAAATCAAGGGAACAACTTTTGTCCCCCAAGCCATAGTAATGCACATCTTTACTGGAAGCCTTTTCAATTTTAAGCCATTCAACACCTTTCAGAATAGTAGCTCTTGCCGTAAAAGGATTCTGGTCAGCCAGAATTAATCGTCCATCCTTAAGGTCGAATAATTGTATGCCTAAATCTTGCTTAGAAATCACACATTTGACCTGCTGGGTTTCGATTTCAATGGTCTTCTTCTTTTCCTTGTGTTTTTTAGTGGTTTTGATGGGTTTAAAGTCAGGGTCTAGCGCATAGGAAAAATCAGGATCGAAATCACCCGTGATTGCATACCTAAATCGGATAATGGAAGGAGAGTAGATTCGAACTTCTAAACTGATACCATTCTGGCTTGAGATCAGGTATCGTTTCTTTTGAACCTTAAATTGAGTGACTTGATCAGGTTGATGGATAAAGAATACATCAGGATATCTTTCCACACCAGCAGTTAATTCATTCGCTACGGCTTCGATAGGAACGAGGCTAGGTCTAGCTTTTTCTTTTGCACACATATATGACGTCAGTTTAGGGTATAAAGGTAGCAATTGACTAGAAATGCACAAATGAAATTTTTTAGATCCTTAAAATTTGGATAAATTCGTCTTCTAGAAGCAATATTGAAAACAAACGCACACATCTGATGAATCTACAGCGACCATCTATACGGAATCGTCGGTTCGATATTATTGCTGTTGGTGAGTTATTGGTAGATTTCATTAGTACTGATTTTGCCGAAGACTTGCACGAAGTAAAAGACTTTAAGCGACTACAAGGCGGGAGCCCCGCGAATCTGTCTATGAACATGGCTCGTTTAGGTAATCAGGCCAAACTGATTGCCACAGTCGGACAAGATGCGATGGGCGAATACTTATTAAACTGTGTGCAAGCACTAGAAGTAGATTGTGCTCATTTGGCTAGAGTCGATCAACCCACCTCCTTGATTCTTGTAACTCGCTCAAAAGAAGTCTCTAACTTTGAAGCATATCGAGCGGCTGACTGTCAAATCACCGAAGCGCAATTGACGGAACAGAACCTCAGCGATTGTTCGATTTTCCATACCACCTGTTTTGGACTGAGTAAGGCGCCAGCACAGCAAGCTATTCTAAAGGCAGCCTCCTTCGTAGCAGAAGAGGGCGGGCAATTGGCTATCGATGTGAACTACGCGAAGAAAATCTGGCCCAACCAGCGAGAAGCGCAAGAAGTAGTGGCCACCTATAGTAGCTTAGGTGCTTTTGTGAAAATCAGCGAGGTCGATTGGCAGAGATTGTATAATCAACCCCTTAAAGATCCTGCCAAAGCGGCTGTGCATTTCCTTGAGCTTGGTGCGAGGGAAGTATGCGTAACACTAGGGGCTAAGGGATGTTATGTGGCCAACGTAGACGAGGCCTATCACCTAGCTGCTCGCCAAATTAAAGTGAAGGACACAACGGGTGCGGGGGATGCGTTTTGGGCTGGATTTCTAACGGCTTGGTTGGATGGTGGATCCTTGAAGGAGAGGGCTATAGCTGGCCGGAAGCTAGCCGAAATAAAGTTGAGCCACTTTGGACCTTTACCTTTTAAAGTCTCAAGAAAGGATCTTTACCAAGATCTATAGCTGACGCGGGGTAAAATCGTGATTCTGTAAAATTAACTTTACGTCCGGTCACTATATACTGACCGGGATAAAAAAGGAAGTTATTTTCGCTTTTTTATCCCACGTCATGTATACACCAATAAAAAAGGCACGAGATCAATCTCGTGCCTTTTTTATTGGTTACGGGTTCTTTATACTATTCGATAAACAACTTTTGTGTAGGAATAATTACCTCTCCTAATTCTAACTGGTTGAGTGTTCGCAAACGCTCAGTTGTCATATTGTACATTCTAGCAATTCTGAAGATGTCTTCTCCTTCTTGCACGACATGTCTTTTTCTATTACTGTTTTGAGGCGCAGAATCCAAACCTCGCACCGCCTGATCAGAACTTCCGGTTCTAATAGGAGAATAGGTGTCAAAGCTATTAGGAATAATCGCATCATAAGGCGAGGGTTGCCGGGTAGTCCGTGGTGTATTTTGCTCCGCCTCATAAGGATTACTGTTTGCATCCTGCTGATCGATTCCCCTAGGGGCGTACATTGGAGAAGGAGAACGAGTACTATTCATCTCACTAGGAGGCGTAAAATTACTGCTACTCACAGGAATGGGTGTATCACTGAAATTGACCGGGTAGTTTCTCGGACTATCTACGGTATTACGGTTAGCAGTTGGTGTATCAAAATTATCAGAACTAACGTCCGATCCTTTTTGCACAAAATTAAATTCTTGAGGGGCTTCAACCGTAGGGGTGTTATTACTATTAGTTGGACAATTACAATCACTAGTCTTTAATGCTTGTCCAATCTTAATGAAGTCGCTATTACCCAATTGATTGATTTCTCTAAATTTCTTTTCGGTAAAGCCAAACCGCATCGCAAGAGAAGCTACAGTATCTCCTGGCTTGACTTGGTAACTTTCGGCCACTCCTTTATTTGTCAATACTTCATTGCTGCCATTGGGGCGATAAGTAGTATTGTAAGGAGCTGGAAAATACCTTGGCTTATTACTATTATTATTGGCGAAATCTGACTGCTGGTTAGTAGTTGCCGTATTATTGTTAACAGCATTGTCGACAGCCACGGCTTGCGTACCTACCATCAATTGACTGCCAGTGGTAATCAGGTTAGAATTTAAACTATTCCAAGACTTGATCTGTCCTACTGAAATATCATATTTTTTTGAAATTCGATAAAGTGTCTCACCCTTTTTCACTGTATGGTATTGATTGGTTCCACCAGGACTAAGTGCTGTATTGTTACTAGTGGATCCTCTATTGACCGTGTTGGGTAGAGAGCTACTCGAAGGCTGATTGGCAGAAGGATTCACCCTTTGCCGAACATTGCCATTCTTTACCGTCATATCATAACCAATAGCACCAGAGGGAGTCACCTCCGCTTCCTTGGCTCGTGAGGGCTTACTATTAGCCAGAACATTATCAGAAAGTGATTCTTCACACTTCTCCTCTAAATAGTCTTCAAAGGAATCATCGTTTACCTTTTCCAATCGCATGCCATTCGTTAAAGCCTGATCTAAGGTCTGTCCCGAACGCATTTCAATAATACCTACTTCAGGAATAAGTACTAAATCGGTATAAGGTGTTCGACTACCTTGGGCAATTTGTCGAAAAACGTATGCTCCAGTACATTCTTGTTCCATTCTACCTTGAAAGAAAACATCTGCCGTCTTTTCAGTGGAAATATTTTCCCCGATGGCACCATCCTTGGTATCAAATTGGAATTTATATTTAGGAGATATAACAGAAATAACATCTTCCTTTACGCTAAAATACGTAGCAAAATTTACGGGAGAGACCGTATATTTTCTATTATTCCTTTTTACCTGTCTCTTATACACATCTCCGAGCCCACGAGACCGAGGCTGATC